>Ga0209431_10002298_pt1 | contig 15582 bp, 11 predicted proteins | sample RifCSP13_3_FD_184021 | JGI IMG/M metagenome (GOLD analysis project Ga0209431, IMG submission 184021) | Soil microbial communities from Rifle, Colorado - Rifle CSP2_sed 13_3 (SPAdes) (version 2) | ecosystem: Environmental > Terrestrial > Deep subsurface > Rock core/Sediment | place: Rifle...
TGTCAGGGATCCATCCCTTGATGGAACCCAAATCATGCCAACTACGAAAACCACCGAGACCACCCGGTCGGGGGCCACGCCCTGGCGGATGGCGGGCCCGCCGCCATCGCTGGGTGCTTCGTCGATGTCCTGGTCGACGATGCGCGCCAACAGGTCCCGAGCCTCGACCATGTCCTCGTCGCCGGCGGTGGCAGCCAGAACAGCCTTGGCCAGTTCGACCAGCTCGCCCAGGTGGGTGCGCCGGGCCGAGGCGTCAGCCCAGTCGATGCGGGCCTTGTTGACGCACAGCCGGTTGACGCTCCGCCGCAGACGCTTGGTCAACCCCTCACCGGCGGCGGTCCCCAGCTTGGCGATGGCCTGACGCAACAGGGTATAGGTGTCGGCCACCGCGGCCGCGCCCATGACCCCGGTGGAGTCGACGATGGCCAGCACCTTCTTCGGGAACAGGCCGGCTTCGACGGCCCGCTCGAGTGTGGCGCGCAGCACCCGCTCGTCGGCGTCGTTGACCAACAGACGGCTCCGGAACACCGACAGCGTGGTGTGGTGGAACGGCACCTCATCGGCATCGAGGCCAAGGGCCCGCTTCCAGTCCAGGTCCTTGGCCGCCCGCCTCGCCGCCTCCCGGTCGCTCGCGTCCTCGTGCACCTGCAACAGCACCGTCCTCATCAGCAGCGACGGCGGGATCGAGGGCCGGCCCATACCCGACGAGTAGCAGTCGGCGAAATCCTCATCAGTAATGAGCCGATCACCGTGAGCCGCCATCCGCGCGTAGAACGAGGAGTCGTCGCCCTCAAACAGCTTCAACAGCAGCGAGTCCACCCCCAGAAAGCTCCCTTGTCGGTCAACCGTCCCCAGCATCCTGCCTCCCCGATCGCACGGGCACAGCATGACAACTCCGCCCACAAATCGCGAGCACCCTCAACCATCAGCACGCCGACTTTTTCGGCAGCCACCTAGGGCTCGGGGACCTCTAGCTCTAGCGCTTCCAGCCTCTCGAAGACTACGGCTGTGTTGGCGAGGAACCTCTCGGTGGAGAAGCAAGCGGTCAATACTTCTCGTGAGAGGGCGACCTCCGGGTCGGCCTGCAACAGGTCGAGGAGGTGCTCGCTCCCTCCCCAGGCCGAGGTTGCGTTCCGCTGGACGATGCGGTAGGCCTGGTCACGACTGAGGCCCTGTTCGACGAGGGCCAGCAACACCGCCTGACTGAAGACCAAGCCCTGGGTAGCGTCGAGATTCACCAGCATCCGATCCGCCCTGACCACCAGACCTTCGACCAAACCGGCGAACTTGACCAGCATGTAATGAAGCACGGTGCAGGAGTCAGGAATGATCACCCGCTCAGCCGAGGAATGGCTGATATCACGCTCATGCCAGAGCGCCACGTTCTCCAAGCCCGTCTGGGCGTAGCCGCGCAGGAGGCGGGCCATACCGGTCATCCGCTCGGAGAGGATCGGGTTCCGCTTGTGCGGCATAGCCGAGGAGCCCTTCTGGCCGGCCCGGAAGGGTTCTTGTACTTCACTCACCTCGGATCGTTGCAGGTGACGGATCTCGGTGGCGAACCGTTCGATCGAAGCGCCGGTGAGGGCGATCGCCTGGAGGAACTCGGCATGCCGGTCGCGGTGGGTGACCTGCGACGAAGCCGGCTCGATAGCCAGGCCCAATTGCCCGCAGACATATTCCTCGATGCGAGGGGGTGTGTGGGCATACGTCCCTACCGCTCCGCTGATCTTCCCTACTGCAACGGCATTACGTGCCCGGGTGAGCCGATCGTGATCGCGAGCGAGTTCGAAGGCCCAGGTGGCCAGCTTCAGGCCAAAGGTGGTTGGTTCAGCCCAGATCCCGTGGGTACGACCCAGCATCACCGTGTCACGATGTTCGAAGGCCTTGGCCTTCACCACGGTAAAGAGGTGTCCGGTCTCTTCGAGCAACAAGCCTGCTGCTTCATTGAGCAGCACGCCTTGGGCAGTATCGAGGACATCTGACGAAGTGAGCCCGTAGTGGGCCCACTCGCCACCCGGGCCGGCGTTCTCGGCCAGAAGGTCGACGAAGGCAGCCAGGTCGTGGTTGGTGATCGCCTCTCGTTCTTTCCATGCTGCGGGGTCGACCGGAGCGGCTCTGCGGACCGCGGCGGCGGCTTCCGGCGGGGCGACACCGAGTTCACTCCACGCTTCCACGACGAGAGCTTCGACTTCTTGCCAGACCGCCAGTTTGCGTTCTTCCGACCAGATGGCGGACATCTCGGGCAGCGAATAGCGAGGGATCATGGGCCTGATAATGGCAGATCGGGTCACGAGTTCCGATTCTCGAAGATGGATGGCCGGTGGCTACCCCAGTGTCTGTTCGGCCAATTGCTCCCGGTATCGGCCCAGCGCCTCTGCCAGCTTTGTATCGTGCAGCGCCAGGATGGCTACGGCCAGCAGCGCGGCGTTGGCCGAACCATCGACGGCCACAGTTGCCACCGGGATCCCGGTCGGCATCTGCACGGTGGCGAGCAGAGCGTCGAGACCTTGCAGCGAGGCGCTCAGCGGTACTCCGATGACCGGGAGCAGCGATTTGGCTGCCATGACCCCGGCCAGATGGGCCGCCTTGCCGGCGCCGGCGATGATGACCGAGAACCCCTGATCGGCGGCCGTGGCGGCAAACTCGAAGGCCGCATCGGGTGTCTTGTGTGCCGACAGCACCCGCAGGTCATGGTCGACATTGAAGCGGGCGAGCATGTCGGCGGCAGCTTGCATCTGTGGTTGGTCCTGGGCGGATCCCATCACAATGGCGACCTTGCTCATGAGGTTCCTCTCGTTTCGGCAGATTCAGCGATGTCCGGGCGGAATTGCTTCCCTGCGAACCCGATCCCTTCGGCCGCCGTGTAAGCGCGTTGACGCGCCTCGGCGAGGGTTGCCCCGGTGCCAACAACGTTGATGACTCGACCCCCGTTGGTCTTGAGCGCCTCTTGCTGACGGATCGTGCCGGCCTGGAAGATGAGGACTCCCGGCATCGCTCCCGCCGCGGCCAGGCCTGTGATGGGGTCTCCTCGCCGGGGGCTCTCCGGATACCCCGCTGCCGCCAGCACCACATCCACCGCTGCCGCGCTCGACCAGGTGAGGTTCAACGCGCCTGCCTCCCCGTCGAGACAGGCCAGGATCACCTCTACCAGATCGTCTTCGAGCAACGGAAGGACCACCTGGGTTTCAGGGTCCCCGAGACGGCAATTGAATTCCAGCACCTGTGGGCCCTGTTCGGTGAGGACGAGCCCGGCGTAGAGAGACCCTTGGTAGGTCACCCCTTCGGATTTCATCTGCTGCAGCACCGGGCGCATGACGTGATCGAGCGTCCAGTCGATCAGACCGGCCGGTAGATCATCGACGGGAGAGAAGCATCCCATGCCTCCGGTGTTGGGGCCTCGATCACCCCGGCGGAGCCGCTTGTAGTCGCGGGCTGGTTGCAGGGGCACGGCCTCCTTCCCGTCGCACAAGGCGAACATACTCACCTCGGGTCCGGCCAGGTAGTCCTCGATCACAACCGTGTGTCCTGCTTCCCCGAATTCTCCGTTGAGACAGCGATCGAGCCAAGCCGAAGCCTGGCCTCGATCGTCGGTGACCAACACTCCCTTGCCTGCCGCCAGCCCATCGGCCTTGACAACGAAAGGCCCCGATTGCTTGTCCAGGTAGTCGACCGCTGGTTCCCTACTCGTGAATACACCGGCTGCCGCGGTCGGGACACCCGCTCGTTCCATGATGGCTTTGGCGAAGGACTTGGATGATTCCAGGCGGGCTGCGGCTCGCGAGGGTCCGAAAGCCCGGACCCCCTGGCGGGTCAGGGCATCAATGACCCCGGCCGCCAGAGGTGCTTCCGGCCCCACGACAACTAGATCTATGTCGTGCCGGCGGGCGAACGCCGCCACCGCCCCGGCATTGGTCGGCGAGATGCCGTCGACCACCGTACCCAATTCGGCCAGCCCGGGGTTGCCGGGCAGGGAGGTCAAGCTATTGAGCAGCGGACTTTGGGTCAGCTTCCAGCCGAGGGCGTGTTCGCGGGCACCGCCACCAAGCAAAAGGACGTTCACGACGATCGGGTCAGGATCTGCGTGCGTTCGGGCCCGACCGACACCCAGCCGATGGGAACCCGGGTGCGGTCCTCAATGAACTCGATGTATTGCTGGGCTTCTTTGGGGAGGTCGGCAAATCGGCGGACCCCGGTGATGTCGGATTTCCAGCCGGGGAGTTCCTCGTAGATGGGAGTGCAATTGTAGAGCACTCGTTGCTGACGGGGCAGCTCCGTGTACGTCTCTCCGAGCGAGCTGTAAGCCACCGCCACCTGCAGGGTGTCGAATTCGGAAAGGATGTCCAGCTTGGTGAGGAAGACGTCGGTGAGGCTGTTGACTCGTGCCGAGTAGCGGAGTGCAACAAGATCCAACCAGCCGCAACGCCGTCGCCGCCCGGTCACCGTCCCGAACTCGCCGCCTACGGTGACCATGGTTTCGCCGATCTCGTCCGAAAGCTCAGTGGGAAACGGTCCGGTACCCACCCGCGAGATGTATGCCTTGGCGACGCCTACCACCCGATCGATCGCCTTCGGCCCGATGCCCGAACCCGTCAGGGCACCCCCGGCGGTCGGACTCGACGAAGTAACAAACGGATAGGTCCCGTGATCGATATCTAGCAAAGTTCCCTGGGCACCCTCGAACAGCACCTCCCGGCCGGCCTCGATGGCCTCCCATATCAGTAAGGAGGTATCGGTGACGAACGGAAGCAGCGCTTCTGCGTAGCGGAGGTACTCGGCGGCAATGACCTCGGCGTCCATTGGCAACTGGTTGTATACCCGGGTGAGGAGTTTGTTCTTGTCGGCGAGGGCTACGTCGAGCTTGTCGCGGAAGATCTTCGGGTCAAAGAGATCCTGCACCCGGATCCCCTGCCGGGAGTACTTGTCGGTGTAGGCAGGGCCGATGCCCTTTTTCGTGGTACCGATCATTTGACGTCCCAGATACCTCTCCATCACCGCGTCGAGCTTGCGGTGATAGGGCATGATCAGGTGGGCATTCGAGGAGATGCGAAGCCGTGAGGGATCGACCCCCCGCCCGGTGAGCATGGCGATTTCATCGAGCAACACCCTCGGGTCCACCACGCAACCCGAAGCGATGACCGGCGTACAGTCCGGATACATCACCCCGCTGGGAATCAACGAGAGGGCGAACCTCTCCTTCCCAACGACGATCGTGTGACCGGCGTTGTTACCACCCTGGTAACGCACGACGAGGTCGGCGTCTTGGGCGAATACGTCGGTGACTTTGCCTTTTCCCTCGTCTCCCCATTGGGCGCCGAGCACGATCGTGGCAGGCATGCGCTAACTCCTTGCTGGCCGCTTGGCCATGGTAGTGGCGGGCGGGAGTGCCCTCTACGAGGAAGAAGGCTCCCCACCGCGGCTGCTGTGCCCATCTTGGCCCCTTGACTACGCCGGGTCACTATGCTCAAGCCCGCTGAACCCGGAGGAATCTATCGTGCCGCGCATTCGCGCCTCCAACATAGAAGAACACAAGGAACTGACCCGCGGGCAGATTCTCGAGGCCGCCCAGGAGCTGTTCCAGGCCGAGGGATACCTCACGACATCCTTGGGGGACGTCGCCAATCGTATCGGGATCGGGCGGACGACGTTCTACGAGTACTTCGTAGACAAGGAAGATCTACTGTGCTCGCTGGTTGAGGCAACTCTGCCCCAGATCATCAGGGACATGATTGCTGCGGTGCCTCGCGAGGCGGGCCCGGCCGAACAACTCTCCGAGCTGGCCACCCGCATGGTCGAGTTTGTCTCATCTGATGCCATGCTGGGGAGGGTCCTCCACACGGACGCCTCGCGTCTCTCCCCATCCGCTCAGCTCAGGGTGCGGGCCACCCACAGCGAATTCGCCAACGAGTTCATGCGTATCTACATGGAGGGGGTCGGGTCCGGGGCGTTGCGGCCGTATCCGCCCGATCTCGCCGGCCGCTTCCTGCAAGACCTGATGATGTCGGCGGCGCGATCGCTCATTGCCCTCAAGGAACCAACCGATCGTCTCCCGGAGGTGACCAGGAGCATGGTCGACTTCATGCTGCACGGCCTCAGCGCCTGATGACCCGGCTGTTGTTTCAAGGGGGAAGCGTCTTCGACGCCACCGCGCCACCGGCGTCTGCCGATGTGCTCGTCGAGGGCGGACGTATCCTCGAGGTTGGATCCGGGCTCGATGGAGACCAGGCGATCGACTGCACCGGGCTCCACCTGTTGCCCGGTTTCTTCGACACCCACGTTCACGTCATGCTCAGTCACATCGACATGTGGAAGATGGTCCAGACCCCCTTCTCCTACCGGTTCTTCGAGGCCGCCAGGAACCTCGAGGCGACCCTCCGGGCCGGGATCACCACGGTGCGGGAGGCGGGCGGGGCCGACCTGGGGGTCAAACAGGCGGTCAATGACGGCCTCATCAACGGACCGCGAATGCAGATCTCGCTCAACATGCTCAGCCAGACCGGAGGCCATGGCGACGGATGGATGGCCTCCGGCGCCAGTGTCGACCTGTTCCCCTCACACCCGGGCATGCCCGGGGCCATCGTCGACGGCGTCGTCGAGATGAGGCGCAAGGTGCGGGAGTTGGTCCGGGCCGGGGCGGATGTGATCAAGGTGGCCACCTCAGGAGGTGTGCTGTCGCCGCGGGATGAACCGACCCATGCTCACTTCCGTTTGGCTGAGCTCGAGGCCCTGGTTGAGGAGGCTACCGCGGCAGGGATCACTGTGATGGCACATGCCCAGGCAACCGCCGGGATCAAGAACGCCATCCAGGCCGGCATACGCTCCATCGAACACGGGGTCTACCTCGACGACGAGGCTATCGAGATGATGCTCGAGCGCGGCACGTTCCTCGTACCGACCCTGATTGCTCCCACCGGAGTCCTGCGGGCTGCCGAAGCGGGCGCGCAGATTCCGGAGGCATCCCTGGTGAAGGCTCGTGAGGTGATCGACGTACATCGAGATTCGTTCAGTAGAGCCGTGGCGGCGGGGGTGCAGATCGCGATGGGCACCGACACCGGGGTTACTCCCCACGGTGAGAATCTGGCGGAGTTAGCTCTCATGGTCCAGGGCGGGATGACTCCTCATCAAGCCCTGGTGGCTGCGACCCGTACTGCCGCCGAGCTGATGGGCCTCGAAGCCGAGCTGGGGACGCTGGAGCCCGGCAAGCGTGCCGATCTGGTCATGGTCGATGGGGACCCGTTCGATGTTGGGACGCTGCCCGACCGCATTGCGCAGGTGTGGAAGGAAGGCCGCCGGGTCGTGTGAGCTGGAGAGCCGCGCGGGGAACGCACAGGCACAACAACCGGTAGTCAGCAGGATGGCCTCGACCTTGGCCCTCATGCACATCTCGCATGGCCGATCAAGCGCCTCCCCGGACAGGTCGCCCGTTGGGCCGACCAACGGCTAGCGACGAAGGCCCTTCCCGTTGCGCCGGGCACGCCGATCAGCCGGCCAGGGGAGAGAGAAACCGGTTGCGGGAGGAGGTCAGCAGATCAACAGGGGAATCACGGCGCTCGATGTGAACCTCACCGGACCCGATCAACTCGCCGATTCGGCGGGCTTGAGACTTCACGTCGTCCCAACGGCGCCCAGGCCAGGGGCCGAGCGGCGCGACGGTGACCGTCAATCGATCGTCCAACTTGCCCGGGTCCCAAACCCCGACCACCGCTGGCACCACGTTGCGCGTCCTTTCTCGCGTCAACGCCTCCATGACAGCCGGCAGCCGTCGGCTGCGTACCCGGCGGGACATCGAAGGCGGCTGGTGTTGGGCCCTAGAGTCTTCCCCATGAAGGGCACGTCCGTCGCAATCGACCTCGAGGCCGTCATCCTCGCCGTCAGCGATGACGTGCCCCGCATCATCACCCTCGACCGCGGCGGCCGCCCCGCTCTGCCGTCCGGCCCCCTCGACCCGGGCCGGGACCGAACATTGGAACTTGGCTTGCGGCGCTGGGTGCTCGAGCAAACGGGACTCGAGGTCGGGTACGTCGAACAGCTCTATACGTTTGGTGACCAGTTCCGAGATCCGTCCGAACAGACCGGCGGCGCCAGGCTCCTGTCGATCGCCTACTTGGCCCTCGTGCGTGAAGAGCAACCTTCGGTCGGAGCCGTTTGGCAGGCGGTGTACAGCTTCCTGCCCTGGGAGGACCGACGGTCGGGTCCTCACGAAGGCTTGAGTGAGCAGATCGCTCCAGCCGTCGAGCAGTGGTTGGCCGGCGATGGAGCTTCTCGTGAGGAACGGGCGAGGATCGCCTTGGCCCGGGACGGAACGCCTTGGGATCCTGTAAGGGTTCTGGACCGCTACGAATTGCTCTACGAACTCGGTCTGGTACCGGAGAAATACCGCGACCGTAATGAGCGCGAGCCTCAGGACGATCTGGTTGCGGCCCAGTCGATGGCGGCCGACCACCGGAGGGTTTTGGCCACTGCCCTGGGGCGGGTTCGGGGCAAGCTCACCTACCGGCCGGTGGTCTTCGAGCTGCTTCCCGAGAGGTTCACCCTCGGCCAGTTGCAGGCCGTGGTCGAAGCGCTCTCCGGAGTGCGGTTCCACAAGCAGAACTTCCGGCGGTTGGTCGACCGGGCCGGGTTGGTCGAAGGGATCGGTGAGCTGGACGCTCATACGGGCGGCAGGCCGGCCGAGTTGTATCGCTTCCGTCGTGAGGTCGTCGTCGAGCGCCCTCGACCCGGGGTGGGTCTGCCGGGTCTTCGCAGCTGAGTTGTCGGTATCTCGCCGGGCGGTAGTATTCGACTCCCACTATGATATGCTCTATATGAGCATAAGGAGCCATCCACAGTGACCTACACCCTCGACCACCCCACCTTGGTCCGTCTGGCCGGCCTCATCCCTGAGGCCGAGCTCATGGCCAACGAGAGCCTGCTGGCCGAAATCGAGTATCTCAAGGCGGAACGAAATGCCGTCGTCCTGGCGCACAACTACATGACCCCGGACATCTATCACGCTGTCGCCGACTTGAAAGGCGACTCGCTGGCCCTGGCCCGATTGGCAGCCGAAACCGGGGCCGATGTCATCGTCATGGCGGGAGTGCATTTCATGGCCGAGACGGCCAAGATCATCAATCCAGACAAGACGGTGTTGATTCCCGACCTCGCAGCCGGTTGTTCACTCGCCGAGGCCATCACCGCAGCCGACGTACGGGCGCTGAGACGACGCTATCCGGGCGTGCCCGTTGTCACCTACGTCAATACGTCGGCCGAGGTGAAGGCGGAGTCGGATGTGTGCTGCACCTCATCGAACGCGGTAGAGGTCGTTGAGTCGCTCGGAACCGATCGGGTGATCTTTCTGCCCGATGAGTATCTCGGCAAGTATGTGGCTTCCCAGACCGAGGTCGAGATTGTGCTTTGGCAGGGCCACTGCATGGTTCATGAACGGTTCACCGCTGAAGAGTTGCGTGGCTACCGACGGGATAACGAGGGTATCAAGATCATTGCCCACCCCGAGTGCCCTCCCGACGTTCTGGCCGAAGCCGACTTCGTCGGTTCTACGTCGGGGATGATCAACTGGGTCGACTCTCACCGACCGCCGCGCGTAGTGATGGTGACCGAATGCTCGATGAGTGACAACGTTGCGGCCGGATTGCCAGACGTGGACTTTGTGCGCCCCTGCAACCTGTGCCCGCACATGAAGCGGATCACGCTTGCCAACATCCGCGATGCGTTGCTCTACCTTCGTCACGAAGTGACAGTGCAACCGGAGGTCACGGCGCGGGCACGCCGGGCGGTCGAGCGAATGCTGGAGATTTCATGATCCGGCGAGTGGACGCCCCGCTGGTGGTTGGGTCCGGCGTAGCCGGGCTAACCGTGGCCCTTGCCCTCCCCAAAGCCTATGTCATCACCACCGACCATCTGGGTGGGGGCGGCTCTACGCCCCTCGCCCAGGGTGGCGTTGCCGTCGCCATAGGACCCGATGACGGGCCGGCGCTCCACGCCGCGGACACCGTGGCCGTCGCCGGAGGCCTGGCGGAGGAATCGGCGGTTGAGTGCCTGGTCGAGGATGGTCCTGATGCCATCCGGCGCTTGCTCGCTCGCGGAGCTGAGTTCGACCGCAATCCGGACGGAACCATGCTGCTGGGCCGTGAGGCAGGGCACAAACGCAACCGCATCGTGCACGCCGACGGAGACGCCACCGGAGCTGAATTGGCGCGCGTTCTCATCGCCGCCGCCCGGGCTTCGGATCGAATCCGGACGATCGAGCACACGAAGGTTGTCGATCTGGTCATGAGCGACAAACGGGTGGTGGGCATCGTGGCGGTTGCCGCCGGCAACCGCGCCATCATCCTGGCCCCGGCGGTCGTGCTGGCCACCGGAGGAATAGGCCACCTCTACGATCGGACAACCAACCCCGCCGGAGTGGCCGGAGACGGTATCGCCATGGCCGCCCGGGTCGGAGCCGATCTCATCGATCTCGAGTTTGTGCAGTTTCATCCCACGGCATTGGCCGGCGGCGGAGATCCCATGCCGCTGTTGACCGAGGCTCTCCGGGGTGGAGGTGCGACGGTGATCAACGGAGACGGTCTGCGCTTCATGACCGGGGTCCACCCGGACGCCGAACTCGCTCCTCGTGACGTGGTGGCTCGCGCCATCTGGCGCCGGTTGCTGTCCGGTGAGCAGGTATTCCTCGACGGTCGGCGACAGCCGGGCCGGCAGTTCGCCGAGCGGTTCCCGACGGTGTTCTCCCTGGCCATGGAACGAGGCCTCGATCCCCGGCGCGATCCGTTGCCGGTGTCTCCTGCGGCGCACTACTTCATGGGCGGCGTGGCGGTCGACACCGGTGGGCGTACCTCCGTTCCCGGACTATGGGCGGTCGGGGAAGTGTCATCGACTGGAGTCCACGGTGCGAACCGGCTGGCCTCCAACAGCCTGCTGGAAGGTCTGGTGTTTGGCGACCGGGCGGCGCGAGACGTGGCGGCCTGGCACCCTGATCCGCCGGCGGAGTTGGCGGTTCCCAGGGACGCACTCACTGCTGTGCCTCAAGTGCCCGCCGACCTGGCCGACCTCCGTCGGCTCATGTGGGCCCATGTGGGAGTTGAGCGCAGTGGCGAAGGTCTAGAGGCCTTCCTCGGTGCCGTCGGAGAACTGGATCTGAACGGAACGATCGACGGTCGTAACGCTGAGCTGGTGGCCACATTGGTGGCCGGAGCTGCTCTTCGGCGTACCGAGTCGCGCGGAGCCCATTTCCGAACCGATCATCCATCACCGGACCCACGGCAGGCCTGCCGGGCGCGGGTGGCGCTCGATCCGGACCTCCTGTCGATCTCGATGGAACACGTTGCCTGATGCCGGACAGCCCGCACCCTCTCATGTACCGCCCGCTCCTCGAAGCGGCGCTACGCGAGGACCTGGGCGGTCTGGGCGACCTGACCACCGACGGGGTCGTCGAACCGGCCGCGGTGGCCCGGGCGGAGTTGGTCGCACGCTCTTCGGGCAGGATCGCCGGTTTGGGCATCGCTCTCGATGTGTTCACGTTGGTCGACCCGGCGGTACACCGTCAACTCCGACTAGGCGACGGAGCCGACGTCCGATCAGGAGATGTGCTGGCAACCGTAGCGGGACCGGCTCGGGCCATCCTGACCGGCGAGCGGACTTCCCTCAATCTGCTGGGTCATCTGTCAGGGATAGCCACCGCTACTCGCCGGCTCGTTGAGTCAATCGACGGTACTGGTGCCGTAATCGCCGACACTCGCAAGACCACGCCCGGCATGCGGGCGCTAGAGAAGTACGCGGTTCGAATAGGTGGAGGCAAGAATCACCGGTACGGCCTGGCGGATGCTGTGCTGATCAAGGACAACCATCTGGCGGTTGCCGGTGGTATCCGGGTGGCCGTCGAGCGAGTCCGCCGGCATATCGGCCACACCATCAAGGTCGAAGTCGAGGTAGACGATCTCGACCAACTAGCGGAAGCTCTCGAAGTGGGGGTCGAGGCGGTGCTCCTCGACAACATGACGCCCGATGAGATCCGCCGGGCGGTCGAGATCGTCGACGGGCGGGTCATTGTCGAAGCTTCCGGAGGTATCACACTCGAATCGGCGGCCGCGGTCGCCGCCGCCGGCGTCGATGTGCTTTCCGTCGGTTGGATCACCCACAGCGCCCCCGCTCTGGACGTTGCTCTCGACATGTCGGCCTGACTCAGACCAGGTCGGTGCACGGCGCGGCCCCGAACCACCGGGCAATTCACATGAGAGAGCCCTGATGGTCCCCTCGGAGTATGCCGATAGCACTCGTGGCAGAATGACGGTGGGAACTCTCCACCCGGGCATTCCGGGTGGGAGCGGAGGCTCCATGCTGGAACGTGAACTGAAGCTCAACGCCCCAACGGAATTCCACCTGCCCGACCTGTCGATCGGCGGTCTGGATGCATTGGCCACCGCACGTCGTTACCTCGATGCCGTCTACTACGACACGGCCGATCTTCGCCTGGCTCGGTGGGGTTGCAGTCTGCGTCATCGCACCGACGAGGGATGGACGGTCAAGCTGCCGCCGGTTACTGACAGCGACCTGCAGCAGCGCCAGGAGATCCGGTTCCAAGGCCGGTGGGATCAGATCCCGACCGGGGCAGAAGCGCTGGTGCGTGTGTACGCCCGGGGGGCGCTGCTCCACCAGGTCGCCAGGTTGCGCACGGTGCGAAAACCCGTTCTGCTGATCGATGGCCTGGGCAGACATATCGCGGAGGTCGTCGACGACGACGTATCGACCTATGGCGGGCAAGGCCCGGCCGGCCGCTTCCGCGAGATCGAGATCGAACTGGAGGAAGGCACCGATGAGGAAATTCTGAACGGTCTGGTCTCCTGCCTCCGAGAGGCCGGGGCGGGTCCCGTAACCCGGATGAGCAAACTCGCCCGGGCGTTGGGCACCCCGGCCCTGCGAGATCCCGACGTCGTGGTCACCGAGCCCGGGGACGATCCCAGCGTTGAAGAGGTGATCCGGGCTGCCATCTCACGGTCGGTGCGACGGTTCATCGTTCATATGCCGGGAGTACATCTCGGCCAAGATCCGGAATCGCTGCATCAGGCTCGCGTCGCAACCCGGCGCCTCCGATCTGATCTACGCACCTTCGCGTCTTTGCTCGACCAGGGCTGGGTCGGGTCGCTCAGGGACGAGTTGCGCTGGATGGGTGGTGCCCTCGGTACCGTCCGGGACGTCGACGTGCTGACGCTGCGGCTGGTCGGTACGTCCCAGCATCTCCCGACGGCCGACCGTTACCCATTACGAGTGATGATGACGATGCTGCACGCCGAGCGGGAGAAGTGGCGCAGAGCTTTGCTGAAAGCGGCGGGTGAGGAGCGGTATCTCGAGCTGCTCGACCGGATGGTCGACGCGGCCAATCACCCTCGACTCTTGCCGTCGGCAGACCGCCCCTCCCGTGAGGCGCTGCTGGAGCTGGCCCGAGCTCCGTTCGAGCTTCTCGTGCAAACCGTCGAGGAGCTGCCGGACAAACCGGCCGACCCCGACCTACACCGCATCCGGATACGGGCCAAGCGCGTCCGGTACGCCGCCGAGGCAGTCGCGCCGGTGGTCGGCAAGAGGGCATTCCGGTTTGCGGCAGCCGCCGCCCGGCTGCAAGGCACGCTCGGTGAACTGCAGGACTCTGCCTTCGCCCACGCCTGGCTGGTGAAGGCCTCCCAACACCACCCGGCGGTGGCGTTCACGGCCGGTCAGCTGGCGGGGTTCGAACTGGCTCGCGCCGAGGCAGCTCGGACCGGGTGGCCGGCGGCATGGCAGGAACTGTCGCGCGACAAGTTGCGGACCTGGATGTGACGGAAGTGCAGGCGGCGGGCGGCCTGGTCACCCGCGTCGATGCTTCTGGCAATCGGCACGTGCTTCTCGTGCACCGACCTCGCTACAACGACTGGACCTTTCCAAAGGGCAAGCTGGACCCAGGAGAGACGTTCGAAGGTGCTGCGCTCCGGGAGGTGGCCGAAGAGACCGGCCTGGTCTGCCGTCTGGTCGGAGAGGTCGCTCCCGTCCGCTACCGGGATGCGGCCGGTCTTCCCAAAATCGTCCGGTACTGGCACATGGTCCCCATCGAGGGTGACATCGATGCCTACGTCTTCAACGAGGAGATCGACGACCTGCGCTGGGCCCCGGTGCATGAGGCGGCAACGCTGCTGAGCTACGCACACGATCGCCGCCTGCTGGCTGGTCTGGATAGGCGGGGCTAGAAGCTAGATGTCGATCTCGTCGTCGTGATCCGGCGGGGTGGATTGAGCTGCCCCATGTGGCAACTCGACGGTGATGCCGTCCTCACTCCTTGCCGCGAAGTGCTCCAGCATCCAGGCTTGGGAATCGAGGGGTTCTTCGCCCGGTCCAGGTTGCAGCCGCACGTGGGTGCCGTCGGCTTGCAACAGCCGTGCCTGCATGTTGTCGTTGAGATGCACGAAGAGGACGGCGTCACGGATGAGCTCCAGCAGTCGATTGCTCACCGGGAACAGGATTTCGACCCGTCGGTTCAGGTTCCGTGGCATGAGATCGGCGCTGCCCAGCAGCATCTCCTCCTCACCCCCGTTGCGGAAGTAGAGGATGCGAGCGTGTTCCAGGAACCGCCCGACGATCGAAGTTACCCGTATGTTCTCGCTCAACCCCGGGACACCGGGCCGGAGAGAGCAGATAGCGCGCACCTGAAGGTCGATCTTCACGCCGGCTTGCGATGCCCGGTACAAGGCCTGGATCATACTTTGGTCGACCAGGGCGTTCATCTTGATGGCGAGATATCCATCGCCGTGGTGGCGGTGCCGTTCTATTTCCCGGTCGAGCCGGGCGGTAATCTCCTCACGCATGGTGGTGGGGGCAACGAGGAGCTTCCGGTAGTGCGTCTGGTGGGCGTAACCGGTCAAGACGTTGAACAGCTCAGAGACATCGGAAGCGATCTCTTCGTCGCAGGTGAAGAGGCCGAAGTCGGTGTAGATGCGGGCCGTCACAGGGTTGTAGTTGCCGGTGGACATGTGCACGTACCGACGGATGCCGCTCGATTCCCGGCGGACGATCAAGAGGAGCTTGCAGTGGGTCTTGAGCCCGACCAGGCCGTAAACAACGTGGACACCGGCCTTTTCAAGCTGTCGAGCCCAGCTGAGGTTGTTCTCCTCGTCGAAACGAGCCTTCAGCTCCACCAGCACGGTAACCTGGCGGCCGTTCTCACGGGCCTCGAGGAGGGCCTCGACGATGGGTGAGTTGGGGCCGACCCGGTAGAGAGTTTGTTTGATCGTCAGCACTTTGGGATCGCGGGCGGCTTGACGGACCAACTCGACGACCGGGGCGAAACTGTCGTACGGGTGGTACGTGACCACGTCTTGCTGGCGCAGCACCAAGAAGAGATCGTTGGCTCCTCGGAAGGGGGGCGGGGTGGCCGGCAGAAAGGGCTCGAACTTGAGGTCGGGACGATCGACCACAGTGAGCTCCATCAGGTCGGCCAACCCCAGGGGGCCCTCGACGGTGAACACCTGGTAGGGGGCCAGCCGCAGGTTCTTGGCGAGCATGGTCCTGACCCATTCCGGCATGTCGTGATCGATCTCGAGGCGGTCGGCAGAACCGAACCGACGC
>Ga0209431_10002300_pt1 | contig 15574 bp, 7 predicted proteins | sample RifCSP13_3_FD_184021 | JGI IMG/M metagenome (GOLD analysis project Ga0209431, IMG submission 184021) | Soil microbial communities from Rifle, Colorado - Rifle CSP2_sed 13_3 (SPAdes) (version 2) | ecosystem: Environmental > Terrestrial > Deep subsurface > Rock core/Sediment | place: Rifle...
AGCCCCAGATAGAGGCAGGCGCGCGAATTGGCGTAAAGCAAGTGATCTTTTTCATCCAGGATCAGATACCCATCCGCGGCGTGATCCAGCACCCAGGCCAGGCGGACACGCTCCTCCAGCAGGCGGCGAAACGGTTCAGGCGCGTGAGCGATTGAAGCCGCGCGGTCAGTTCCACGCTGTCGTAGGGTTTGGCGATGAAGTCGTCCGCCCCGGCCCGAATCCCCTCCAGCCGCGCCTCGCGGTCATCCAGCGCTGTGATCATCAAGATCGGCACTTCGCCCAACTGCGGATCGGCCCGCAGGCGGCGGCAAACTTCGTAGCCGTCCATCCCCGGCATCATCACATCCAGCAGGATGACGTCCGGCGCGACTTGCGCGGCTTTTGCCAAACCATCCAGCCCATTCACCGCGAGCTCAAGCTGATAATTCTCCCCGGCGAGCAGCGCTTCCAACCCTTCGCGCGCCGCCGGTTCGTCGTCAATGATTAGCACAATGCTGTTGGCCGACATCGTGGCTACTCCTGTGATTTGAGTTGGACGTCAATTTCCCGCGTTCACAAGTGAGATTGAATGGTCTGCGCCAACTGCTCCAGGTTCACCGGCTTGGTCAAATAATCGCTGGCGCCGGCGGCCAGACAGCGCTCGCGATCACCCGGCATGGCCAGCGCGGTCAGCGCAATCATGGGGGTCGCGGCCAGGCCGGCTTCCTGCCGGATGCGGCGCATGGCTTCCAACCCGTCCATCTCCGGCATTTGAACGTCCATGAGGATCACGTGGGGATGCACCGTGCGCGCTTGCTGGATCGCTTCACTGCCGTTGCGCGCGACGATCACGTCGTATCCCTCGGCGGCCAGATAATCAGACAGGACGGCAATGTTAACGGCGTTATCCTCCGCGAGCAGGAGCCGGGGCCTGGGCTGTTCGGCGTGGAGGGGTTCCACGAGCAGCACCGGATGGCCTGCACTGGCGGGGCTTTGGGATGCGACCTGGCCCAGCGTCGTCTGCAAATCGGCCAGGGACACCGGTTTGACCATATACGCCGCCGCGCCCAGCGCCGCCGCCCGCGCCCGGTCCTCCAGCACCGAGACAATCACCACCGGGGTCGTCCGGGTGCGCGGGTCAGCTTTGAGCTGCGCCAACACGTCCCAGCCTGATTGATAATCCGAGAGGTAGATGTCGAGCAGGATCACGCCGGGTTGGAGCCCGGCCGCTTTTTCCACCACGCCTTCGGCCTGCGGGTGCACGACGTTCGCCAGACCGAGCTCGCGGAGATATTGCGTCAACTGTTCGGCGACGATTGGGGCGTCTTCGACGGTGAGTGCTCTCTGCAAGGAAGAGGTTGGCCGCGGCGCGCTCAGGCGCGCCTCCGCCTGATTCATCCCCGGCGGGAGGGTCCACGGCAAGGTGATGGTGAACCGGCTCCCCCGCCCCACTTCGCTTTCCACCGCCACGCCGCCGCCATGCATCTCAGCCATACGCCGGACAAGCGCCAGCCCCAACCCGGTGCCCAGGTACCGGCGGGAAAGGCTGCTATCCAACTGCACAAAGGACCGGAACAATTTAGGCATATCCCCGGCGGCGATGCCGATCCCCTTGTCCCAGACGGTGAAGCGCACAATCTTCTGGCGGCTGTCGCCCTCCACCTGCAGGCCCAGCGAACCGCCCTCCGGCGTGAATTTAATGGCGTTGCTCAGCAGGTTCACCAGCATCTGCTTCAGGCGGCGGTTGTCGGCCAGCAGCCGGAGATCCAGGGGACTGAGGCTGTAGGCCACTTCCTGTCTCTTCGCGTGGGCCATTTGCTTGACCAGCCGCAGGCTGGCCTGACTTACTTCCTCGGCTGAAACCAGGCCGATCGCCAGCTCCAGCTGCCCGGCCTCAATCTTGGAGAGGTCGAGGATGTCGTTGATCAGTTCAAGCAGGAGTTTGCCGCTGTCTTCGATGGATCTCAGCGACTTGAGTTGTTTCTCGGTGAGCGGGCCGTAGATCTGCTTCTGCAGCGCCTGGGCGAAGGCCAGGATGCCAGTGAGCGGGGTGCGGAGTTCGTGGCTCATGCTGGCCAGGAACTCATCCTTCAGGCGGGCGGCCTTCGCCAGCGCCGCGTTGGCGGCGCTCAGTTCCTCCGAGCGCTGGCGCAGCGCTTCGGTCCGCTCCAGCACCCGCCGTTCGAGTTCAGCATTGAGCTGGCGGAGCGCGACTTCGGCGCGCAGGCGCATGATGACGATGGCGGCCTGGCCCGCGAACACGCCCAACAGGCGTACGTCGTCGGCGCCGAAACCACCGGGCTTGTTCAGCACGACCACATGGCCGATCACGCTGCCTTCAACGCGCATGGGAGTCACCAGCGCCGATTCCATCCCCTGACTCTGGGCTACCTCCCGCGCGAACGGCGGCACCTCCGTTGCCGAATTCATCAGCCGATAGCCGCGTTCCAGATATTCCTGATACTCCGCCAAGGGTTCGACGCCTCGGAACGCGAAACGCAAACTCGCCACCAGTTCGTCCCGGAGGCCATAGCCTGGAACCTGGCCGCACAGGTAGCCCTCCGAGTCGCGCAGCAGCACCACACACTGCTTTGCGCCAATCAGGCGGGCGATGCGCTCCACCACAATGCCGGAGGCTTCGCGCACGTCGGTCAACGCGCTAAAGGCCTGTGCGATCTCGTGCAAACCCTCCAACTCCTGCACCCGCTGGCGGGTCTCCTGAAGCAGGCGGGTTTCGGCTTCGAAGAATTGCGCGTTCTTAATCGCGACCGCCGCCTGATCGGCGAACAATCCTACGATTTCAATGTCCTCCGGGCCAAAGCGCTCCGGGCGCGGGTCGCAAATGCTGATCACGCCAAGCACTTGCGCCTGCCAGGTGATGGGCGCGCTGACCACCGCGCAGAACGGCACATTTTGTAGATGGGACAAACGCCCCGGCCACTGGTTATAGTCGGCGACCACCATAGGCGTGCCGCTTTGCGCTACCCGGCCCACGAGGCCTTCGCCCAAGCGTACTGGCGTGCTCACGTCTTCAGGCGGCAGGTTGGCCACCGGCCTCAGGGTCTGGCCATCCGGTTCCAGCAGATACAGGCCGCCCATGGGTGCATGGAGCAGGCGGGCGGCCCGCTCCATGATGGTCCGTAGCAGGGTCGGCAGATCCAACTGCGCACTCAGGTCGAGACCGGTTTCATGCAGGGCCGTGAGGAGCGCCACGCGGCGTTGCTCGGCCTCGAAGAGCCGGGCATTTTGGATAGCCCCGGCGGCTTGCGCGGCCAGCAGGCCCACCGCGTCCGCGTCCTCTGGGCCGAAGCGCCCCGGCCGCTCGTCCAACACGTTAATCACGCCGGTGACCTGCCCCTGCCACTTCATCGGGACGCTCAATACGGCCCGGTAGGGGACGTCAGTGAGGGTGGCGACATGTCCGGGCCACTGAGGATAGTCGGCGACAATCAGGGGTTCGCCGGTTTGCGCTACCCGGCCGGCCGCGCCCTCGCCCAGGCGCAAACGCGGGGCAGTGTGCTCACCGGGAGGCACGTTATGCCGCACCACCATGTCGAGGAATTGACCGTCTGTTTGGAGGAGAAAGAAGCTGCCCATCGAGGCATTCAACAAGCGTGCGGCCCGTTCCACGATCGTCTGCAAGAGGAGGGGCAGGTCAAGCTGGACGCTGATGTCCAAGCCGGTTTCATGCAACGCGGTGAGGAGCGCCACGCGGCGCTGCTCGGCCTCGAAGAGGCGGGCATTCTGGATGGTGACCCCCGCCTGCTGCCCAATGGACTCGGCCAACGCCAGATCGCGTTCGGTGAACCGCTTGCCGGTTTTGAGGCTGAACAATCCCAGCGCGCCCAGGCGAACATCGCCCGCGACGACAGGGACGCCCATCATGCCCTTCACCCCCGCCTCCACCCACTCACGCAGGGCGTCCGGGTGCGAGCCGTAATCGGCCACGAGAATGGGCTGGCCCGTCTCGACGATGCGCCAGGCGAGGCCGATGCCCTTCGGCGCTGGCGCCGAGTCCAAAAGCGCGGGAAGATTGAAGGTATAGGGGAACGTCATCGCTTCGCCACCCGAGGCCAGGACCGCCATCGAGCCAGCCTCGGCCCCCACCAGTTCCACGGCCAGGCGCACTACATTCGGAATGATCGTGTCGAGCTCCAGCGCGCCGCTGATCACGCGGGCTACTTCGTTGAGGCGCTGCTCGCGGACCAGGGCCTCGGCCGTCTCGGCAAACAACCGGGCATTCTGGATGGCGACCCCCGCCTGCCGCCCAACCGCTTCGGCCAGCGCCAACTCGCGCCGGGTAAATTTTCTCTCCGGGTTCAGGGTGAACAGTTTCAAAACGCCCAGGCACGTCTCCCCGGCAACGAGCGGCGCCGCCAAGTAGGCCCGGACCCCGGCCTCAACCGCATAGGGCATGGCCTGGGGATGAGTTCGATAATCGTCAATCAACACGGAGGCGCCGGTTTCCACCACATGCCAGCCCAGGCCCTCTCCTTTAAGGAAGGGTTCGGTGCGCCGCAACGGTGTCGGCAGGTTAAAGCTGTAAACCTCCTCCATGGATTTGCCATCCGGCGCGAGCAGAGCGACCGTCCCCGTCTCCGCGCCGATCAGTTCGGCGGCCAGGCGCGCTACGGCCGGGATCACGACGTCAAGGTCAAACGCACTACTAATCACGCGGGCCACTTCGTTCAGGCGCTGCTCGCGCGCCAGAGCCTCGGCGGTCTCAGCCGACAACCGGGACTGCTGGAGCGCAATCGCCAGTTGGTCGGCTACTTGGCGTGCGATTTCGATATGTTCGCTGCTGAAGATGCCGAGGTTGAGGGCCACCAGATTGAGCGTGCCAATCAACTCGCCGTGCGGCAAGAGGGGCAGGCACACCACTGCCCGCACACCCTCCGCCAGAAGTTGGTGACCAACGGCTGAAAGTTCTGAGATCGTGGCCAAGTCCTCTACGTCGAGTGGTTGACCCTGCCAGAGTGTCGCTAGCTCGGCGGCGTCGAACATGTCCCCGATCGCCAGATGAGTTCCTACCGGGATACTGGAGGTCTCGCCGTCGAAACTGCTGGCCAGCATGACCGCTTGACCAGCCCGAAAGTCAAATAGGGTGACGCTGGCGCGCCAACAGGGCACAAGTTGCCGGAGGCGACTCGTCGCGGCGGCGACGATTTCTTCCGGCGAGCGCGCGGCCAGAATGTTGCGGTCTATTTCGTGAAAAATTTCCATGCGCGCCGCGTAGCGTCGCAATGTTTCCTCGGCCTGTTTGTGCTCGGTGATGTCATGATAGTTCGCAACCATCGCCTGCACGCCAGGCAGGTGGAGCAGATTAGCCCCAGTGAGTTCGACCCAGCGCCATGAGCCGTCTTTGTGCCTGAAGCGAAATTGCGCTGTGACGCTCCGCGCTGGATCGGTGAAGAGCCGGCTAAACTCTTGCTTCACGGAGACAGCGTCATCGGGATGAACCCACGCAAATGAGTCCTGACCGAGACGCTCTTCGGGAGCATATCCTGAAAGCGATGTGATGGACGGACTGTCGTACAGGATGGTGCCTTGCGCGCTCAAAAGGGTGATCACGTCGGATGAATTTTGGATCAGCGCCCGAAAACGTTCTTCGCTGGCGCGCAGGGCCGCCTCCGCCCGCCGGCGCTCCGTAAGCGTCCGCCAATCCCGGAGCGCCCGCTCGGCGATGTGCGGCATGTCGCGCAGGGTTTCGTCTGATTTGACCACGTAATCCAGCGCGCCGGCCTTGATCGCCTCCACGGCCATCTGCTCGTTGCCATGGCTCGTCATGAGCACCAGCGGGACGCGCGGTGGTGATCCTGTCTCCGGCAGGAGGTCCATGCCCTCGCCATCCGGCAAGCGCCAGTCGGCGATGATCAGGTGGGGCAGCTTCGCGCCAGTTGCCACGTGAGCCCGGGCTTCCGCCAGGTTCTCGGCTACCGTCAGCCGCGCCGCGCCGCCGCGCGCCTCGAACGCCCGCCGCACCAACTCAGCATGATTCGTCTCGTCTTCCACCAGCAGAATGTGCACTTGGTCGTCACTCATGGTTACCGCTCCAGATGCTGCCGCGTTATCCTGGATTGCCAGGGGCGCCCTATTTGTTTGGCAGGGTGAAGCAGAAGGTGCTGCCGGCGCCTGGCCCATCTGACTCGACCCAGATTCTGCCCCCGTGCACTTCCACAATCCGCTTGACCAGCGCCAACCCCACCCCCGTCCCCTCGCTCTGCGCATCCAGCTTATCAAACAACCCGAACACCCTCTCGCGATACTTCAGATCAATCCCTATCCCATTATCGCACACGTAGAACACCGGCGGTGCGTCCCCGTCCGCTGCCCGCACCCCGATCTCGATGCCGGGCGCAGGCTGCGCGCCCATGAACTTGGCTGCATTGTCCACCAGGTTCTGCACCACTTCCACCAGCCGCGCCTGGTCGCCGTGGACGACAGGCAGGCTCGGCGCGACGTGAACCTGCACCCCCCGTCGAGTCAATCGGCCTTCCACCAACGCCAGGGCCTCGCGTACGATGGCCTCGAAGGGCGCGTCTTCGGGCGGGTTCATCTTGCGCCCGATGCGCGAGAGTTCGAGCAACTCGTCCAGCAGGCGCTGCATCCTGCCGGTGGCGTCCGCGATGCGGGCCAGGTCGGCTCTCAGCTGCTCGACGCTGCCAGAGACCGCATCTTTCTCCAGATAGCCCAGGAACCCGCGGATGGTAATGAGGGGGCTTTTCAGGTCGTGCGAGACGGTGTAGCTGAAGCGCTCCAACTCGGCGTTCTTGGCTTCCAGTTCTTTGATCAACGTCTCCCGTTCCGCGTCGGCCTGCTTGCGTTCGGTGATGTCCTGCACCGCGCCGTAGATGCCGGTCAACTGCTGGGCGGCCGGGTCCCACACCGGATGAGCATAGACGCGGACCCAGCGTGTCTCGCCGCGCTTGGTGATCGCTCGCACCTCGGTGACGACCCGCTGGTTGGCGCGCAGGGCGGCCATGTCGCGCGCGTCCTGCTCGGCGTCGTCGGGGTGCAGGGCCGCCAGCCAGCCCCCACGCGCCACGTAGGCCTCAAAGCTGTAGCCGGTAATGGCCTCAAACGCTCCGGCGACCCAATTCAGAGCTAATTCGCCCTCGGCGTCGAGTCGCGTCGAGAACATGTAATCAGAGCTGACGGTCGAGATTAAACGGTAACGCTCCTCGCTGGCAGCCAACTGCGCCGTGCGCTCCGCGATGCGCTGCTCAAGCTCGGCGTTGAGGCGGCGCACCTCGCCTTCGGCGCGCCGGCGCTCCGCCAGATCGCGCCGCGCCCGTTCCAGCGCGCGGTCCACCTGGCGCAGGGCGATGTTCAGCAAGACGGCCGTGACGAAAAAATACGCGGACGCGTTGAGCCACACCGCCATCTCAGCCAGCGGGCGATCGGCGTTGGGCAGCCAGCCGGCGCGGTTGGCCCACAGCATGGCCAGGCCGATCAGGCTGGCGACAGCCGCGACGATATAGCCGGCGCGCCAATGGATGAACAGGGCCGCTATCATCACAATCAGGGTGTAGAGGCTGTACGCCGTGCCCCGCACGCCTATGCCGGTGAAGCCGCCATACGTGGCGATAGCGCCATAGCCGAGGACCATGCCATACGCGACGAAGCGCACATGCCCGCGCCGCAACAGCAGCCACAAGCCCAGCGAAACACCTAACACAAAAACCGCGTCGCGCAGCAGCCGTTCCCAGCCGGGGGAGCGCACAAGCAGCGCCCCGGAGGCGGCCACTGCGCTGATGCCCAAACTTACCAGCACACTGGCGCGCAATAGTTGCGCCGTGTCTGCGCCGCCTGGGCGATCTTCAGGCGAGGTGAACCACGTTTTCCATTGGCTCATCATACGCCCTCCTCTGGAGCCGGGAGTTTACCCCGAATGGTTTGCGCCAGCCCTTCCAGGTTCACCGGCTTGGTCAAATAATCGTTGGCGCCAGCCGCCAGGCATCGCTCTCGATCCCCCGGCATGGCGAGGGCGGTCAGCGCAATCATCGGTGTGGCGGCCAACGCGCTTTCCTGCCGGATGCGCTGCATGGTTTCCAGCCCATCCATCCCCGGCATTTGAACGTCCATGAGGATCAGGTCAGGACTGACCTCGCGCGCTTTCTGGATGGCTTCGCTCCCGCTGCGGGCGACGATCAGCTCATATCCCTCCGCCTCCAGGTAATCGGACAATAGAGTGATCGTCGTTTCGGTGTCTTCCGCCAGCAAGAGCCGGGGCCGTCTGGCCTGGGCGAGTTTCACTAACCGCATCGGGTGGTCTCCACCAGCCGAACGGGGCGCCCCCCTCTGAGCCAGACGATCCGCCGGATCAATCCGCGGCGGGAGGTTCCACGGCAGAGCGATGGTGAAGCGGCTACCCTTCCCCACTTCGCTTTCTACCGCCACCCCGCCGCCGTGCAGCTCGGCCATGCGCCGGACGAGCGCCAGCCCCAGCCCCGTGCCTGCGTATCGGCGCGACAGGCGGCTATCCAACTGTACAAACGACTGGAACAACCGCGGCATATCTTCGCCGGCGATGCCGACCCCCGTGTCCCACACGGTGAAGCGCACAGCCTCCTGTCGGCTGTCGCCCTCGACTTCCAGACCAAGTGAGCCGCCTTCCGGCGTGAACTTGACCGCATTGCTCAGCAGGTTCACCAGCATTTGCTTCAGGCGGCGGTTGTCCGCCAGCAGCCGCAGATCCAGCGGACTGAGGCGGTAGGCCACGTCCTGTCTCTTCGCCTGCGCCATCTGCTTGATCAGCCGCAGGCTGGCCTGGCAGATTTCTTCCGCCGACACCAGCCCGATCTCCAACTCCATCATCCCGGCTTCAATCTTGGACAGGTCGAGGATGTCGTTGATCAATTCGAGCAGGTGTTTGCCGCTGTCTTCGATGGACTTCAGGGAGTTCAACTGCTTCTCGGTCAGCGGGCCGTAGATTTGTTTCTGGAGCGCCTGGGCAAAAGCCAGAATGCCGGTGAGCGGCGTGCGCAGTTCGTGGCTCATGCTGGCCAGGAACTCGTCCTTCAGCCGGGTTGCCCGGGCCAGCGCCGCGTTCGCCGCGCTCATTCTTCCGTCCGCTGCCGCAGCGCCTCTTCGGCGCGCTTGTGGTCAGTAATCTCCAAAGTCGTGGTAATCACCGAGATGACACTGCCGGCCTGATCGAATTCGGGTGCGCCCCACCGCTCATATATCCGGCCCTGGACCTCATACTCGGAGTGGTGCGGCTGGCCGGTGTCAAAGACCTGCTGAAGGGCCTGTTCGTTATGAGCAATCACTTCTAGGTCGCCATACAACTCGCGACTGGTCCTGCCGATCACTTCCGCCGGGGTGCGATTGGCCCGGCGGGCCGAGGCCGGATTGGCATACAAATAACGATACTGCCGGTCGTGGCGAGAAATAGATAACGGGTTGTTCTCCGCCAGCGCGCGGAAGGTTTCTTCACTGGCGCGCAGCGCCTGCGTGCGCTCGGCGACCCGGGCCTCCAGCTGGGAGCGCTCATAGAGCAGAGCCTGCAACAGTTCCTGCACATTCTCCTGGGAACGCTGAAACCCCGACCACAAATACCTGAAACCGACGAGCGTCGTCGCCGACAACAGCACCAGATCTAGTGCCGCTCCCATCCAATAACCCAGGGGCAGAGCCGGGGCGTCGGGACTCAGCAGGCGATGGTAGCCGGAGAGCACGAGCAGCGCTGCAACGCTGATCAGCAGGAGGCCCGCCCCGGCCGCTATCCATCCGGCCCGAAACGACCACAGCATGGCCGCCGACATGACGAGGGCCAGCAGCCACATCACCGCGTCGCTGGCCATACCGCCGTAAAAAAGATTCAGCGCGGCCACGCTGTAAAGCGTAAACAGCATGACCCCGGCGCGGATCCGATACGGCACAGGCGCAAAAGCCGCCACGACCACCGCGACATAGACCATGACGTAGAAATAAATCGCCGAGGCCGGGCTTACGAAGGAAGTTGCGATGAGGTCAATCAACCCCAACACGGCGCCAATGCGCAGAAGCGCCCGGACAAAGATATCCCGCCAGCGCTCGTACTGAACCACCCAAGACTCGAAATCTTCTGAGGTCGCGATATCTGCCAAGGTCATAGCGTTAGCCTCCGATGCGCCCCTCGTCCTACCGATGCCTGACTGGCCGCCGCCAAAGGAAGGAGCGTTCAGCGGACCGCCCAATGACTGCCTGAACGAAGCGGCGCGCCCCGTCGAACTTACCCTGCCCGGAAGGCGCGCCGCCCCAGTAGGCTGCTAAATCAGAGATGAACCGAGTCATTACACACGAGAAACCAGGTTTCTCAGAGAAACCTGGTTTCTGCCGCCGCACATGCAGCCGGAAAACGCTCTAATCCAGGCGGACCTTCGCGCCGAAGTCGCGCTTTTCCTGGCTGACGAAGTACGTCGCGCACCCGGCGTCAATCAGGTCAGGTGTGAACGTCACGCTCTCCATGTTGTACTTGGCGATGCTGATCATCTGGTCGAGGATGTCGCGCGGATGGCACATGCGGAAGGGGCGGTGGTACGGCTTGTACCACTTGGCCACCAGGTAATCAATGCCCTTCTCGTCGTACTCGACTTTCCTCGTCGTGCAGACCAGTTCCCAGATCTTGCGCCACTGGATTTCGTCGGGGTCGCCGATTTCGATCTTGAACTTGATGCGGCGCAGGAAGGCCTCGTCGGCCAGTTGGTTGGGGTCGAGGTTGGTGGAGAAAATCAGGAGTTGGTCGAAGGGAATTTCGAGTTTCGTGCCTGAGACCGTGGTGAGGTAGTCGTATTTCTTCTCCAGCGGCACAATCCAGCGGTTCAGCAAGTCCATCGCGCGGACCTGCTGGCGGCCAAAGTCGTCAATCATGAAGATGCCGCCGTTCGCCTTCATCTGGAAAGGGGCCTCGTAGAACTTGCCGACCTCGTTGTACGTCAGATCGAGCATGGGCAGGATGAGCTCGCCGCCGACGATGACCACCGGGCGCTTGATTCTCGCCCACCGCTTATCCAGCTCCCGCTGCGCCGGGGCGCTGGGGTCAAAAGCGTCATCGCTCTTCTTGGACAGCTCGTGGACGATGGCATCGTAAACTTTGATGATCTGCCCACCCGCATCCACGGCGTAGGGGATATAAACGTCGTCGCCCATCAACCGCGTGATGCGCTCGGCGACGCTGGTCTTGCCGTTTCCGGGGAAGCCGAACAGGAACATCGAGGCCCCGGAGTTTATCGCCGGGCCGATTTCGTTCAGCACGGCCTCGCTGACGACGAGATCGGAAAAAGCCTGACGCACCGTGCGGCGGGTGACGACGACGTTCTTGATCGTCTGCGCCTTAACGGCCTCGACACAGGCCTTGAAGGAGACCGGAGCCGGGCCGCTGTACTCAGTCTTCTTGAGGGCGTCCTCGACTGCCCGCTGTCCGCGCGGCGGCTTCAACACGTACTCGTAGCCCGCGTCGCCAATGCCCTTCTGCCCGGCCACGTCCAGCAAATCCTGCTGCCGCATGCCCACCATCACCGGGCCAACCAGCTCAAAGGAGAGGCCGAGCGATTGAGAGACATCCACGCCGGTCAGTCGGCCCCGGTTATAGACCACGCGCAGAATCATTTCCTGCAATAGCGTGCGGTTGAGGCCCGTCTCCTCCACCGTCTTTGGCGCATGGGGGAAAAAGGTGTTCTTGAGCGGCGCGGTCCCCCCATCCACTGGCGGCGGGTCACCCAGCAGCCTGACCCCGGTCAGGCCGCCCTTCTGCTGTTGCTGGGCGACGAGCAGATCCAACTGGTCTTTGTGCAGTTTCAGGTGCTGGATCGCCTCGGCATCATTCTTGGCCTGGGCCTCTTTGAGGCCTTCCATGATCGCACGGGCGACATCGTATTTGACGCCTTCCACATATATGTGGTGCAAATACTCGCCGGGCCGCGCGTAGCAGTCTGGCGTGTGGTCTTTGCGCTGGCGCATGGCCACATAGGATTGATCGTCAAGCAGAAATCGCATTCCTTACCTCCCCGGAATCCGGTCCGGTATATCGCGGCTAATATACTCTTTTCTTCCAATTTAGAAAACCCGCCTGCTATCACCTCGCTGTCAACCTGACGCGCTCTCACCCAGCGCGGCGAGCAGATTGGCGAGACGCACACGGGTGAGGTCGGGGAACACAGCCTCCGCTGCCCCCACGCGCTCGCGCGGCCCGAGGCCCACCGAGTGGAACCCCCCTGCCCGCGCCGCCGCGACGCCCGCCGCCGCGTCCTCGACCACGACGCACTCAGCGGGCGGGAAGCGCAGTTGCGCGGCGGCGTGCAGGAACAAATCGGGCGCAGGCTTCTGGCGCTCGACGCTGTAACCGTCGGAAATCGCGTCGAAGAGGAGGCGGATGCCGAGGCGGTCAATCACCTCGGCCGCATTTTTGCTCGCCGAGCCGAGCGCGTTCTTCAATCCGGCGGCGCGAATCTCCTCCAGCAATTCCTTTGCGCCGGGAAGCAAATCGCGCGGCGCAATCTCCTTGATGAAGTCGAGATAGTAGCCGTTCTTGCGCGTCATCATCTCTTGAAGATTTCCTTCGGGATAGACGCGCCCCCTCAGGATGAGCATGAGCGACTCGCGCCGCGAGACTCCGCGCAGGCGTTCGTTATCCGCGCGGGTGAAAGGCAGGCCCTCTTCGTCGGCCAGGCGCTTCCACGCGCGGTAGTGATATTCGGCGGTATCGGTGATCACGCCGTCGAGATCGAAAATGAAAGCCTGGATCATAAATCCCAACTCCCAAGCGCCAACGTCCAGAAGCGGGTGAAGAAACCCGTTTTCTCAGAGAAAATGGGTCTGTAAATCAGCCTGACGTCCCCTTGGACTTTTATCCAGACGCTGTGGAATGCAGCGTCCAGATCTCGAGCGCGATCAGCCGCGCCTCTCCACCCACGGTATAGAGCTCCAGTCCAGTGCTCTGTGGAGAGGGGAAGATCAAATCACTGATCACCGCCCGTCCGTCATTCCCAAAGACTTCGACCGAGCAGGTATCAACGAAGATGTGCAGTTTGGTTCTGCCCTGTTCAAGCGGCAGCGGCCCCCGGTGCCGGCCGGGGAACGCCGGCGCAAATTCAGTATTTCCAGAGCGGCGGCGATCCACCCAGAGTTCCTCGGCGAGGACGTCATAGCCAATCACGGTTTCCTCCCCCGGCCCGGCGCGGACCTTGAGTCCGAATTCGGCCGCCGAGCCTGGGCCAAATTCGACTTCGATCTCCAGAACGGCCCCCGGGTCTCCCAGCGCCGCAAGTTGAGCGTTCACAGTCCTGATGTTCGTCCCGACGCGGTGATACAGCGGCTGGCGCAACCGCGCCAGTTCGGCGATGGGGTGTTGAACCAGCCTCTTCCCCTCCGGGTATTCCCGAAGCGTCAGCACGCGTGGGATGGAGAACATGCTCCGCCAGGGCGAGGTCGGCGTCATGTTGGCATAATCCCAGTTGTTCATCCACCCGACCCATAAACGCCGCCCATCCTTCGGGGGAACGTCACTCCACGATTGGGCCGCATAGAAATCCCTGCCACAGTCCACACGGAGAACCTGGTCATCCGGCGCATCGTTGACGAACGTCATCCCGTCGAACTGCCCGATGAAGTACTGAGCGCCGATGCTCTTGTTCACATCCACTTTCAAGATCCATTTTTGGGCCTCGGGCCGCCCCTCGACGGCGAGCGGAAACAGATCAGGACATTCCCACTCGTTATTCACCGCGCCCGCCTGGCCAAAGTCGCTCAGGTGCGCCCAGCGGCGGAGGTCGGGGGAGCCAAAAAAGCGGACCCTCTGCTGATCGGCCAGGACGGTGACCATGATCCATTGGCCGGTGACCTCGTGCCAGAACACTTTGGGATCGCGGAAGTGCGGCAGGTTGAGAGCCAGGACCGGATTGCCCGTGTGCTTCGTCCACGTTCGCCCGCGGTCGAGACTGTAAGCGAGGTTCTGAGTTTGTTGTGCGGCGCTGTGCCCGGTGTAGATGGCGACCAGAGGCGGCTCAGCCGAAGCGCCGAACCGGCTGGTGTTCCGCCAATCCACCACCGCGCTCCCGGAAAAGATCATGACGCCGTCCGCCTCGTAAAGCGCGATAGGGAGATGCTCCCAGCGCACCAGATCACGACTGACGGCGTGCCCCCAACTCATGTGCCCCCACGTATCTCCAAACGGGTTGTGCTGGTAAAAGAGGTGATACTCGCCCTCATAGAACACCAACCCGTTGGGGTCGTTCATGAAGTTCGCCGGCGGGGTGAAGTGGTATCGAGGGCGCGCAGAGAGGTTGGAGTCGGTCATCATCATTCCCAGGCTTCTCGTCGTCCAGAGCGACGAAACCATAATCGCCGGGCCTTCTCCACCCCTCTACATATCGGCGGAGTTCCGACGATGGCACGATCTCATTGTAATTGTCTTTGAATAGGGGCTGCTTACAATATCCTTACGGTTAGGTTGGTCGGCCATTCACATCGGTCAGGCGCAAAAGGTCGAGTTATAAACGCGGTGGGCCCTGTAGGATACGCCCCCGCATCAGGCGCGTCGCTTCAGGCGTCAAAGGGGCTTCCCAGTTCCATCCATAGCGCCAGGGGTCAATCGTCTCAATCCACTACGGCCTTTTGGCGTATCGCTCGGCCACGATGCCCGGTTGATCCAGCACCTGCCCCTCCTGCAACGAGCGGGCCAGCAGGATATATTCAGCGTGCGCCCAGGCCAACGGCGTGGCTGAGCCTGTGCCCTCGCCCGTGTCCGCAAAGACCTGCTCCGGCAGCATCAGCCCGTCGTTGGCAAACTTTTCCATGATTTCAAGCATCGCGCGGGCCTCGTCCACCTGACCGGTGGCCAGCGCATAGTGGCCGCGCTCGCCATTGAAGATAGGCCACAGCCGACCCTGGCCGGGCGAGCATTCGCCGGGGCGTGGTTCGCCGTAGCCGTCGAAATTGTAGCGATGCCACCCCGGCCCGTTCGGCGTCACCTCGCGCAGCGCGGCGTCTATCTCGGGCAGGCTGCCGAGGATCGAAGGGGCATCCGGGGCGCGCACGCCAAGCCGCACCAACTCCAGCGTGCTGACGTCAACGATTTCCTGAACCCGATGCCGTCCCCCGCCGTTGGCGATGTCAATATCCGCCGGCTCCTCTGGCTCGCCGTTCGGCGTCAGGCGCAGGAAATATGAGCCATCGCCGAGCGTCCCGGTGGTGGTGAACGTCCAATGTTCCAGACGCTGGTTCAACAGGTCGGCGCGGGACAACCACTCCCCTGCCGCCGCCGCGTCGCCCGCGCGCCCGGCCATGTCGGCGGCGGCGACCAGCGCGGCGATTTGCGCCGCGATGGCGTGCGGAGAGTAACCGCCCGCCTCCTCCCATCGCTCCTGAGGCGTCACTGGGCCATTAGCGGCGATGAACGCGGCCGCCGGCTTCACTAGACTTTCGTAGCGGCCCTCTGCCCCCAGCGCCCAGGCCAGCAGAATCGGGTCGGCCACTTCATCCATCTGGAGCGATCCCCAGCGGTGCGCGCCGTCCAGAAAAGCGTTTTGCGGGAAGCTCCCGTCATCTTTCTGCAATACCTCGTCGAGGTAGGCCAGCGTCGTCCGCGCGCTCTCAAGGTCGCCCAGGGCGATGA
>Ga0209431_10002301_pt1 | contig 15571 bp, 35 predicted proteins | sample RifCSP13_3_FD_184021 | JGI IMG/M metagenome (GOLD analysis project Ga0209431, IMG submission 184021) | Soil microbial communities from Rifle, Colorado - Rifle CSP2_sed 13_3 (SPAdes) (version 2) | ecosystem: Environmental > Terrestrial > Deep subsurface > Rock core/Sediment | place: Rifle...
GGAGGGTGTGCAGATGGTAAGACCCCCCAGAGTGTCTTTTGACACAGTGATACGAAATCTTGTAGGGCGTTCTGTTGCCGGACCCGCCGTACTCGGGGAAGTCCAATTCGCATCGGAAGAACTTCCGCCCGCGAAGACGATTTCAGGAGATGAGAATAGTCCCTGCGTCATCTCTTTGTAAGCATGGATGAGAACGGCACCACCGATCCCAGAGGAAGAATTGAAGTCGAAGGTCTCATACATGAACTGACCTTGGAATGTGCTGTTGAGGAGGCATGTCCCGAGGAATGTGGGAAGGGGATTCGGTCCGACCTCGACTTCGGGAGTGCTGACCAGTTGGAAACTGAAGGATGTTCCGGACCGTTCTATGCGAGGTCGGATCGTATTTCCTGCACCCCAAAATGTGCGGCTTCCACAGTCGACAGGATTGCCCGCCTGAATGAGAAATGGTTGTAGGGAGAAGAGCCATGGACCGAGATCTGTTATCACCGTCTTGCGAAGATAGAATCCCGCTCCCCATGAAGCCGTATTCGAAGTGGTCTCAAGTCCTCCACAATAGATTCGAGTGGTGGAATCTCCGGGACTCAGGGAGTTCATGACCCAGGTGAAATTCCCGATGCCCCACATCGAGGGCTGGATATCCGTCCCCATCCGCCAGTAGTTTCCTCCGGAAGTCCACGCGGTGGTCGTTCGCGTACTGTTACGAAGCGTCCCATTGTGCATGTAGACCATCGCGCCGTCGGCGGTATCGAGGATTTCCATAACGTTAAGGCCGGAAGAGGGACTGGTGTAGGAGAATGTGGGATCCGCGGTCGTGATCCATTCTGACCCATTATCATTGCAGATCAAGAAGAAGATTGTCACCTGAATCCAATTCAGGAAGACGGTATCGGGCGGTCCGCTTGTCCATACCTCCACTCCGAACGTCGAAGCGCTGACTTCCGCAGCGGACCAAGTGGTTCCCCAAAGTTCGGTGGGTGTACCGAAGAGAATCGTTCCCTGTGAGACTCCACAAGCGGCACCGGACGCGCCTGGTGTTGATGCCGTGTTTCCGGTCGGGATTCCTGCTTTGAGCAGCCTAACGAACCATGTCTCCGAAACAGCGATGCTCGAATACTTGATACGGATGTTGATGCCTTGGATTGTCGTGGAACTTGCGAAGGAGAACCCATATGTATCCCATTCTCCATGAGGCCCGAGGTTTGGATCGGATTCGGCGCAAGTGGTCTCTCCTGAGCCCACTGCGTTCGCTGGATTCGTCCAAGCGTTCGGAGATGCTACAGCCCCCGCATAGCTGATTTGGGAATTATTGAATGAGATGGCGGGCCGTTCCAGCTTCCATGTCTCCGCATCCGTGTCCGGTAGTCGGAAGTTGTCTCCGTAAATGGAAGAGGCATAGAGTCCTTCTTCGGGCGGGGAGCCAGGCCGCTTCCAAGCGGGATTGTCCGTATAGGTCTCCAAGCCGATATGACCTGTCACATTGGACTTGAGACCAGAATCGAACTCCGCGCGAGTGTCCCAAAGGATGGTCCGCTCGAGGCCGCGCACGGGAGAGGCAAGAAGCGGTAGGAGTGCAACAGCGATGATGAGGAAGATGGCGAATGCTTTCATGGGACCACAGCAGCTACGACGGAAATAACGACGCGGACGAAAATGAGGGCAAAGATCATGATGAATACGATGGCGAGTCCAGCACCGACCCATGCTATCTGTGTGGGAAGCCCGCTGACCGCGAATGCTGCGAGACCAGCAAAGAGTGTGAAGACGTAGGCGATGATTCCCGCGATGAAGAAGATAAGATCGATGAACCATGTGAAGACTCCGATAAAAAACCATCCAACAATGTTCAGGCATAGCACAACGATGCTACATTCCGGGGCAGGTCCTGGATCGGGTATAAACTCTCCGAATACAGGAAATGACGGAGGCCATTCATCTCCGCTTGGAGCGGTCGCTGCTCCTGCTATCTCCGGATATTCGAGAGATGCGCTCCCAACGATGGCGAGGACCACGATGATAAACCCGACCATGCCGCCGATGATGTGATAATCGTCGCCCATTGGAATACCTCCTAATCGCTCGTGATTTCGCGGAAGATGAGGATACCTCCGATGATCGCCAAGACGATGATCACCCAAGTCGGCCAAAGACCCGTTACCACCGCCATGGCTCCGACAGCAATCACGCTGAACATCTGGACCTCCCCAGAGGCATCGAACATCGCGAGGACGATGATGACCATGATGACAAGCGCCATGCCTAGGATGCCGCCAAACAGATTGGCATCGAGCCCGAAGGTCGCGCCTAGGTCATCCGCGAGTCCCGCGCTTGCGGGGACCGCAGCCAGGGGGAAGACGAAGGCGGTGAGGAAAAGGAGGACCCCTAGTCCCCACCACCGAGTCCTGCCCTGAGCGCGACGAAGACGATTGCCACCGCCGCGATTACGACCCCGAGCACCCAGAAGAGGGGCGCCAGGTTGATGAGGCCGGGGATGGCGGATCCCGTCGGGTAGGCCGTCGTGTCGTTCACCGTGTCGACCGAACTCAGGAGGGTACTCAACAGCGCGAAGCCAATGATCACCGCGATCAGCACACCGATCAGCGTGACCACCAGGGTCAGCGTATTGAACCCCCGTTCGTCCTTCCGCAAGCCACTCACCTGCTTCCACATGCGTTCTTGTTCTCCGTGCCCGGTCGAAGCCGAGAATCCCCATTCCCTTCCTTCTGTGCCCCCTAGAGGCCCGAAAGGAGGAGTTGGGTCTTCCCGGCCTCTAGGGGCGAGTGCCGCATGGCATCCAGGGGTATATATTGGGCATCCTGTAACCTGTAACGTCCGAGATAGCGCTTAATTGAAGTATCATTCACCAAGAGATTCGAGGTCGATGGCGTTACTTGGCCCTTCGCATGGCGACCACCTTCGCCGCCGCCAGGATGATGATCTTCTCCGCTTGCTTCCGATGGATCCGCCAGTCATAGAAGGCTTGGCGTCCGATCTCATCGAGAGTCGGCGGGTCCTCCGTCATCTCGATGAGGATACGATAGGCGATGATCACGTCGGGATTGTAGTCCACGGTCTTCATCCCAATAGGTAAATCAAGAGCCCATAGTAAACCACGGAGAGTAGGATACTCCATCCGATTAGACGCAGAAGCCAGCGGTCCATTGGGGCCAACTGAGAATCGAATGAGTAGGCGGCAATCACGTCGGGATTAGAGTTCCGTGCATTCATCTGGATTGCCTATCCTATTCCATCTTCATCGTCCCATCCGAATATTCTGAACATGGCTTCGAAAGTCCACTCCGGCAATCGGTTCAAGAACCATTCAAGAATCCTGTCATGCATCATCGCCTCTGCCCTCGGACATCACGAACGATATAGCGGACGACGGCGGCGAGGACTGCGAGCACAGCAAGGATGAACCTCAGGGGATTCATCTGGACGCCCCTAACAGGATATTGAACCGCAGACGCCAGCCGTGCGTCCTCATTCCCGTGTTGTTCATATGGGTATTGACGGATTCGGGGGAGCGGCCTATGACGGCCCCGATCTCCCTGAGGCTCATATCTGAGAAGAGGCGGAGTGCCATGACCGCGAGGTCTTCTCCGCGGGTCCAAGTGCGCTTCTTCATTTCAGTTCCACTAGCAATATACGAATCCAGATTGTCGCGGCGGCTATGGATGAAAGCCCTGCTATCCATGAAAATATGTCTCGCCACCAGATACCATGCGTTTGGAGAAGCCAGCTGCCTAAGTCCCCATTTGAGAGGAACATCCCGGTTGAGGACCCCAATCCGAATCCCGTCAGAATCAATGCCCAAGTTACCATTGACGGCTTCATTTGGTAAGTTCGATGCCTCCTTCCTTCCTAGCCTTCTCATGGTAGTATTGGGAGCGCTGACGCCAACGGGCGCTTCGGCCTCGAAGGGCGATGATCACCAGATGTTCCGCGAGAGTATCTTCCCCGCCCGCGCGGTTGACCTCAACCGCCAGGTGTCTCTCAGCGGCTTCCCGCCGGACCGCGTAACCGCACACCCGACATTGCCAGCGGACCCCAGCCCGGCGGAAGAGTCGATACTTCCGCCCGCCTTTCGTCTGGACAGTCAGGGACCAGCCGCTTCGGTACTTGGGGGCGCGGGTCACAGGAACCCCCTGGCGACGGCGCGGGCGAGCGGGAGGGGGATCTTGGCGCGAAGGGCCTGTGCCAATGGGTCTTTCCGTCTTCGGCCCCACGCCTGAAGTCTCGGGCGAGTACCATCGGGAAGCATCTTCGGACCTCCCGGATAGCCCACCAACCACGGATTCTGTGCCCTTGGTATCCCTCCCTCTTTCCAAGGCAAACGCCCATCGAAGAGTATCGGCACGTCACCCCAAAGGTACCAAGGTCCTCGGTGTGCCTTCTCTGGACCGATGAACGCACGTGCCCCCTCGACATTCTCCATGACCATCGGGACTCCGGCTTCATCCCTGATGCGCCACGAACTCAGGACGCATCGCATGTCAGGCGGGGGAGGGTCCTTGCGTAGGAACCTTAGACTCGTGAACTCCGTGCAGGGCGGACTCGCCACGATCACGTTCGCCTTCCGGAATCTCTGACCGTCGAGTCGGCTCACATCCGCTAGGACGAACTCCCCTGGGTACAGCTTCGCGAACCGGGGGTCGATATCGAAACCCACGACGCGGTAGCCCTCCGCGAGGAAGCCTTCCGCCCACCCGCCGAGACCGCAGAACAGGTCGATGGCGAGGGGTCTCCCGCCGTCCATACTATTTAACCTCTTTCCGTGCGGCGGGGTTAGGGGTAGTCTCTGGGGGGTGATGCCGGGCCTCCATGACAACGATCATCGAGGGGAATGGCGCGGGTCCCGAGCGCCCTTCCCCATTCTCGAAATGAACCCGCCCACGCAGAAACCGGATTTCCTTGGCGTTCGGGAATAGCAGGTCATGGAACCATCGTGTATCCGTCCGAGCAGGGAGTAGCCATATGATCAGTTCCGCGCGTCCAGCTCGCAGTTCCAATAGACCCTTCTCGACCCATCGCGTTAGGACTCGGCCGTATGGTGGATTGACGAATACTCGCCCTTCCCACGGGATGAGCAGGGCATCGCGGGTTCCACCTGGGCATGGGTCGAAAGTGGTTCCGAATTCGATGTCGATGGCAGCCCTGAGATCTGAGGGGGTATGCCATTCCCAAGTCGATGAGGTAAACAGCCCACGCGAGAGAGTCATCCCGCCCACCACCGCCGATCCGCCGCCCACTCCCGCGCGTCGACGGACTTGAGCTTCCGGTAGTAGACGTAGACTTCGAAGATGCCAGCACCGATGTTGAATCCCATCGGATTCTCCTTGGGGGCCGTCATCAGGTCATCCGGCGTACCTGGCCCCTTGGATGGAGCCCACGCGAACCCGAGCGGCGGCTTGTGCTTCCCCTCTGAGGTCCTGGAGACCTGGACGAGGGCCATGATGCCGCCGGCTGGCCATGCCGCGAGGAAGTCGTACCGTCCAAAGTAGTCCGTGATCGTCACCTGGCGCATCCCCGCCTTCGTGAAGACCCACCGGAGGTTGTTCTCGATGACCCAGCCGTTCTCCTCCCAGATGGCCTTCTCGCGATTGACGAGGCGCTTCCCGAGATCACGGCGGGTGTCTTTCTTGAGGGTCATGGCTTCCATAGTCCCGTCCGGCCGCCTTTCGACTCGGGCTTCATTAGCATTGCATCGGCTCCATGGGCCAGCCGAAGAGATTCCAACTTTGCTCTGTATGATAGTTAAAGTTCCATCCCTTTTGGCAATCGCCTTTCACGGCGATGAATACCATGCCACAATCGTTCCAAAATGAGTGATCTTCGCGCCAGCATACCGACCATCCAGTCTCGGTACGGACGGGCCAAGTCAAAAGGAATACGAACACTATCACGAACGTGACTTGCAAGAGCTTGCGGGCCTTCATGACTTCGACTCCCACCCCGCAAACGTCGTATGGATTGGAAGCCTACCGCTGATGCCGTCGCTGCCTCCGCCGTGGTCTCGCTTTCCATGCTCGTCTGGGAAGATACAGACGCCCTCTTCCCATCCTGTTGAATTACGGAAGGCATAGCGCGCTTCATTCGGTAGGTCTTGCCAGCGTTTCATAGCCGTATCTCCGAGAGCTTCCGGGTCAGGCGGGCCGCCGTGATCGTGGCGATGAGCGCAGGGGGTTCCCCAAGGCAGCAGAGGCGGCCATCCGCCTGGGTGTGTTCGCCGGAGACAGACTCCTCAAGATGGATGTCACGGGCATCATCGGAGCGAGACCAGAGGAGCCCATCGAAGTCTTGGTTCATAAGGCGCAATCCTCGCAGCAAGCTTTCGGGTCATAACCATCCATCCGCTCGTGACAGGGACAGTTAAGGTTACAGCAACCCTCGATATCGTAGGGAATCTGTGGTCCTTCGATCATGGATAGGGACTCAGGTAGGCGGCTTTGGTGGCATCCGGGGCAGCCTCGCACGATTGGACATGGGCGGCGAAGGACCTGGATCGGACCTTGCCATTCTCCGCTGGTTCCTCCAACGTCCCGTCGACCTCCCTGATCACGATGTCGCTGTGGCACCATGGGCAATAGCTCATCGTTTCTGCCCGCCGCTCTCGCGTCCCGCCGCGCGCTCAGACTGACAATGCTCCAAAGCGATTACGGCAATATCTCTCTCTTCCCGTGCCGCCTCCAGGGCGGCGGCGGCCTTCTCGCGCGCTTCAGATTCCTTTTGCCATGACTCGGGGAACGGAGCAATGGTTGTCCATTTGGACAGTTTCACTTCGAGTTCCTTCACGCGGGCTTCGGCCTTCTCGGCGCGGGCTGTCTGCTTCTCGCATTGGGCTTCGAGGGCGCGGATGCAGTCGGCGCAGTCCTTACAGATGAACCCGGCGTGGAAGGGTCCGTAACACTCGCCCTCATTTCTGTCGTCGTTCATCCCTTCGGTCTCCCCCTCCGCATCAGGAGCCAATGGTCGACGGCCTCGATGAGTTCCATGGGGGCCCCGACGCGGGTGAACTGATGGACCCAGCGGGCCGCCGTCACGCTCGAACAGTCCGCGTAGTTCGCGGCCCGCGCGTGGAGTTCGAGGACGTTGGACCACGTTGAACCGTCGTTCATCAGCAGGAACTCCAGGACGAGGCGGCGGATCCGCAGGGAGCGGGAGTGGTACTTTTCCTGGGCGCTGATGTCGGGGCTGAGCTTGTCCTTCCCGACCATCTGGACAAGGGCCTTGAGGTCCGGGGCGAGATCCGGTTCCCCACGGCGGCGCGGCACTCAATCGGCTCCGGCATCGGGGTCTCCTGCGCAAATCGGTTCGGCGCAGACGGGCTGACCGGGTTCGTGGCGGTGAAGTCTTGGGCGGCAGGCGCTCCGGCGGGGGCCCAACCCCGCCTTCGCGCACTCACCCGCGCCCACGCCCTCGATTCTCACACACACACACTCACACACAGTCAGCCCCCCTTTGAGAAAGAAGGTCCGCCGGGGAGAAATGGTAGAAACCCCAACGGCATCGCGCCCATCCCCGATGCCTGACCCCCGATGCCTGACCAAGGAGAGGGCAGTACCACACGGGACGGGTTCGCGAACGGGAACGGAGAAAAAGAGGGGATGCGACGGAGGCCGCATCCCCATTTGGGGGGATGAGATAATGATCATGGGGGCATCCTCGGGGGATACGGCTCAGGTTCCTCTTGGATGAACGTGTCCCAGAGGCCGCAGTTGAGGCACATCCTCTTCTTGAGGATGATGAGGCTTCCGCCTGGAATTGCCTCGATCTTGAGGAACCCGGAACGGACTACATGAGGACCGCCGTTCAGGAAGCAAACCGTGTTGGCGGCCTCCCATGTATCAAAGTAATCCACGAACGCCGCGAGTCCGGCCTCGGCCTCGGACAGTCGAAGGAGCAGACGCGACATTTGAACGTCTCGCTCGTTCACGCGGACTTCGAGCGCGCGGATGCGGGCGTGTAGTTTACGACCGTGCGTGGCCGGGACGAAAGCGTTCACCCGGCACGAGCCGCAGACGCTCATCCCTTCGGTCTCCCGAGGGCGGGACAGCGGGGCAGGTGATCGCCGAGGTCACGGACACGACGTCCGCACCACGCGCACCACCATTGCGTGACCTGGATGAGGTCGTTCATGGACCGGCCTCCTTGGCCAGGGCAATGGCCTCCGTAATCTGCGATTCGTGGATGGTATCCACTCGGAGGGGAACGCCTCCTGACCCACGACCGTAAGTGCCGTCGCGGTGCTTGACCATCTTCGACCACATGACCGCACGGACTTCCCCGCGACGGGGAGCGATGCGGATCACGATGCCGATGTAGTAGCCGCCCGTCAAGCGGATGTAACGGATGGCCTGTCCGATGCGGAGCGTCTTTGCCTCGACCGTCACGGCACGGGATTGGAGGCGTTCATGTACCGCGTCTCGAAGGGCTTGGTTCATCGTGTGTCATCCGCCAAGGCTTCGTCGGCATTGTCCAGCAGCTCGGAGATCACGTCATCGAAGGTGATTCCCTGCTGCTTCCGCGCATTGAGGCGAGCCCAGGTCTTCGGTCGCACGTAGATGACGGCGGATACGATGTCCTCGTTCTTCGCCGCCGTTGCTGGGCTTGCCATGTGAGAGAGAATACATCTGTCATATATAGAATATCATCAATTCCGGAGTGGACTTCTTCAACTTTGGAGTGGATAAAGTAGGGTTCTCGCTTTAAGAAGGCAACCGCATACCCCTCCGAGGGGTTAGGCAGACTTGAAGGATGGGCGTCCCTAGCGTTCCCAAGGTCCGGTTCTTCGCACAGTCCGAGAAGCGTCCCGCGGGCGTGGGGCGGCAATCCCTCGAACTCCTTGAGCGGTTGCAGGAAGAGAGGAAGCAAGTGCGGGTCCTTCCGGAGATGCGGCGGCGGGGATTCGAACTGCGCATCGGTCGACGGCGGTTCGGAGGATATCTCGGGCTGCTTGCCGCACAGAGTGTCCCCTACCGTGCGGGGAACGGGGAGATCACCCATGCCGCGGATTGGGGCATCGCCCCGTACTTTGGAGATCGCTTCGACATCCTCACATTCTATGACCCGTTCGCTTGGCAACATCTTGATGTGTACCAGAAGACCGCCTACGAAGCCCTACGGATCTCCCTCTATATCCCGCGCATCCTGGATGCGCGGGTGTTGGTGTGTCCAACCGAGTATGTGCGGGAGCGGATACGTGCCCTCTTTCATCGAGAGGCTCGGGTCATCCCTTGCGGCCTCAATACTCGCGATATGTTCCCTCGCGCCGTCGAACGTCATGTGCGGACAGCCCTGACCGTGGGCTCCGACTATCCCCGGAAGAACCTCGCGATCATCCTCCGGGCTTGCGCGCTTGCGGGCTTCCGCCTCATTACGGTCGGAGCATGGAACTATCCCGGGTCCGAGAGGGCAGCGAAGTCTCTTGCAAAATCCCTCCGGGTGAAGATGACGGACATGGGATACGTGACCGATGACGAACTGGCGAAACTGTATTCGTCGTGCGTCTTGGTGACCGCCTCCATGGATGAAGGGTTCGGTCTCACCCCGCTCGAGGCGATGCTTTGCGGGGGTCCGGTCGTGGCATCCTCCATCCCCGCGCACAAGGAGACTCTCGGGACCTCCGCGCATTACTTCGAGCCGATGGATGCGGATGATCTTGCGTTCGCCCTAGAGATGGCGGAGGAAGACCGGGGCGAAGAACTGAGGGCGATTCGAATCGCGAACGCACGGCGCTACTCTTGGATTCGCGTCCTTCCGAGATGGCTGGACCTATATCGGCAGGTTTGGGAGGAGAGGAATTGAACCTCAACGTCGGATGCGGGATGCGGCCTCTTTCCGGATTCGTGAACATCGATGGGACGAAGACCGATGGCGTCGATGTGGTCCTTGATCTGAATCGGGAAGGATGCCTCAATGCCTTCTCGACCGCGACGGCAACGGAGATCGTCGCCAACAGCGTCCTCGAACATCTTCCGAATTGGGAAAATCTTTTCGTGGAGATGTCTAGGGTTGCCGCCGAAGGCTGCGTACTCCGGATCGAGGTACCAGACCGATGGGACTATCGCCCCTATCATGTGCGGGCCTTTAGCCGCCGTTCCTTCGATATGTTCTGCTCGAATGTCTATGTACGCGACGATGCCTTCCGACGGGTCCGTACCGCGGATTGGACCGCGCGCGAGGTCTACTTCACCCTACAGGAACTCGGATTCTACTGGATCAAACGCGATGTCTGGCGGAACCACCGATTTCCCTTCGGCTACCATATCAAGAAGTATCTGGGAACGCGCATCTTCCGATTCCTCGAACGCCATGCGGGGCGACCGGGAGACCTCTTCTTCGTCCTCGTGCGCAACGAGATTCCCTATCGAAAGGAGTAAGCATGATCTTGGACATCGCGTGTGGTGCGAATCCACATGGGGATGTGAATCTGGACATCGGGCCTCATGTTCTTGCGGCGGGTCCGGACATTCACACGAAGGCGGATGTCTACGGGAACGCATACGCACTCCCGTTCGCGGATGAGAGCTTCGAGGTCGTGCATTGGATCGGGCTGCTTCATCATCTCTCAGAACCGAATCGGGCTTGGCAGGAAATCGTTCGAGTCGCAAAAGACCTCATCGTTGGAGAGGAACCTACCTTCCTCAATCCGTTCGCATACTTCGACCCTCATCATACGTACCGCGGCTTCCGACAGAACCAGCTCCTCGCGATATGTCGGGGGACGGCGCACCTTCGACTCTCCCTCCATGTGCCTACGATCAAGACTCCGTGGGCGCTGAACTGGCAAATCCTCGCGATGAAGAGGCATCCATGAGGGTCTTGGCGCGCTTTCGTCGCTGGCTCAAACATAGAGAAGAGAATCGCAGGTGGCAATGTGCGCATCTTCATTTGACCGCCTTCGGCTACTGTCCCAATTGCAACCGCTGGTTCGATGAGGATATCGATGGACGATGAATCTCTTGCCACGCTCTATCTCATCATCGGGCTCGTGGGAACTGCATCCCTTATCCTCGTACTTGCGAAGTGGATTCCTTGAATGGACGCCGCGCATGGACGCGAGGCGAAGACCTCGCGATCATCGCAATCCGTCTATGGAGCGATGAGAGCCTACGGCAAATCGGCGGCATCATCGGGCGCAGCGGGGAGAGCGTCAGCTCTAGGCTGAATCATATCTGCATGAGGAACATCGGCTGGCGCGCCCGCGCCTGGTCTTTTCTGCAGGATGGCATTGGCCTTCCCAAGCCAGACGTTGAACGTCTTACGCGAGATGTCCAGATCGTTCGCAACCGCACCCTGCGTGAATCCTAATCGTTGTCCGTAGTCCCAGAGGCAAAGAAGAATCTTGGCGGAGCGTTTGTCTCCGCCGACGCCTCCGGCTTCCAAGAGGAGTTGGTCGTAGAAGTCCAGCAAGTAGATGCGCTTCGCTTTCTCGTAGGGTTCGATGAGATTGTCTGGCGGCTTCGCGAAGCGGATGAGGCTCAAGCGGCAAGGGCCTTGAGGGGTCTTGATGCGGGGATGTTTGGAATAGATGACTCCGCTTCGCGCGGAACGCTCCACAAGATAGACGCCAGCGATGGCGGGAGAATCCCGATGATGCCTCGGGCGGAACTCTAGCCAAAGCTGATGGACTCCGCGCTGTTGGCGGTCTACCAAGCTCGGGTCAGGAACGGTGATACTGACCATGAGACGAAGGAAGCGGAACGATTGACTCACGAGACCCGCCGCGATGTTGATGGGATCCCAATGCTTCCGAGCGGGGGCTCCAAGTCCCGCATCGTCCCATGCGACGGCGCTACCTACTGGGAGTCCGCCTTCCGCGATCACCCGTAGGAACTCCACGCCAGGGAAGATGATTCGCGAGGCATCGAAGGCGGCATCGACCTTCTTGGAGAGGGCGAGAGCGGTCCATGACTTCCCGCTTCCGGGCGGGCCGTTGAACATGAGCACCTGATTGAGATTGAGTTCGTGGAGCTGGAAGCGGATGTAGTCGGCAAGCCACTCCTCCCGGTCGAATTCGGAGGAATCTCTCCAAGTGGGGTCAGGGATATCATTCATACGAGGTCTTTCTCCCCGAGAAACCCCGCCCGCTGCATGAGGAGCATAAGGGCGCGGAGATGGAGCCTCTGTCGTGCGTTGAGGTTCGTGCCGTTGGTAGGTCGTTCGAGATAAACCCTGAAAGCCTCATCGTGCCATGGAACCAGCATATCCTCAAGATCGCCAAGAGATTCCTCGCGTTCCAATCCGACGCTAAGACTCACCGTGCGGGCCAACGATTGAAGCAGGAGCTGCGGGAAGTCTAATCGCTCTGTGACAAGGCTCTCATCGAGATCTCCCGGTTCGCGCTTCATCGCCTCATGGCCTCAAGAGACCGAGCATCCCGCCCCGTTTCTTGACCATCGGCTGCGTGAAGCGGGCCGTATCTCTCAGTTCCCCACGTCCGCCGCCCTTGATGGAGACCTGATACTGAAGGTAAAGGTCTACATGATCATCTCCGATGGCCGGCCAATCAACGGTTCCCGTGCGGTGAAGCATATCCATGGCTTGGATGTGATTCTTCGCCCGAAGGACTCTCTGGACATGGAGTTCGTTGCGAAGGCGGGTGATCATCGGGATGCGGAAGCGCACTTTCTCGGGAGCGGGGAAGGCTACGTCGTAGTAGCCGCGGCGGATGTCCGCGAAGTCCTTGGCGGCGGCGACCTGCTGGCCGATCATCGAACTCTGCTGCATCCAGAACTCCGATTCCGTCAGGTTATCCTCATCCGCCATCTCATCGCCCCACGAGGACCCCGAGAGCCCCCAGACCAAGGAACATCGCGAGGATGATGATGACCATCACCCACGGCACGGGAGACGGCATGAGGTTACGCGCATAGGCGGCCTCCGTCACGGCCTGGATGTTTCTCGCGTTGCCCTTCGTCTCCGATGGCTCCGTGAGCCGGAAGGGTTCCTCATGGCCTTCATGGTAGAAGGAGACCCATTCATATTTCTCGATGAGACGGAAGTGGGGAAACATGGGGCGAAAGGCGCGGCGCTCGTACTTTGCGGGATCGATGTGGTATCGCCCGCCTCGGACTGTGAACCAGCCGCCCCTCATCTTGAGAGCCCAGCGATTCAACAGGGTTACTTTCCACGTTCGCAGCACACCGTCCAGACATCGCACATAGATTCGGTTCATGGGTTCGCCGCCGTTTTCTGTTTCTGTTTCGCCGCCTTCGCCTGGCCCATCGCACCGCTCATGAGCAGGATCATCGACCAGAGGAGGAGCATGGAGCCAATGACCATCATGGAGGTTGTGATCATCGGAAGGCCGATGGATAGGAAGAACATTCCGCCGAGGATGTCATACATCCAAGGTGGCAAGTGGTTCATTCAATCACCCCGCCCGATGGCGATGAATACGAGGACTACTGCGGCCATGATCACGAAGAGGAACCAGCCCTCTCCGGCTGGACCTCGAGGACCGGGGGAGCCTGGGGGACCATCTGCGCCGTTCGCTCCATTCGCGCCCGCAGCTCCATTGCAGATGTAGGAAGTCGCATCGATCTCTCCGGCTTGAAGGATGCCGTCATTCGCGGTTCCGCCGCCATCCCCGTTGTCAAGGCCGCTGTCGATTTTCTGCCCGCCATTGGCGCAATTCGCTCCTGGGCCTTCGGCGGTCATGGCGATGAGGGAATTCGTACCGCTTCCGCCGATCGGGCCCGCAAGAGGGAGACTCATGCAACCCCAACCTACAGGATTGGATACATCGAAATCTACGAAGGCTTGCGGCGAACCGATGACGGCTTTCTGCATCTCAGAAAAGGCGATCATCCCATCCGCTCCCGTAGCACTTTCCGCATAATGTTCTACGTAATTCCTTGGGTCATTACCAGTCGTTACGACCGCTGCATTGTTATCATCTTCACCGCCTAGTACATTGACGGTCAAAGTATGTTCTTGAGAGACTTGCGTAATCCCCGTACAAATCGCAGGGTCGCTTGTTCCTGTATCAGGACCACCCTCTGTGAGAAATGGACTTCCGCTTGTCCTTGCGTTCCGATAGATAGCAAGCATAGCATACGTATCCCCGGTGGCTCCGCTTTTATCAAAGATCGGATTGTTTTCGCTTTGCAACGCCCGATGCCAGAATACCCAATACCTAGAAGTCGTGCCACGGTCGAAGGGAACCCCTGTAATAGCTGTATAACCTGAGATAGATACTGTATCATCCTGATCACGGACCCAACCTAGAACGATGAAGATATCGTTCGGTTCCCATGTCGCGGGAAGCGTGATCGTCACGTCCGCACCCGTGCTTGCAGCGATGGCGGACACGGCAACGAATGTGGGGATGACCGTCGCGGAAATGGGAGGACTACTTAAGGAAACGAGCATCGCGATGGCGATGAGTGCGAGAAACATCCGGGAGTGATGATGCGTTTTCATGATTCCGTAGTTCCCCCCGCCGCCGTCGAAAATGCTCCGATGATGATCAGCATGAGGCCGCCGAAGAGGAAGATGATGAAGAGAGCGATGGATTCCGTCACCTGCAGGGCGGAGAAAGAGAGGAAGACGGAGACGATTCCCGCGATGAGGATGAGGATGGGCGCGCGGCCCGCGAATCCGACCGCGAGGAGGATGACGAAAAATACAAATCCGACCCGGAGCGTCCATTCTCCGGAGGAGGACGATTGCTCCGTCTTGACGAATCGCACCACTTCTTGGTCGATGGTCAGGGTGCTTGCGACGACATCCGCGCCCCCTGCGTCGTTCCAACGGAGCGAGACTGGGACCGCGAAGCCTCGGTTCGGATTCACGAGACAATCAAGTGCGCCAGACCCGCACACGAACTCAAGGGACTCCGTGAAGAGCTGCTCGGAACTGACTGCAGCTCCAATGACGAAGAGAGCGACGTAGATATTGTCCTGCCAGTCCCTCGCGTAGACGGTGAAGGCTTCCCCACTGTTGAACCCACGGACCCGCACTTCAACGTAGACGAGATCTCCGAAAGCGATGTTGGTATCGAGGTCATGGGTGACATTGAGGGTCATCGGGCTCCCTGTCTCTGTTCCAACCCAGTTGGAGCCGTCGTTGTCCGCAAGGTTGCCGAACCCGGTGGTGGTCCCCGCGATAATCGTTTCATCGACGGGCTGATAGTCTGTTGTGGTCTCTGCGATGACGGCGGGGATGAAGATGGAGATGAGGATGAAAAGAAAGGCGAGAGAGCGCTTCATCCGTCCCTCACTCTCCGAACGAGGATGATGAAGACGATGAAGACCGCGACTCCAACGCCGCAGAAGACGATGCCGCCCGTGATCGGTGCGAGGATGGCGGGCGGGGGTTCGCCTTCACATTCTCCGGGAGGACATGGCACGATGAGAGGTTCGAATTGCAGACTGACTTCTATGGAATCGATCCGATTCCAGTAGTGGGTATCTCCGATCATGAAGATGCGGAAACGGTAAGGTCCGTCTGCGATGGCATCTTGCACGGTAAAATCAATGAAGGCCCTCGTATCGAAATAGGTCGGGATCGTACAGAGATTCCATTGTGCAGGTTGATAGATGAGTGTCCAATCGTTTACAGC
>Ga0209431_10002303_pt1 | contig 15564 bp, 17 predicted proteins | sample RifCSP13_3_FD_184021 | JGI IMG/M metagenome (GOLD analysis project Ga0209431, IMG submission 184021) | Soil microbial communities from Rifle, Colorado - Rifle CSP2_sed 13_3 (SPAdes) (version 2) | ecosystem: Environmental > Terrestrial > Deep subsurface > Rock core/Sediment | place: Rifle...
CCGCCGTGGCCCGAAGACGGCGTCCTCCGGACGGAAACCTTTTGACCCGCCGGCCGTTCGGCTCCTTCGCGCCGCGGTAACTCAGTTTGGGAGAGTGCGAGACTGAAGATCTCGAAGTCGCCGGTTCGATCCCGGCCCGCGGCATATTCCCTTTTCGCGCCATGCTGGATCAACACGATGGTCCCGAGCCCGCGGCGGCGGATCGAGGTGAGCCGGAACTTCGCCTAAGATTCGAGACGCGGGGTCACCGTCGCCGGGACGGGACCCCCGAACCGAGCGTCAGCGTCCGGCTCTTCTCAAGACCACGAGCGCCGTCGTCGTGATCCATCGACTCGGGTGTCCGGGAACCTCGAGGCCAAACGGATAGAACGGGCCGCGGGTCTGGTACTGTGGGCCCTCCGTATCGGGATGCAGAGCGTCCAAGTTCCAGCTCCCGTCGCGGTTTCGCATCGCTTCGAGCCTGTCGAGGGCGGGGCGAATCCGGGGATCACCACCGTACCCCAGCGCTGTGAGCACATCGAGGCCGACCAGAATGTCGTAGTAATAGTGGACCGGATAGTGCAACCTTAACCATGGTGCGTACAGATTTCGTCCTTCGCGGAGCAGGCCGCGTCCGAGGTAGAATTCCGCCCCCCGCTCGATCGCGCGCAGGACGGGCGCTGAACGCGCACTGGGAGGTAGCGCGCCGAACGCGGCCATGGCCTCCCAGGCGTCTAGTGTGCCGGTGCGGGACCGATCGCAGTGCCAGCCTCCGTCCGACTTCTGATGCCGGATTAACCACTTGATGGCAGGGCGCAAGCGGGGGTCCTCGAGGTAGCCGAACCGGACCAGCATCCTGACCGCGTTTCCGGTGAAGCACACCTCGCTCCCGCGATAACCCAGTCCACCGGATGGACCTGAGAAGCGGCGGAAGAACAACTCCACCGCTTTCGCAATCCGCGGGTGCTTCCCGTTGACGCCGAGGTCGGAAAGCACGAGGAGACGCCAGTTGGTGGCGATGTACTTGGGACGGTAGAGTTCGTAGGCCGATGTGCCGTGGGTGTCCCATTGGCCTCCGGGGTGCTGAAGGCGAAGAATCTCGGCGGCCCAGCCCTCTCTCCCAATCTGCCTCTTCGCGAGAATCACCTCCGGATCGTCGGCAGGCTTGTCGAGAACCTCCCGCAGAACGCGATGCCGGACGCTGGGATCCGCTTCCTCGTCAAGAAGCCAATTTCGGAGCCGACGCGGAAGCGTCACGAGGCCGAAGAACGTCAGGCCGCTATATAGTTCCGACAGGCAATCCATTGCTGCCAACGCCGAGAACGGTGACATTGCGGACCCGAGCATGATCGGCCAAACCTCTCCGGCTCAAGACCGGCTCTCGCCGCTCCCCCACCGGACCGGGCCCGGCAACCTTTTTATCGACAGAGCGTTTCGTCGCACGTCCCGCCTTAGCTCAGCCTGGCAGAGCGGGTGACTGTAGTCGGTTCCCGCCGATTTCGGCGGTACCCGCTGACATCATCAGGTTCCCGGTTCAAATCCGGGAGGCGGGACTCCTCCCCTCCGGCCGCACGTTAGGACTTAGGCGGGGAGCGGCTTTCCGCAGGTCGCGCAGAACTTAGCATCCGAGGCGACGGCGCGACCGCAGTTCGTGCAAAACCGCGCGACGGCCGGTGCTGGCGATGGTACGCTCGGAGGGTACGCCATGGGAGGCTGCAGGACCTCGCCCAGCTTTCCATACGCGAGGAGGAAGAAGATGCCGCCGATGAGGAACGCAATGAAGATGCCAAAGACCCCGAGGATGAGGCTTGGACTGCGCGCGTCCGCGTAACGCCCCTGCTCGATGAGCTGCATCGTCGCCCACGACCACCAGGCGAATCCCACGCTCACTGCGGCAAAGACCCCGAAGGGGAAGATCATCGGGAAAACGACAAACGACATTTGCGGGACCGTCCCGATCCAGAACGGCATGGAGGCGAGAAAGCCAAGGAGGGCGATAGCCCATCCAACGGCCCCGAGCAAGTAGAAGATGAAGCCGACAAGGGCGTACGATCGCGCTGTGCTCGCTGCGAGTTGCGCTGGATAGGCCATCTCCCTTCCTCCCGCCAAACCTTGGATTCCGAAGCATGCATCGTCTTCTAAGACTTCTGTCCTTACGCAACAGACTCCGCTCAAGGTACCGAACGGTACGCCGGCCTGCGTAATCTTCATGAGGCGACGTCGCCTGGACGCGAATGTGAACCCACCAGAGTCGAGCGCGATTCGGCGCATCGACGAAATCCTTCCCGCGCGGGAGACGATCGAAGGCGCGGGCGTTCATCTGAGGCGGGCGTTTGGAAATCGCGAGGTGCCCCGGCTTGACCCGTTCCTCCTTCTCGACGACTTTCGTTCGGAGAACCCAGCCGAATACCTCCCGGGGTTTCCTTGGCATCCCCATCGCGGGATGGAGACCGTGACGTACATGCTCGATGGGCTCGTCGAGCACGAGGACAGCCTCGGGAACCGCGGCGTGATCGGCTCCGGCGACGTTCAGTGGATGACGTCCGGGAGCGGAATCATCCACCAGGAGATGCCCCGTGCTCGCGAGAATCGGATGGGGGGGTTCCAGCTGTGGGTGAACCTCCCGTCGTCCCAGAAGATGATGGACCCGCGGTACCAAGAGGCCCGGGTCGCCAAGGGCGTCACGGCGAAGGTCATCTGCGGGGAAGTTTCGGGCGTCCGAGGGCCTGTCCGGGACATCGTCGTCGAACCCGAATACTTAGATGTCCAGATGGCACCGCACACCGTGTTCGAGCATGGGGTCCGCCGGGGGCACACCGCGTTCTCATACGTCCTGGAAGGTCGCGCGCGATTCGACAAGGAGAGCGGAGAAGTCGTCGAGGAGGACAACCTCGTGATCCTGCGTGACGGGGAACGAGTCCGAATCGAGACCGCGAGCAGTCCCGTTCGTTTCCTGTTGGTCTCGGGAAAGCCGATTCGGGAGCCGGTCGCGTGGTGGGGTCCGATCGTGATGAACACGCGAAGGGAACTCGAAGTCGCAATCGAGGAATTCCAGACGGGGACGTTCATCAAGCAGCGCACATAGGCGGTTGCCTCCCCCGCCCGCAAGCTTGAAATTGTACTTGACGGGCGAACACCGCCTCGCGTCACGCGCGCATGTAAGAGGCTCGCCGCCATATGGGGCGAGGCATGACCCGATTCCCGGAGATCGTCGCCCGGCTTCCCGAGGCGGACGTGAGCTTCAAGGGCGTGAAAGTGCGACTCCTCCAAGGGCCAACTGCATCCGCGATCTTCGTCGAGGCGCGGGAAGAGGCGGAAGTGCCCGAGCACTCGCACGGGGCGCAGTGGGGGATCGTCGTGGCCGGGGAGATGGACCTCACAATCGGAGGCATGACCCGCACGTATCACCGCGGGGACGAGTACGTGATTGCCGCCGGCGTGCCCCACGGAGCGAAACTCCGCGCCGGCACGCGAGTCATCGACTTCTTCGACGATCCAAATCGATACCGGCCGCGCCCGTGACGCACACGCAGCGCCGCCAACGCAACCACCGAGGAATTCGCTCCACGTCCACGATGCGCCCTAGTCGATCTCGCCCTGTTTCACGAGCGGGTCCTCAAGGAACTCCGTGAGTGCGGGGTCGAGTTCCGGAACGATGGGGACGGGATGGCTCGGCTCGACAGGAAGCGAGGCGGCGACACGGGCCTCCGCCGCGGCGATTCGCTCCGCCCGAAACACGAGGACCGCGGAGGCCGCCGCCGCGACGAGAATCACGAGGAAGAGCAGATCCGTTACGAACGTGGCCTCATCGAGCCCTGTGACCGGATTCAACCCAATCGCGCCGACGGAGATCGCGTAGAGGATGAGGACCGTATCCGTCATCCCGCGGGCGACCGTGGACCGAAGAATGCGGGAGTCGAGGGCGGGGAGCTTCCACGCGCGTGACAGCACTGCGGTCGACGGCCACCGGGACGCGAAGAACACGGTCGTGAACGCGATGGCGCCGAAGACGGCGGCGAACGTAATCGACGTGATCTGGACACGCATGCCGAGGTAGATGAAGAAGAACGTCCGGAGCAGGAACACGAGCTCCCGGTGGAACTCCTGGAGGCCGCGGGACCCCGCGGGCGCGGGCCGCGGCGGGGCGAGGGCCCTCCGGTGGCCGAGCACGAGGCCGAACACGAACGCCGCGAGGCCGCCGTTCCCGCCGAAGTACGGGCTCTCGCCAATCGCGTACAATGCGACGGCGATGGCGACGGAGGTCATGTACGAGAAACTCGGCGGCTCCGGCCCGCGGACGAGGAACGACCAAAGCTCGCCGACGAGCCACGCCACGATGAACGTCAGCCCGACGAGAACGAGATACGGGAGCCAGGCGGATGCGTCCGTCACCGTCCCCGGGAGCTGGATGATGATGAGGACGAGGACGGCCGCGACGACGTTCCCAAGCACGCCCTCGATCGTAAGCGTGAACCGCGTCGGCTCCCGCACGCGCAGGCTCGGCAGCAAGCTGAGGACGATCGTGGCGCTCGGTCCGCAGAACGCGAGGGCGAGGATGAGCGACGTCGTCGAGGCGAGGCCCAGAAGGGATACGCCCACCGCCCAGATGCCGGCGATCGAGAATGCCATCGCGACGCCCGTGTGGAGTGCGGCGATCCCCCACATCTTCCCCATCCCCTTCACCCGGAGGACGAGCCCGCCTTCGAAGAGGATGAATGCGAGGGCCACGCTCGTGAGCTGCGGGGCGATGAGGTCGAGGGAGGCCTTCGGGTCGAGCTCCCCGAAGGAGATCAGGCGGGACCCGAGGAGGAGGCCGATCGTCATAAGGATGAAGTAGTCCGGGACCCGGAGCCGGTTGAACAGCTGGGACGCGAGGAACCCCACAACGACGATGGAGGCGCCCACGAGCAGGAACAACCAGACGTCCGCCATCGAGGCCCGCCTGGACGACAACTCGGCGCGGCTTTATAACTCATTCCGCCCGTCGCGGCCCGCTGCACTCCGAGGCGGGCTGACCCAATTCCTTATCTCGGGCCCCGTCATCGTCGCGCCCCGCCGTGAAGGCTGCACTCCTGAGACCGAACGGGAGCGTCGCTGTCGAAGACGTGCGTGCCCCCGAGGCGGGGCCGGGCGAGCTCGTCGTGGAGATGCGCGCATGCGGCCTCTGCGGGTCCGACCTGGAGAAGATCCGCGGATTGTACACGGCCGCGGCACCTGTAATCGGCCACGAGGCCGTCGGGATCGTCGCGAGCGTCGGCCCCGGCGTTGCGAAAATCGAGGAGGGGGACCGGGTGTTCGCGCACCACCACGTGCCGTGCGGGGCGTGCGCGCTGTGCCGCCGCGGAAGCCCGACGATGTGCCCGCACTACCGCGCGACGAACCTCGAGCCCGGCGGGTTCGCGGAGTCGTTCCGGGTGCCGCGTTGGAACGTCGAGCGGGGGGGCGTCCTCGCGCTGCCCCGAGACATGACGTTCGACGCGGGCACGTTCATCGAGCCCTTCGCGTGCGTGATCCGCGCGCTCGACCGATGCCCGGTCGACCCGAAGAACGCGCTCGTCGTCGGCGCGGGTCCGATCGGGCTCCTCTCGATCCAGCTCCTCCGACTCCGCGGGGCCAAGCGCGTGTTCGCGAGCGAGATGAGCCCGCTCCGCTCCGAGAAAGCGCGGCGGCTCGGCGCGAGCCCCGTGTGGAACCCGAAGTCCGAGGACGTGGCCGCCGCGACCCGAGCGGAGACGGATGGCCTCGGCGCGGACCTCGTCGTCGTCGCGACGGGCCACCCGCCGGCGATCGTCCAAGCGCTCCGCGCGGTCCGTGCAGGCGGCACCGTCGGCCTCATCGGCGTGCCGGAGGCGGGGACCCGCCTTGACTTCGATCCGAGCGCGTTCGTGACCCGCGAAATCACGATGATCCCGAGCAACGCCGCAACGGAAATCGAGACGAGGAAGGCGCTCTCGCTCATCGCACAGAAGAAGATCGATGTTGCGTCGCTTGTCACGCACCGGTTCCCCGTGTCGCGCTTCCCGGAGGCGGTCCAGGTCGCGCAGCGGGCAGAGTGCGTGAAGGCGATCATCACCGCGTGACATCCTCCGAGACACCCTCACGTTTATGTGACGCGATCGCATCGCAACCCCGGAGGTCGATTCGATGGACTGGGGCATGCAGAACCGCATGTCGCGAATCGTTCGGTCGGACGGCCGGACGGTGATGTTGGCGGTGGACCACGGGTACTTCCTCGGGCCGACGCACCGCCTCGAGAACCCCCGGGCGACGATTGCGCCCCTGTTGCCGTACGCGGACGCGATCATGCTCACGCGCGGCGTGCTCCGCACGTCCGTGGACCCTGGGACGGACAAGCCGATGGTCCTCCGGGTCTCTGGCGGGACGAGCGTCCTCCAGGAAGACCTCTCCCATGAGGCGATCACGACCTCCGTGGAGGAAGCCGTCCGCCTGAACGCGGCCGCGATGGCCCTGTCGATCTTCGTTGGCGCGCGCCGCGAACATGAGTCGATCGTGAACCTCTCGCACATCGTGAACGAGGGCGAGGAGGTCGGCATCCCGGTCCTCTGCGTGACCGCGGTCGGGAAAGAGCTGGAGAAGCGGGACGCCCGGTACCTCAGCCTCGCATGCCGGATCGCCGCGGAACATGGGGCGCGGCTCGTGAAAACGTACTTCTGCGAGGCATTCCACAAGGTCGCGGAATCGTGCCCGGTCCCTCTCATCATCGCGGGCGGGCCGAAGCTCGAGACGGACCTCGACGCCCTCACGATGACCCACGACGCGATCGAGGGTGGCGCAATCGGCGTCGACATGGGCCGGAACATCTGGCAGTCCGACTTTCCCGTCCCGATGATCCGCGCAGTCCGGGCAATCGTCCACGAGAAGGCGACCGTGAAGGAGGCCGCGGCGATCCTGAGCGATGCGAAGGCCCAGCGGTCGAAGCGATAGCGTGGTCGGTTCATGGACGAGTTGTTGCGGGAGCAGGCGCGGAAGGACGCGACCGTCACGCTGCCGCCGCGCAAGGTGAAGGGCTGGGTCCACGAGCTCAAGGTGAGCCTGTCCGACGGCGAGGGGCTCCGGTACGAGACCCGCCATCCCGGCGGGGACGGAGCCGTCGCGTTCAACCTCCACCACCATCATGGCCGCGACGTCACGTACTACGCGCAGGAAGACCGCGCTGCGCAGGCGGGGACATTCCGCGCCCCTGCGGCGGGCGACTACTACATGATGTGGGAGAACCGCTCGGATGCAGCGGTCGCCGTGACGTACGTCGTCGAGCGGATCCGGTCCTCTCCATAGCGCTCCCGCCACCCCCGGGGTTCGAGATTCGGACGAAGGTCCATGGTCCCGCGTGACAGTTCCTAGCATGGGTACAGAGAATGCTCACAGCAATCTTCGGGAGCGCGGCAAAGGCGCGGGAGTGGTGGGCGGCGGTCGCGGCCCGGGTCGCGGCTGCGGATGGCGAGGAAACGGCCTCGCAGGAACTCGTACGCGCGATCGCGCGAGACGCGACGCCATGAGCCCGAGACGCCGTGGTGTTACAAAAGTATTAAAAGGAATGCCGAGGCTGTCTGACCAGCGTCAGACAGACCGAAGGGATGGGAATGGGCATTCTTCGGAGGAGCCGCTCCGAGGACGCCGATGACGAGGACGCTCGTGAATCCGGCGTCTACCGGCTCGAGGTCGACCACGAGTCGAAACACTTCCACGGCGAGGTTACGTATTCCTTCTGGTCTGCCTCGAAGATCATCTTCCTTCTCGCGATCCTGCTTTGGTGGCTCCCGCAGAGCGCGGGGTACATGGTCGCGGGCTACGTCGGCGGTCGTCGTGCGGGCTCTCCGTGGAGGGCCTTTGTCGCCTCCCTGATCCCAGTCATCCTAATCTTCGCGGTCAGCGCGGCGTACGATTCGGGCTATGGCCGTGAGCAGATCAGCTACCTCGCGACCCTCCCAACGTCGCTCGCCACTTCCCTCGGAGAAGCGATCCCGTTCGTCGCACCATATTCCGAGTTCGTCGCAGAGTACCTCACGACGTTCGTCCTCGCGCTCCAACAGCTCTTCGGGATGGGGTCGAACGGCTATCTCGTAACGATCGCTTTCGCGTACATCGGCGGCATCGTCGCGGACCAGACGCGGAGGGAACTCGATGCGAAGAAGGCCGCGTCGACGTCTGTCAACATCTTCCATCCGTTCGGGCAGCGATCGCGTGACCGGCGCGTCGAGGAAGATGAAGACGCCGAGCTCCGGCCGCACCGCGCTGTCGTTCGCTACCGGACCCACCGAGGCGGCCGGCCCGGCGCGACGTCCTTCGAATCCCTCCGAAAGGTCCCTGCGGCGGTCATCGTCTCCCGCCATGCGGGTCCACCCCGACTCCGTCCTGTTCATCGCGAGGAAGAGGTGAAGCCCGCCCGCGCGAAGGAGAAGGAGCTCCCTGCGCCCCTCCACAAGCAGAAGGACTCGGCATCGACGCAGCGGTTCGTCGAGCGGGCGCTCCGCCCCTACGAACGTCCGCGCCACCAGCACCGCCCGAGGTCGTAACGTTTTTATTCGTCCGTCGAGTGCCACAGGCTCGCTCGAATGTTCTGCCCGAAATGCGGCTCGCTCATGTTCCCCTCCGACGGCAGGCTCGCGTGCGGGAACAGCGGCTGCGGCTACTCGAAGGGGATCGGCAAGGGAGAGATCGCGAACTCCCGTGTCGCGGTCCGGATGAAGAGGGACCGTCCCCCGGAGACCCTCGTCCTCGACGAGATCCTCGACACGCTTCCCAAAACGCACGTCGAGTGCCCGAAGTGCGCACACTTCGAAGCGTTCTGGGTGATGCGCCAGACCCGTGCCGCGGACGAGCCGACGACCCGAATCTATCGATGCGTGAAGTGCTCCCACACTTGGCGGGAATACTGATCTGGCGCACCCGCGGAAGGCTTATAATTAGGGCCCGATATCGGGCCCGCTCGCGGGGGAGTCGGATGTTTGATGTGAAGATTAAGGCCGACGTCTTGAAGGAACTGGTCGACGTCGTCTCCACCCTCGTCGACGAGGCGAAGTTCAACATCACGAAGGACGCCGTCGGCGTGAAGGCGGTGGACCCCGCGCACGTCGCGATGGTCGATCTCAACGTGGACCGCGGGGCGTTCGAGGCGTACCGCGCGGACGAATGCGAGCTCGGAATCGACATGGACAAGGTGAAGGAGGTCCTCCGGCTCGCGAAGGCGGGCGACGTGATCTCGATGCGGCACGAGGAGGAAAAGAACCGGCTCGTCGTGAGCGTCGGAAATACGACCCGGCGGATGAGCCTCGTCGACACCGCGGGGATGAGCGACCCGAAGGTACCGAGCCTGAACCTCCCCGCCAAGGTCAGCGTCCGCACGGACGAGCTCCGCCAGGGGATCCGCGCATCGGAGAGCGTGAGCGACCACATTGCGCTCTTGGCGGGGCCCGACGGGTTCGAGATCGTCTCGGAGGGCGATACGGACACGGTGAGCCACAAGGTCCCGAAGGACCTCCTCGAGGAGCTCCAGGCGAAGGAGTCCGTCCGGTCCCTGTTCCCGCTCGACTACTTCTCGAACATGGTGAAGGCAATCTCGACCGCGCCGACGGTCCGGCTCTACCTCGGGAACGATTACCCCGTGAAGATGGAGTTCCCGATCGCGAGCGGGAAGGGCGAGGTCCGGTACCTGCTCGCGCCTCGAATTGAAAGCGAGTAGGTTGGCCGGCGGCCGCGCCGTCCTGGCACTGCACTCACGGAATCTCAGAGGGCTGCGAACCCCACAGGAGCAATTCGCTTGACGCGGACATCCTCGATCGAGTCAGAGTAGACGCGACCTCACAGGATTGGCATCAGGAACGCGGCGACGAGATACGCGAAAATCGCTGCCGCGGGGAACGTGAGGATCCACGCGACGACGATCCGACGTGCGACACCCCACCGCACCGCCGAGAGACGCTGCGTCGCCCCAACCCCCATGATCCCGCTCGCGATCGCGTGCGTTGTGCTAATCGGAACGCCAAACTGGGCCATCGCGACGAGGACGAGCGCGCCGCTCGTCTCCGCGGAGAACCCCTGGTACGGCCGGATCTTTGTGATTTTCATCGCCATCGTGCGCACGATCCGCCACCCGCCGAGCGCGGTCCCCACACTCAATGCAATCTGGACCGATGTGATGACCCACAGCGGCGCGACGCGGGTCGTGCTCTCCAAAAGGCCTTCGAACGCGAGCATCGCGATGATGATCCCGACGACCTTCTGGCCGTCCTGGGACCCGTGGGAGAAGGAGAAGAAGGTCGACGACACGAGCTGGAGGTTCCGGAAGTACCGATTCGATCGCGTGGCGGGAGTGTGGCGGAACAGCCGGATGATCAGGGCGGCGAAGAGAAACGCACCTCCAAAGGCGATGACGGGGGAGTAGATCATCGGCAGAAGGACTCGGTTCACGACGCTGTCAACGACGACGACGCCGAACCCGCCAACGAAGATACCCGCACCGACAAGGCTCCCGATGAGGACGTGGGTCTCGCTCACGGGGAGCCCGAAGTACCACGTGACGACATCGTACGCGAGGCCGCCGAGGATCGCGGAGATTACGAGCCCGGGTCCCACGATCGTCTCCGTGATGAGCCCTTTCCAGATCGTCCTCGCGACCTCCCCGCCAAAGTAGAGCCCGAGGAAATTCCCGACGGCGGCGAGACTCACCGCCTGGAGCGGGGTCAGGACGCGGGTCGCGACGATCGTCGAGATCGCGTTCGCTGCGTCCGTGAAGCCGTTCCAAAAGGCAAAGAACAGGGCTACCCCGATTCCGAGGTAGAGCAGCTCCACGGCCATGTGCACCGGACCTAGCGGTTCTTCGCGACGATGTCGCTCAAGACGTTCGCCACGTCCTCACAGTAGTCGGTGGCCTCCTCGAGGCGCTCGATGATTTCCTTGAACTTCACGATCCTGACGACATCCTTCTCCCGGAACAGCTGAGCCACGGCATTGTTCATCACGTCATCCGCGACGTTCTCGAGGCGGTTTACTTCGACGGAGATCCGCTCGACCTCGTCCGCATCCCGCATCGATCGAATCGCCTTGACGGCGCGGTGAAGCTCCTTCGTCGCTTGGACGATGACGTCCGCGAGCTGCATCATCGGCTCGCTCGGCCGGTCGATCTCGTAGAGGTAAAGGCGGTTGGCGGCCGCGTCGATCATGTCGAGAACGTTGTCGAGGTGGCTCGCGAGCGCCTGAATGTCCTCCCGGTCGATCGGCGTGATGAACGTCTTGTTCAGCTCCTCGTAGATCGCGTGGACGGTCTCATCCCCGCGGTGCTCGATATCCTTGATATGCTTCCGCTTCGCGTGGACGTCGCGGAAGTCCGCGAGCATGTCCCGCAGGGCGACGGCCCCCTCTGCGACCGTCGCCGCCTGCCGTTCGAGGAGGTCGAAGAAAAGCCGTTCTTGCGGGATCAGCCACTGTTTGATCCCCATGATCCAGGCCTCTAGGCTCGCGGTAGCGGAGGGTCCTTCATTAAGGTTCCGTGGCGGCGTGCCTACTCCTCGCCGAGGTCGATGCCGGACGCTTCGAGCTGCTTCATGAGCTGTTTCCGCATCTTCCGGTTTCCCGCGAAGCCCTTGATCGCCTTGCGGCTCATCTCGTAGTGTTTCACGAGCTCCTTCACGTCCCGAGGCGTGACGCCCGAGCCATGCGCGATCCGCGTGATCCGGGTCGACTTGACCGCCTTCGGGTCGTTCATCTCTGCGTCCGTCATCGAGTCCATGATCACGAGGAACCGTCGGAGCTTTCGCTGAGTGTCATCGAGCTCCCCGTCCTTCATCTTGTCCGTAACCCCGGGGAGCATCCGAAACAGCTTCTGCGCGGGGCCGATCTTCCCGAGCATCTCAATCTGCTCGTACATCTCGTGGAGCGTGAACTTCCCGGACATCAGCTTCTTCGTGAGCGCCTCCGCCCGCTCGGCGTCGATCGCCTCTTGCGCCTTCTCGAGGAGGGACTCAAGGTCCCCCATCCCGAGGAGGCGGCCGATAAACCGCGGCGGGTCGAACTTCTCGAGGTCCTCGATTTTCTCCCCGACGCCGACAAAGACGATCGGGGCCTTCGTCTCCCCAACGGCGCTGAGGGCCCCGCCGCCTTTCGCGGAGCCGTCGAGCTTCGTGACAATCACGGACGTGATCCCGACCGCGTCGTGGAACGCCTTCGCCTGTGGACCCGCCTGTTGGCCCGTCGACGCATCGAGGACGAGGATCGTCTCGTTGGGCTGCACGACCTTCGAGACCGCCCTAATCTCCTCGATGAGGTCGACCTCGAGCGCGTGCCGTCCGCTCGAGTCGACGATCTGCACGTCCGCGCCTTCGAGGGCCCTGAGCCCCGCCTTCGCGGCCTTCACCGCGTTCTTCTCCTCGCGGTCACCATAGAACGATACCTTGATCGAATCCGCGAGCTGTTTCAGCTGGTCGTACGCGGCGGGCCGGTGCGTGTCCGCCGCGATCACGCCAACACTGAGTCCCTTCTTCTGAAAATAGCGGGCAAGCTTCCCGACGGTCGTCGTCTTCCCCTGGCCGTAGAGACCGACCATCAGGATCCGCTGCTTCGTGAGGGGGATCTCGCGGGCCCCGCCGAGGATCTGGACGAGCTCCTCGTAGATGATTCGGACGACGTGCTCCCGGGGGCTCATTCCGGCCGGAGGCTTCTCCTCGAGCGCCCGCTTTTCGAGCCGCCGTGTGATCCGGAGGACGAGCTCGACGTTCACATCCGCCTGCAGGAGGGCGCGTTGGATGTCCCGGACGATCTCCTTAATCAGAGCTTCGTCGACGTGGGATGCGCCCGCAATCTTGCGGAGGACGTCGCGGAGCGAGGAGCCGAGCTTTTCGAGGACCATCTGTCCGAAGCAGATGATGGCCGGCCATATTAAAAGACATGGGCGGTGGGCATGGAGAAATCATGTGGCAGTTCGCGACACGACCGCCACGAACTGAATACGCATCAGAATCAAGCGTGACGACGGGCGCTGAGACATCGATCTCGAGGTTTTCGCATATTACAGAAAGAAAGAAGGGAGGGCTAGCCTTGTCAGAAGGGATGGGATGCACTCTAACGAACTAGCCCAAAATTCCCCCGTTGCAGTATTCTTGCTACGATATATAAAAGTTTTGTAACCGGAAGGCGTCTCTAAAGGAGAAAACGGGCCTCAGAGGTACCCGGATTTCTGGAGGGTCATGAGGTCCTCCGTGCTTAGCTTCTCCCCCCGTTTGAAGCGCTCGAAGATGAGCTCCGCTTGCCGCTTCGCGCTGACCCCCTCTGTCTCCTCCCTGGCCTTGTACGTCTTCATCCGGATGCCCTGGATGATCTTGTCGAAGTCGTGGACCTGGAGGATGTTCTCAATGTGCTTTCTGTGCTCCTCATCTGAGAGCATCTTCGTCTTGATGAACTCCTCCTGCGCAAGGTCCGCCTGCTTCCGGAGTTCGTCGGATCGCTCGTAGAGTTCCGTCATCGCGTCATGCTCCCGCTGAGCCTGCTCCGCGAGCTGCCCAACCATCCTGTGCGCCGATTCCGCCCTGTCCTTAGCGTCTCGGAGCTCCTCGAGGGCCTTTTTGACCTCGGCGTCCTGCTCGAGGGCCTGCTCGATCCGACGGACTTCCGCTTGGACGCGGGTCATCTCCTTGATCAGTTCCGCCTCCTTGTTCTGCGTGAGGACGGACGTCATCTGCTTGAACTCGAGGTCCCGCAGCTCCCGCTTGAGGCGACTCAGGGGGATCGTCCCATTAGGAAGCTTCCGCCGCTTGAGTTCGTTGAGCCGATCCGAGAACTCGTTGACCGTGCGGTTCCAGACGTCCCGCTCTTCCTTCGACTTCTTCACCTGCGAGTTGAGCTCGTCTCGCTTCTGGCGGTGGCCCATCGCCTCCTCGACGAGCGCGCGGACCTGGGCGTTGAGGTCGTCGCGCCGCATCACCCACTCGCGCGTCTTGTCGTTCAACTCGTCGCGCCGGCGCCGGTGTCGCTCCGCCTCGCCGTTCTCGCGTTCGCGCTTCAGTTCAAGCTCGTCCAGCAACTCCATGCGGCGACGCACCAGATGGGGCGCGGCCAAAAGTCCAGAGGGACTTAACCTTTTCTCGTCGCGGTCGCGCGGACACCATGGAGCCGACCTCCCCTCCAAGAAAATTCCGTGGTTTGGGAGCAAAGCCAACACCGTTATATACCGTCGATTCAGTTCTATTCGCGGACCGAACGAGCGCACATGCTACAACCTTCCGAAGTGATCGCTGTCAAGCTTCTGCCCACGATCCGCGCGCGACTCGCACAGACCCTTCTCGAGACATATCGAATGAAGCAGACGGAAGTCGCGCGGGCGCTCGGTCTGACCCAAGCGGCCGTGAGCCACTACAACACAAAAAGCCGCGGCCTCGACCGTGAGTTCTTGAAGCGGTTCCCGGAAATCGACCCGTTCGTCGAGGACCTCGCTGCCCGGATACATGATGGCCTTCCTCGGACCGAGCAGATTGGGCTGATCACTCAGTTCTCCGTGCACATGATGAACACGCAGCGGTTCTGCGAGTACCACAAGAAGCTCTCCGACCTCGACCCGAATTGCGCGGTGTGCTTCCCGACGCCGCCCCCGCCCTAACCGCGAATCTCGACCTTCTCACGTCTCCCATTTCTCGGATGGAATTGGAGGGAAACCCGGTCTGCACATGTGCGTACCCGGTCCTCACCTTGCAATTGTGGCCCTCATCTTTTCAAGGAACAAGGTCTCGTCGAACTGCCTCGCGCGGGCGACGCACGCGGCCCGCATCGACAAGAGGGTCGAGTCGTCGAGCTGTCGGATCGCTTCCACGAAGGCCTCTGGGGTTGGCGGGACGAGGAAGCCCGTTGCACCGCGGACGACGGTCTCGCGATACCCGCCCTCGTCCGTCGCGAGGACGCACTTTCCGGCCGCCATCGCTTCGACGGGAGTCATCCCGAAGTCCTCGTCCACCGCCGTCGTCACAAGGCCCCGGCACCGCCCATAAAGCTCTGCGAGCTGTCCCGATGGGACCTCCCCAAGGAGTGTCACGTTCGGCGGCACGTTCAGGGAGCGGACGTAGCGACCCGCAAGGTCGCCGGCCGTGTAGCCGCCCACGAGGAGGAGTTTCTCTTCCGGGAGGCGACGGAACACTTCGAGTTGGAGCTCGATCCGCTTCTCAGGATAGAGGCGGTTCACGGAGAGCCAGGTATCGCCGAGCTCGAGGAACCGGAACCGGGAGGTCGCGACAGGCGGGAAGATCACGGACGCGTCCCGGCGATAGAACCGCCGCACGCGATTCCGCACGTTCTCGCTGATCGCGACGATCCGGTCGCATGCCAGGACCGCGCGCTGGTCGAGGGCCCCGTGGAGTGCGATCCACGTCGCGGCGACCGCGCGGCGGGCTGGCGAGAGGCGTGCAAGAGTCGCCGTCTTGAGATCGTAAAACGCGCGCGTCGGCGTGAGGCAGTAGTACAGATTCGGATGGTGGTGACGCGCAGCGAAGTGGGCCCAATTCCCGATGAACACGTGGCAGTCGTAGTCCCGCAGACGGGCCCGTGCAAACCGCCAGCTCGCGACGAGCTGCCGCATCGGCGGCCCTC
>Ga0209431_10002304_pt1 | contig 15562 bp, 12 predicted proteins | sample RifCSP13_3_FD_184021 | JGI IMG/M metagenome (GOLD analysis project Ga0209431, IMG submission 184021) | Soil microbial communities from Rifle, Colorado - Rifle CSP2_sed 13_3 (SPAdes) (version 2) | ecosystem: Environmental > Terrestrial > Deep subsurface > Rock core/Sediment | place: Rifle...
AAGCGCCATGGCACCACCTCGCTGTTTGTAGCCCTGGAACTTAAGAGTAGCCGGTGATCGGCCAACTGCACCATCGCCATCGCTCCCTGGAGTTTCGCAAGTTCCTCGATTTGATCGAGGCCCAAGCGTCGAGACTCCCGGTATCTAAGAAGCCGCGTTCTTTGGATGGGTGAGTGCTTCAGCGCTGTCGCTCAAAGGACAACTTGGGCGCGCTAATAATAAAACGGGGTAGGAGTCGCCCGCGGCTTAAGCGCGGGGTAACATTGGTGGCAGGTTTGGAGGCGTTAGATTGAGTTGAGCAAAGCGACCACAGACTAACTCAGTTCGAAGGGTTGCGGAAGAAAGTTGACCGCTGCTCAACTGGTCACGGCTCTTTCAGCACGGGCGTTGGATGCGGCTTTGTAGCTGGAGCACAGCACCTAACTCGGGCGCGCACGAAAGCATCAGACTTTAGTTATTATCGGTATGATACGACGGAAACAACCCCAAAACGGGCGTCGCAGAATCCCCTCGGGATGAATTAATAGAGCGCTGAGGAGATGCGTAACTGCAACACCACGATCACCAGAATTACTGGCGGCAAAAGAATGTCGTAGGTGGCGAGTAGCAACGCACCATCGTCGTGCAGTCCCCTTCAAGTGATTCTCGTAGATACGAGCGATTTCGTCGAACTCCCGATTGAATAAATCACCTTCAGCAACTGTCTTGCTGGTCGGGTGGTGACGATACCCTGCCAGTAACACCGGCAAGTGCTCGCACTTGTATCCGGTCAGTAACAGTCGAACATACAATTCGTGATCGAAACAGTACCGCCGACGTTCGTCAAAGCCATCCACCAAGAGTGAGCGTTTCCAGAACATTCCGGGTTGGGGTGCCGTATACGCCCACGACAGCGCATGAGCGGCAGAACGTGGAACTTCCGCTGAGATCACTCTGTCGGTCTGACCCTCCCCGAATATTAGTGTGTCACCGCAAAGCCAATTGCAGTCAGGGTGGCTGCTGAAATATGCGGCAATTGTGGAAAAGGCTCCCGGAAAATAAAGATCATCACTATTGATATAAGCGACTATTTCTCCTGTCGCGCGCACGAGTCCTTTGTTTATCGCGTGCGCTTGTCCTCGATCCTCTTCACTGATCCAATAGGAGAGACTGTTTTCGTATTTTCGTATTATGTCCTGGCTACCATCACTGCTGCCTCCATCTATAATGATAAACTCCAACTCCGGATAGTTCTGATCGAGAACTGAACGTATAGTTTGTTCAAGATACTGCGCCTGATTAAACGAAGGAGTAATAATGCTGATCTTCGGCGTTAAGGTCATAACGCACTGACTCTGTACATAATTCGGCTTAGATTCGGATTGTAGCGATCGCCACGCCCGTTGGGAATGCTTGTGTTGTTACTGAGTGGCCTGTAAAGCTTCTCCAAAACGCATTAAGAAGGACTTGCTTTCTCAAACTCGCTATGTGACCGAGCTGCAAAACCCAACCTACATGAGAACTGCGGCAGAGGGTATTGATGGTTGCTGCTCCTCACCGCGACGGTATTTCTCGTACCAATCTATTGTGCGCCGCAATCCGTCTTCCAGCGAAACACTGGCGGTAAATTGAAACTTCTCTTTTGCTCGTGACACATCGAGTCGGCGGCGAGGTTGACCGTCCGGCTTGTTGCTCTGCCAAATAAACTCACCCTCAAATCGAGTAAGTAACGCGATCAAGCCCAAAAGATCCGAAATTCTTATCTCGCTGCCAGTGCCCAGGTTAACGGGTTCGCTCTCATCGTACTGAGCTGCTGCAGCGAGGACTCCTCGAGCGCAGTCGTCAACGTATAAAAACTCGCGTGAGGCATTCCCTGTTCCCCACGCTTCCACGAACCCCAGATTGTTCTCACGTGCTTCAATACACTTGCGAATCAGGGCAGGAATGACGTGCGAGGTTTCAAGATCAAAGTTGTCGCAGGGCCCATAAAGATTGGCGGGCAACAGGAAAATCGCATTGAATCCGTACTGCAGGCGGTAACTCTGTGCCTGTACCAGCATCATCTTTTTAGCTAGGCCATACGGTGCGTTGGTTTCCTCAGGGTAGCCATTCCACAAGTCATCTTCCCGAAATGGAGTTGGCGTGTATTTCGGGTAAGCGCAGACTGTTCCGGCCGCGACGAACTTCTTGACGTCGTGGAGGCGCGCCTGTTCCATTAACTGCACGCCCATCATCAGGTTCTCGTAAAAAAATTTCCCAGCGTTCGTGAGGTTAGCTCCGATGCCACCAACGACCGCCGCGAGGTGGATAACTAATTCTGGACGAGCTTGCGAATACATTCGCGCAATATCCGCAGACTTCACTAAATCGTATTTAGTGCTTCGGGGTACAAATACTTCTACGCCGTCGAACTGGAGTAAACGGTCCACCACAAAGCGACCAAGAAAACCAGCACCCCCGGTGACCACAACCCGCTTATATGGAAAAATCTCGGTCAACCCTCGCACCTTCTATATCGATGACATTTTCTCGAAGAGCAACCAAACTTACCTTACAGTTGTAGGGAATGGTGTATCTCCAAACACTTCGTGATCTTTCGTGCCGAGTGCTGCGATATCCGCGTCGACCATCAAGTGTACCAACTCATTGAATGTTATCTCTGGCGCCCATTTGAGCTGTTGCTTAGCTTTGGACGCATCACCAATCAGAAGATCAACTTCAGCCGGTCGCAGATATTTCTTGTCAATCTCAACGTAGCGTCGCCAGTCCAGACCCACGTAAGAGAAGGCTTCCGTTAAGAACTGCTCCACTGAATGTGTTTCGCCCGTTGCGATGACGTAATCGTCCGCTCTCTCCTGCTGTAACATCAACCACATAGCCTCCACGTACTCTTTGGCGTAGCCCCAATCGCGCTTGGCGTCGAGATTACCGAGGTAGAGCTTTTTCTGCTGCCCCGCCTTTATTCGAGCAACAGCACGGGTGATCTTTCGAGTTACAAAAGTCTCCCCGCGTCGGGGACTCTCGTGATTAAAGAGGATGCCGCAGCAGGCAAAAAGATCATACGCTTCTCTGTAGTTTACTGTGGCCCAATGTGCATAAACTTTTGCCACACCGTAGGGACTGCGCGGATGGAAAGCGGTAGTCTCGTTTTGTGGAACTTCGTGGACCTTGCCAAACATCTCAGAACTGCTTGCTTGATAAAACTTTGAGTCCACGCCAGTTTCACGGATCGCTTCCAGGATTCTAATAGTACTCAACCCAGTTACGTCAGCAGTGTATTCCGGAATATCAAAGCTTACTCTAACGTGGCTTTGCGCTGCCAAATGATAGATTTCATCTGGTTGTATTCTGTAGAGCAACTTTATGAGGTTAGTAGAGTCAGCAATGTCGCCGTAGTGAAGAAAAAGCTGCACGCTGTTGATGTGCGGATCTTTGTAAAGGTGATCAATTCTGCCCGTGTTGAATGTGGAGGCCCTACGAATAATACCGTGAACCTCATAACCCTTCGCTAAGAGGAACTCCGCAAGGTATGAGCCATCCTGCCCGGTTATTCCAGTAATCAGAGCCTTTTTCATCGAAGCACCTCCATTCTCCTGGTGCGACAGGCGTCCATACGCTTCTAGTCGGATCTAACTTATAAATGCTGTTCCAAAACTAAAGAGTAACCTACCTGACAAGTTGCGCGTAAACGTTGAGAGTTTGCTGTGCGGTTCGCTCCCAACTAAATTGACTGGCACGCTTTGTACCGCGTGAGATCAAAGGCTCTCGAATTTCGGGCTGACGCACGAGCGCCACGAGTATCTCCGCAAGCTCTTCTTCGTGGTAGGGATCAAATAAGATTGCGGCGTCACCGACGACTTCAGGAATACTTGAACGATTTGCGGCGACCACCGGTGTGCCGCATTGCATTGCCTCGAGAGGTGGTATTCCAAAGCCTTCGTAGAGGGAAGGGTAAACCAATGCAATGCTGTCCCTGTAGAGCGCGGCGAGCAAGCCGTCCGAGACTCGGCTGTAATTCTCCACCTTTCCAGCCAATCCTAATTCTGCAATGCTTCTCTTCTCTCTGTCATTAAAGGGCTCCCCAACGGCGCATAAGATAACCTCCGGAGCGGCCTTAGCGACCGAGCTAAAGGCTGATAGTAACCGTTCAAAATTCTTGTAACCAGCTCTCGCGCCGACGTAAAGGAAATACCGCCGCGTCGGTGTAATTTCGCTTCCTTGAATCAGCGTTGAGTTCAGGTCCGAGGCAAGATGAGTAACCAAAATTTTGTTTTCGTCGATCTTGTAGTGTGTCAGCAGATCGTTCTTAGTGTTTTCAGAGATGCATAGGACCACCCGCGCTGATTCGACGGCGCGTTTTTTTTGCGCGGCCAGAACACCGCAGGAATCGAGTTCCGGGAAAAGTTCATGGATCATATCCCAGACCGTCAGTACTACGGGATAGCGGTAATGGCTAATTTCTTGCTGCGTCAGAAGGGTGTAATAGGTTGGATGCGCGAGATCAAAATGTCGAACTTTCTGAACCCGGTTAAAGAAGAGCTTCTCCATTTTTAACGATACTCTTTGAGGACGGAACCGTTGAAAACGATGGACGCGTAGCTGGGGGTGGGCCGGTTCAGTTCCGTCCTTGGGACGACACCAAGTCAAGTGGGGTTCGAAATCCGGGGGTAGGCGCTTAATGAGGTTAGCGAAATAACGTTTGATTCCGCCTGCTCCGCGTTCATTGGAGGCGCCACCATCATAGAGAATTCGCATAGGGTACTTGAAAAGTTTGTGCCAAGCGACTTGCGAAGCAGGTGTCGAAGAATTAGCAACGGCTTCGATCAGACGATCGTCTAACCGAGCGTTATCCGGAGATCGTTTTGCACCATCTCCCGGACTAATTCTTCGAAAGAGTACGTTGCGTTCCAGCCGAGCACAGTGCGCGCCCTGGTTGCGTCACCCACTAGAGATTCCACTTCGGCGGGACGGTAGAATCGCTCATCGACTCGCACGTAGTCTCGATAATCCAACCCCGCCTCTGAGAACGCCAACTCGCAAAACTCTCGTACGGTGTGCGATTCGCCGCTTGCCACCACGAAGTCGGCCGGCTCGACATGCTGTAGCATCAAGTGCATCGCTGTCACGTAATCCTTTGAATGGCCCCAGTCACGTCGTGCATCCAGATTTCCCAATCGCAGTTCTGTTGCCTTGCCGGCTTTAATGCGGGCCACAGTTGAAGTGATCTTGCGCGTGACAAACTCAAACCCGCGCCGCGGTCCCTCATGATTGAAAAGAATACCGCTGGCCGCAAACATCCCATAGGCTTCGCGATAATTTCTCGTCAGTTCAAAACCGGCGACCTTACTAATACCGTAGGGAGACCGCGGGTGAAAACGTGTGGTTTCGCGTTGCGGTGTTTCGTCTACTAACCCAAACATTTCAGAGGACCCGGCGAAATAGAAGCGACAATGAGGGCGCAATTCACGTAACGCCGCCAACATGTAGTGCGTGCCATTTATATTGATGTTCATTGTCGAAAAACCATCAACGAAGCTCTCAGCGACAAACGATTGGGCCGCCAGATGGTAGCACTCGTCGAAATCGTGGTGACTGATAACTGAGAAAATTGATGGATAGCTTTCCAAACTTGCTGCATGAAGGTGAATACGATCCAGAAGATGACTGATGCGGGTGAAACGTCTTTCGGGGTCTTCGAGTGCCACCCGCCGTACCAGCCCATGTACCTCATATCCCAAAGAGAGCAGATGTTCTGCAAGATAGCTACCATCTTGGCCGGTAATGCCTGTGATCAGGGCTTTCAAATCAGTTCAGCCTTTCTTAAGATGGATTCGACTAGTTTCAATTGCTAAAAAGCAACGGTCATTCAACTCCAAAGTCAGGATAAGACGAGTCTCGGTCTAAAATGATTAGATTGTCTTCTATCGGCCAATCAATCCCAAAAGCCGGATCATTCCAACGCACGCCTTTCGACGCCTCCGGCGTATAGAACTCTGAAACCTCATAGAACACTTCGGTGTGATCTTCAAGGGTTTGATATCCGTGGGCTACGTCTCCCGGCAAGTACATTAGAAGGTGGTTTTCAAAAGACAAGGTGTGGCCAACCCACTGCGCATAAGTAGGTGAGTTGACACGTAAATCGACGGCCACATCAAATATTGCCCCGCTTGTACAGCGGACAAGTTTCGCTTGTCCATAAGGCGCGGCTTGATAGTGCAGGCCTCGAATCGTGCCTCGCCGCCGGTTATAGGCAATATTGTTTTCCACGAAAAGACCTGTCAGGTTGCGCTTTTCGAATTCGCGAAGGGAAAAGGAAGATGCGAAAAAGCCACGTCCATCCTCAAACCGCGTCGGCTCAATTAAATAAACTCCGTCCAACTTACACCGATGAAATAGCATGAAAGTACCTGAATATGGTCTATTTACTTAAAGTTGATTGGGCGTGAAGCCGTTGTTCGGTACTGCATACCTGATGATGACGTTAGTTGCGTAAAGCCAATCTGTATGCTGCCAGAGTCTTGGCAACAGTTTGGTCCCAGCTAAATAGTCGCGAACGCTCGATCGAACGTCCTGACATTTCTTCGCGAAGTCCCTGATCACGGTACAACGCTAACATTGCCTGACAGATAGCGTCTTCGTCTGAAGGGGAAACCATGATACCTGCGTCGCCTACGACTTCAGGCAACGAGGACGTGTTTGAAGTTATCACCGGAACGCCACACTGCATGGCTTCCAAGGGAGGTAATCCGAAGCCCTCGTAGAGTGACAGATAAATAAACCCCAAACTCCCACTATACAGCGGAGCCAAATCTTCATCGGGTACGTAGCCCGTTACGATAGCTCTGTCTCGCGAAATATCAAGGCGATCAAGCGCCTTTAAGATACTGCCATAGTCCCATCCACGTATTCCCACGAGAACGAGGCGCAAATCATCTGCAGGCTCCTCGTGAATTAATCTTGCAAAACATTTGATGACCTGCTCGATATTCTTTCTCGGCTCAAGTGTGCTTAAGCCAAGAAAGTACGTTGTTCCATCAGGAATGCCATAGCGGCCGCGAATTTTTATCAACTCGATCTCATCCTTATAGGGATAGAAATGGTCCGAGGCTGCGAGAGGAGTGACGAATACCCGCGCCGGGTCAACATCTGAACGGTAATTACACAGATCGTGCTTGGTCGATTCCGAAATGCAAAGGGCAAAATCCCCAGGATGTAAGCTGTTCAGGATGGCAGGGAAAAGTTCTTGTATGCCTGGATCAAAAAGTGACGGGTAGAGAACCGGAATAAGGTCATATACTGTCAGGACACGTTTCATACGGCCCCGCGTTTGTTCAGGCAGCGGGTGGAATGGCGAATGAAATATGTCGGCCGACAGGTCCTTGGGCCGCAAGATTTGTCCATGCCTGGAAACAAAATCAGCTAGAAGGTAAAGACCTTTTCGCAGTGCTCGCACGGAAATCGATATTGAGGTCGGACATCCCGCGTCAAGCTTGTCAGTCAGTTTGTGGATGTAACCATAAAGCCGAAGTTTGAACCGCGCTGCTCTTGAAAGTGCGAAAGGGATTGAGCGAAGTTGGGTATCTCGTGCCAGAAAACCGAGAGGTTCATTTATTTTTTCCGACACACAAAACCGTAGGTGGCATTCTTCGGACGTGGCCAACCCTCGAGCTACATTGTCGGCCACCCTGAACACGCCTGTTCGCGCCTTTGAGTAACGTTGTGCCTGCGCTAGGACTGAAACGTCATAGATCACTTCCATAAAGATTCGACGGCGACGCCAGCAACGATATCCGCGTCGTGGTAAAGGACTTTCCTGGCACCACAATTGTGAACGAAACAGATCACCGACCTTAAAACCGAGATGGAGCGGTCATCAGTTAGCGAAGCCGGAGTACTCAGCAAAGTGCGGACAGCTTCGGACATGCCAATTAATCGAGACTAGTCACATCTATAAGCGGAAGATTCAAGACCGTGCGCCGCTCTACTTCTGGTTCGCTCTTAATGATTTTGTAATGTTCGTCTCGTAGTTCGCTGAAATTTCCAACGACAAAACCCTCCTCGGGCGACACTGGGCTAAAGTGCTTGGGTTTTCTGTCCATTCTCACAAAAAACGCATTTACTCCATTGCTGTTGCATCCCAAAAAAACGTAGCCTTTGCGTTCAGCCAGCAGACATAGAGCTTTCAACGAAGCCCCGAAGTACACCAGAGGCTGCGAGGAGCGCCAACGATTAAACGATTCATCATATGGCACGGTTACAGCCGCATCCGGGCCAAATCTGTGGTTGTATTCGATAATGACAATAACGGGTCGGATCACGTCGATCGCGCGCCATACCCAAAAGTCGTTACCGTCAATATCGATCGAAAGCAAACCAATGTCACCTTTAACGCTGTTCTCCTTCAGAAGTTGATTGATATTGTCCGCAGTGACGAAGGCGTGCACGGCCGCTAGATCATATAATGAGTACAGCGCCGTGTTTTTTATTTTGGCAATGTTCTCACCATTGCTGTCAAACACCAATCCATGCCAGTTATCATTAATCAATAAAAAGCGCGTGTTAGATTGTGCGTAATCCTCGACACCAAACTCAACGAAGATCTTGTTCTCGATAGCCAAGTTTCGAATCAGAAACTGGATAATGCCGTCTTCGCCCCATTGCGAAAACACGCGATACTCATGGTCCTTCAAGTCCCAACTGTCGCTTGCCCTTAGCTGCCTTGCTTCTACTCGTCCTAGAGCTTCCTGAATATGTTCGACGCGTTCTAACAGCTTGTACTGACGTTCCTCAATAGCACGCAGCCGGCTGTCAGATGAATTGAGGAACGTCTTGAATGATTTGATTTTTCGAAAAAGGGGCATAAGAAAGGGATTGATTACAATGCTCTGTTAGAAGCTTAGGAATATCGGGGATTGTACGTGGCCCTATGGAGCAACTGGTCAGGCCGGAAGGCTTGCCAGGTTTTTATGCTGACTCATCTCGGCTCTGTAGATAAACTCTATGCCATTCAGTATGCCTTCGCAGATTATGTCCAAACCAGGCTCGCGGCCCGCAGACAGTTGTTTTATGCTCTGCAGTTGGAGTTGGTATGGCGTGCGGTCGTTGCTTGGATACATGAATGATAGAGGAATCATGCGCCGAAAGAAGAAATGGTACGCATATTTGCGAGCCCGCTCAATTTGCTCCGGATTGAGCCTTCCCTCAAGCGGCAACTGGTCTAGAATTTGGAAATACTCGTCGCTTGATCGAGCGTCCATCGTCATACCCTTGTTCCGAATCCATGCCTCGCCGGCGACGACTGTAGGAATCCCCATGCTTGTAAGTTCGACGCCCGTCTTTGTGCCGTAAATCAACACAGCATTACATTGAGCCATAGTCGCGTAGGTGCTGACTCGGCTTTCAGGTGGAATCACGAAGATGTTCTTCGGCAATTCAAAAAACGCACGGTTAATCTCGGCAACAATAGGTTGCCGGGAGGGCAAAGTCCCTCGGATCTCAGCGGGGTGAACGCGAATCAGGAGTTGAATTTCCGGGCGATCGGAAAAGTACCGAATCGTTTGCAGGACCCACTGCAACATATCTGGAAACGCATTGGCGCGGTAATGAAGTTGCGCATCCCAAATGACATTAGTCAGTAGCCCAACACAGGGTCGTGAGAAGTCGAGACCTAATTCAGCAGCTATTGATGAAGGCTCCTCTTGGGGTTTTTCGTGAAACCAGATCCAATCTCTCGTTCCCTGCCACCGGCTCTTGAGGTAGTCCATAATCTCGCTTTCCATTTTGGCGTTCCACTCGATGCTCTGCCAATTGCTGACCGGCTCCTCTAACAACGTATGGTGGTAAGTATCGTGGTGACTGAATATGAAGCACTGCTTGCGATACGCAGGGTTCCAGTTCACGACCCGCACGCCTCCCTTACGGGCCACCTCTCCAATTAGACCTTGGGGGACATAAATGCCGTGATGGAAACAGGCACTGGTAAATGGAAATTTTCGCAACAAACGGCGAGTGGCAAAACTCGTAAGCAGCGATGCCTTTAGGTACCGACGCAAAATCTCCTCTGCCTTGGGTTCACCTTTCAGATCGCCTCGCGCAAAAAACCGCAGGGTACCTGCCAAGGCGTGTTCCCCTACGGCTAGACCGTCTAACTGATAGTCCCCAATTTCAGAATAATCGATCTTCGCAGAGATGCTCGCAGCCTCCGCAAGCTCATCATCGGTAACGAGTTCGCTGTAGCGGTGAATCTGCAGACCCAGAGGCCGATACGTGTCGTAACCTGGTGCAAAGCATACTCCGCACAGGCTGTGCTGCGGTCCAAACTGCGCATACTCATCGGCGTCCGTCGTATACATCATTCCCTGAATGCAGGCCGGAAGCAGTTCGTCGCAAAGCAGCACATGAACCTGCGCACCGCGAAGCGTCAATGCTACTGCCAGCGTACTCTCCACTATGGCTCCGGGCACGAAACCGCCGGCGCTGGTGGCAATTAGTACGTGAGGGCCATTACTTGCTCGCGACAATGCGGCATTCCAGAGGGCACGGTTATCGTCAAGCAATTGAGCCCAGTCCGGATAGGGATTTCCCGGAGGAGCTTCAACTCTGATTCGTTGCCAAACTCTTCCTAGTAGCGATCGGACCAATCTGAGTTCTTTGTGAGCCAATGTATCTTTGTATCTTTGCGTCGGGCTAAAATGAGTTTGGTACCACACTCGCAGAGGCTTGTTTCTCAAAAATTCGTGAGGCTAAGGAGGTTCCGTCCAAGCCATGAAAATTCAGCGCCTCAGCCGGTGTACCGCATGCGGGATAACCTTCAACTGCAAACTTAACAAGACTGGCTTTTGCCAATAATCCTTCTTCGCTCATCTTATTTAGAACCATATCACCCAATCCTCCCATCGGGGCGTGGTCTTCGAGCACATAAATTGTTTTGCAACTGCCTATGGTCGCCTTCAGCCACTGCCTGTCTGCTCGGTTCAGCCATGGCATATTTACTACCTTCAAACCCAAGTCCTTCTTTTCTAACAGTTCTGCAGCGAGCAGTGCTTCATTTAACATTACTGGTCCATAGGCGAACAGCACAGCATCGTCCCCTGTGGTAAGTGGCACTCCCACTCCTTCCACGAGCCGATACTCCGACGGTAGCTCGATGAGACGAGGTGACGGACCAATATTTATTCGCAAACCGCAATTTTCTGTACATTGATCAATCGCGTAACGTAGTGCCATTCGCATCTCAGCAGCATTGCAAGGCTGTATCAGCACGAAATTCGGTAGTGCGCCCAAAAGTGAGATGTCTCGAATACTTTGGTGTGATTGGCCCGGACCAGCGGGAACCAGCCCAGCATAGTGATTGGCGTAGATTATTCTCGTCTGTTCACACGCGTTGTTGTAAATCTGTTCGTTGGCGCGTGCTGACAGGAACGAAGCGAACGTGTTGACTACCGGTAGTAAACCTGAAAGCGCCAGTGCTCCAGCCATGGAAACCATATCCTGCTCTGCGATTCCATTCTCGATGAATCTGTCAGGATAGTTCTTCTCGAATTTTCGAAGGCGGCAGTCGGCGGTCAAATCTGCCCCAAGCACTACCACATCCGGACGACCGGCGGCCAACTCAGCCAGTGTCTCGCCGTATGCATCTACAACAAACTCGTTGGAGACTGAACTGGGTCCCTTCGGATCAGTGGGATACTCGTCGAGCCGGAGGGGTTCCAGACCAAACTCAGTCAATGTCGAGTTTACTCGTGCGATTAGTTCATCATAACCAGCTCGAAACGAGTCATCGTCCGGAGCTCCGGCGTGCCAGCGATAATACCCATTGCCATCCCGCAAAGCTGCAGGTGCTTCCATAAATGAGATACCCCGTCCCTTGATCGTGTCTGCGATTATCAACTTAGGCCTATCTTCTACCCCTCTGAGCTTACTGAACGCCGACTCCAGCTGACGAAAGTCGTGGCCATCACACCGGGTTACATGCCAACCGAACGAGCGGAACTTCGATTCGAGATCGCCCAAGTTGCTTATCTCGGCAACTGGTTTATCCGACTGCAATTTGTTGTGATCGACGATTACAATTAGATTGTTAAGGTTTTGATTTACGGCAGTTTGTAACGATTCGTAGATTTGTCCCTCCTGCAATTCTCCATCACCGGTCATAACGAAGACCCGCCCGGTGTGGCCGCGCAGTCTTTTCGCAAATGCGAACCCCTTCCCCTTGGATATACCCATACCTAATGACCCAGTGTTAGCTTCGATCCCCGGAATAGTGATGTCTGGATGTCCGTAAGTTCCGCCAAGTCGTCTTAGCCTGGCAAACTTTTCTAAAGGAAGTATTCCCAGAGAGAAGAGCACGGAGTATTGTCCTGGTACATCGTGACCTTTAGAAGAGAAGTACACATCCCGATTCGGGTGCTCGATGCCGACTTCAACAGTATTCATCTCCTCATAGTAAAGCCACGTTACAATATCCATCGCGCTAAAGCTGGAGCCAAGATGTCCGGAACCGGCCTGTTTTACTGAGGCAATCGTGTTTGCCCGTGACATGTCGGCCATGAATGAGCACTTAGCGTATTTATCGATGTTTGCTGAGTTAATGCGTTTGAATTCAGAGACGGGAATAATCTTAATATCAACCATTAAGCGAGTTCCTAGTTTGAAATGGTACCTCTGAAACGGAAGGCAAAACGGCTACACCCGAACGGGCAATTTCCTCAGCGCGTTGCCAATCGTGCGGCTGATTCACATCAAATCCTTCGTAGCCGTTCAAAAAGAAAGGCATCTGAACGCTGCCCGCAATTGTTCGCTCATCGAATACTACTCGTGACCAGGCTATCTCGAGACTGGCGTTCTGAACATAGACCACTGGCAGGGACTGGTATTGGCTGCTATGCCAAGGCTGCTCTGGCGGGCTCAGCGGCATCAGGGGAACCATTCTCTTGCCGCGAACAACCCACATCTTTCCGGGGTGCTGTTGACACTTTTCGACGGCACGTAACGAGTCGACCCCATCCTCTTCCAGAAACTCCTTCCAAGCCTGGGCGATGGTCGACGGAAGACGAAACGGGCTAGTCGGGCGCAGTATACTAAAGCAATCAAAACTCCTTCCGTCTTCATGTAACCTCTTGAGAGTGTAAAACACCCACTCAATATCGGGTGAGAGATCGCCAGAGATTTCCGCTGGTCTTAGATATGGTGCTTCAGCCCCATAGTATCTTGCCACTTCAAGATATTCTTCGGAATCCGTTGATACTATTACTGCTGCAAATATCCCGCTCTCGCGAGCCGCAGCAATGGTGTAGGCAACAAGCGGGTGGTCGCCGAGGCGCTTAATGTTTTTGTCCGGCACCCGCTTTGAACCTGCTCGCGCTGGGATTAAGGCGACTATGCTCGGAGTACTGGCCATTTGACTAAAAGTGTTCGGGATCTACGTTGATGTATACAACTTTTAGATTCGAGTAAATATCCAGTGCTTCAGTTCCGGGTTCGCGCGACCCATTTCCGGACTGCTTCACACCGCCGAACGGCATATGCGGCTCGCTGCCGAACGTGCCGGCATTCACTACCGCAACACCGCTCTCGACTTGTTTGGCGAATTGCATCGCACGATTGAGACTACGAGTGTGAATGCACGCAGTCAGACCATAAGGGGAATCATTCGCGAGCAGCAAAGCCTCACGTAAGTCGTTCACACGATAGAGGCAGGCTATCGGGCCGAACAGTTCAGTCCGTGATATCTCGTCGTCTATATTGGCACCTTCAATCAAAGTCGGGGCTAGATAGAAGCCGTTCCCAAGCTCACGCTCGGTTAATCCTCCTCCGCCGGTTAAGATCGTAGCGCCGGAAGCCCGGGCTCGCTCGATCGCTGCCAGCATCTGAACTAACTGCTTCTCATTGATCACCGGTCCAAAATCGTCATCGTCGCCAGGCCCAACTCTAAGCTGATTCGTTGCCGCAACCAGCATCGCCCGAACTTGATCGTACACTGCCTCAAAGATAATTATTCGGCTGGCAGAGGCGCAACGCTGTCCGGCGTTACTAAAAGCTGACAGCAGTACCCACTTCACGGCGTTATCCAAATCTGCGTCGTCGCAAACGACTAGAGGGTTCTTACCACCGAGTTCTAATGAGACCTTCGCCAAACGTTGCCCGGCTTTTGTAGCAATTACTCTACCGACGGCAGTTGAGCCAGTGAAACTGATGACGTTTACAGCATTATTCGTCACTAACGGGTCTCCTGCCTCCATGCCAAACCCATTTACAACGTTCAGTACGCCCCCCGAAAGCCCGCATTCATGCGCAATCTTTGCGAAAAGCCAGGCCGTAACCGGCGCGTCTTCTGATGCTTTCAAAATCGCTGCGTTTCCGCAGATCAAGGCTGGGAATACTTTCCAGGCTACATTGGCAATAGGGGTATTAGCGGCGACTATCAGTCCTGCAACTCCCATAGGCTCGCGAACTGTTATGGCATGCTTGTTAGCTACGCCGGATGTCGTAGAGCGTCCATACAAGCGCTGGCCCTCGCCTGCCATAAATACCCCCGCGGAAACTGCAGCATCAGTTTCTCCTAGCGCGTCCTGCAAAGACTTCCCGGTTTCCGCAGCTACGATCCCGGCCATCTCTTGACGACGATTCCTGACCGCCATCGCAATATCCAGCAGAATTTGTCCCCGTCGCACTGGTGGAACTTCAGCCCAGGCTGGCTGCGCGGCTTTCGACACTCTCACCGCTTCTTCAATATCTTCAACTCTGGACCGCGCAACACGACATAGTATTTTCCCGTTAGCGGGATCAATTTTGCTAAAAAACTCTCCGGAGACTGCCCCTCGTTCCTGGCCCGCAATCCAGTTGCCAATTTGAGCTGGTATGAGTTGTTGTTGCATCACCAAGCTGTCCATCCGCCGTCAATAATCAGGTTGGCCCCAGTCATATATGAAGAAGCGTCCGATGTAAGGAAAACAATGGCGCCGTTATATTCATCCTCACGCGCCATCCGCTTCATTGGGACCCGCGCTGCGTAATTCTCTAGAAACTGCTTGTCTTGGTTGTTGAATACTCCACCGAACGTGAGGGTGTTAACCCTGACATTCCTCTCTGCCCAATAGGTAGACAGATAGCGAGTCAAATTAATAATTGAAGATTTCGACGCGGAATAGGCCACGGGTTTAAAGAACGCACCTTCCCGTGAGCTACGGTATTTGTAGAGGCGTTGATCGGGCGAGACAATACCGTATATTGAACAGATGTTTACGATCGACCCGCGACCCTCCGCGGCCATTCTGCTCCCGATCGCCTGGCAGCACAGAAAAACGCCTTTGGAGTTTATCTCCATCACTCGGTCCCATGAGGCTTCCGGATACGATTCGAATGGTCCATTTTCCTCTTTCGGAGCGTCGGGTGGGGAGTCCAGCGCGGCGTTGTTGATTAATGCGTGCGGCGTCCCCCATGTTGAAACCACTTCAGCCAAACCCTCCTCAATCGATTCGCGGCGCGATACATCAACCGAGAGAGTCAACAAGTTTTCGATTTCGTCATTTCCCTGATTTGGTTTGAAAGCCTTGGCGTTGACATCGAAGATAGCGACACGCGC
>Ga0209431_10002307_pt1 | contig 15556 bp, 20 predicted proteins | sample RifCSP13_3_FD_184021 | JGI IMG/M metagenome (GOLD analysis project Ga0209431, IMG submission 184021) | Soil microbial communities from Rifle, Colorado - Rifle CSP2_sed 13_3 (SPAdes) (version 2) | ecosystem: Environmental > Terrestrial > Deep subsurface > Rock core/Sediment | place: Rifle...
ATAAAAAATACAAAACTCAACTCTCTAGTCTCTTCCAGCGAAAAAACCCTGCAACGAGAACTGTTGTCTATGATCAAGGACGGTGTCCTTTATAAGACAGGGGAGAAGAGGTGGAGCAGGTATTTTTTGAAATAAAACACCTCACCCCAACCCTCTCCTGGAGAGGAGAGGGGGAATTAGCCCCTTCCCCTTCCAGGGGAAGGCGGGGGATGAGGTTATAGGGCTTGCTTTTGAATTAGACTGTGATAACATGGGTATGTGGCGAGTTATCTCCCACACCTGTCTTGGCATAGTTCTGACTGTGTCAGAACGTGCTAAAAGCACAATGCCAAAATAGGTGTGGGAGTTATCCACATAATACCTTGCTCTATTTTAGGGCTATGTATTATAATGTTCTTATATTTATTTTCCGTTAAGATTTCGTCGAAAAAATCTTAAAGAAAAATAGATGCCCATTGAAAACTGAATAAGTCCTGAGAGAATTTCTCGAAGGATAAAATGTTTTCAATGTTTAGTTTATATCTGTTCATTATTTTTCGCCTCATCGGCGAATCAGCCGAAGAGGCTGAATTTGTCCTCCACATTATTAGTTATTATTAGCTTATTGTTGGATAAAGAATAATGATAGAAAAATTACGCTTTTAGTTTTGCCCAGCCATTAAAAGGGCGGGCAAGTCGAAACTTATTAATGGCGTAGAAAATTAGAAAAAATTTATGAGTAAATTATTAAAATCAAAATTTCTTCTTGGAGTTATGGTTGTAGCGGTTTTGGCTCTCGGAGCTGTTGCAGTTTCTGCAACTAAAGTTTCCGCAGCTACCTGTTCAATCACATCTACATTAAGATTGGGTTCTACAGGCGCCGAAGTTGTTTGCTTACAGCAATCTCTAGGTGGCCTTACTGCCGATGGTAAATTCGGTCCTGCGACACAAGCTGCTGTCATCGCTTGGCAGACAAACGAAAATTTGACAGCTGACGGCGTCTTTGGTCCTCGATCAAATGCCGCTTGGATGGCTAATCAAGGAAACGTAGGAGTCTTCCCAGCAGGTTGTACTTCCGCTGTAGGATACAGCACTACGGTTGGTGGATTGAGATGTGATTCAGGAGTTTCAAATCTTCCACCAGGTTGTCAGGCAGGCGATTTGTTCAGCCGAACAAGTGGCGTGTCATGTACAGCTTTGACAAATCTTCCAGCAGGTTGTACTTCAACTGCAGGCTACAGTCCAACAACTGGCGTAAGATGTGATGGAACTGTTACACCAACACCAACACCGGCTGGTCCTCTAGCGGGAACAGACGGAACAATTGCTGATATGAACACTCTTTCACAGTATTCTGCCGAAGAAGTTGGCGCTGGACAGAAAGATATTAAAGTTCTTGGAGTTGAAATTGAAGCTTCCAAGGATGGAGATATTGGAATTAATTCAATCAAAGTTCGTTTTGACTCAAATGGCAATGCTGCCGCTGACTCAGACCGTATTGAGGATTATCTTAAGTCAATTTCTATCTGGCAAGGAGGAACCAAGGTTGGCTCTGCAGATACTTCTGAATTTACAAAAGTAAGCACTGGCCTTTATACAAAGGTTGTTACTTTGTCTGATTCGGTAGTACGCGCAGGCGCTACAGAGAAGTTCTATGTGTCTGTTGACGCAGTAAGCAATCTTGATTCAGGCGATATTGATTCGGATTCATGGACGATCGCGCTTGACAATGTTCGTTATGTTGATGGTTCAGGGGTTGTAACAACTGAGACAGCGCAAATTCCAGCGGATATGGATTGGGATGCGGCAGCTGACGGTATTTCCCTCACTTTTGCCAGTTTCTCAACCGCAGCTGATACAGAACTTAAGATATCTACGAACAGTACTCCAGGTTCACAGGTTATAAAAGTAAGCACTACTAACGATACAAACAATGTTACTCTCTTGAAAGGTAAGTTTGTATTGGACGGTACATCCGATGTTTGGTTGGATGAGCTTCCTATAACTCTTACTACGACGGGCGACAGCGTTGATGCGTTGGCAAGTTCCATTACGCTTGTGCTTGGTGATAAGACTTACACAGAGTCTCTAGGCGCGAACTGTACGACTTCTTGCGCATTGGGTACTGCAAATCCAGTAGTTACCTTTGACAACCTTGATTACACCATTACTGCCGGCGATACTGTGAACTTCACAGTTAAAGTTGACCTTAATAATATTGAGGAAACTGGTGTTACCGCAACTGACTTTGACGCCGGAGACACTCTTCTCGCTTCTTTGACAGCGACAAATCGCGCCGCAATGGTTGTTGAAAACTCTCAAGGTGATTCATTGACAGATGCTACGGAAAGGACTGGTTCTGCTACTGGTTTGGCTCAAGCATTCTACGCAACGGGAATCCAGGTCGCTCTTGTATCTGTAACTAACTCAGCTGTTAACAAGGCAACAATAAATGACACTAGCGATAATGCTGATGTTACATTTGTATATGATGTTACCGCCTTCGGCGCTGACATCTATGTTGACGGCACAGTAACAGAAGATGGTGATGGCACATATGCTGATGGTACGGGTAATAACTTCTACGTTACTCGCGCAGATACGGGCGCTACTGCAGCTGCGCTTACTGATGTTACCGCATCTTTAACAACAGACGCAGATGTCGGATCTAACACAACTTGGTTGGTTGTACAAGGAACAACAGAGCGCTTTACTCTATCAGTGAATGTGGCTAACACATTTACTAACGATGCGGCAAATGACGCTCTTCAATTCCAGACTGCAATCACTTCTATTGGTTGGGATACGACCGCAATCGCGGCTACAACTAATGAATACACATTTAACTTAGGTAAGTTCAAGAATGTTCCAGTTACTTTGGGTGAACTTGACGCTTAGTTGATTGTTGATTAGTTTTAGCTAACTTCTTTTCTTTGGTCGAATAAAGAATTGAATCAAAAAAGCACTCAGAAATGGGTGCTTTTTTGCTGTTGATTGCTTAAGTTTTTTATTTGTTCTATTATTAAGAGTATGAATGAAAAAGAAGTACAAGACGCAATTAATTACTGGATGGAGATTGCTAAGAGAGATTATGATACCATGCTTGCTCTTTTTAACTCTGGACGCTATCCCGAAAGCCTTTTTTTCGGTCATATCATAATTGAAAAGATTATAAAAAGTTTGGTGACAAAAGAAACACGGGAACAGCCTCCATATACTCATGACCTTCTTCGCTTGGCTGAATTGGCAAAACTTGATCTAGTTAGCGAGGAAATGGATTTTTTAGATATGTTGAACGATTTTAACATTCGTGCCAGATACCCGGAACATAAATTAAATCTTTATAAAAAATGTGATAAAGCTTTTGCGGAGAAAAACTTGGGAATTATAAAGGAATTATACGACAAACTATGTCTAAAATTGAAATAAAAAAAATAATCAGAAAATATGGAGAAAATCTTAAAAAAGAAAGGTTTCCTTTTTCTAATATTTATCTGTTTGGATCGTATGCGAAAGGAAATTACAATAAGGATAGCGATATTGATATTGCTATTATTTCCGATATTTCTACCGACAATGTGGAAAAAAATCGGTTATCTCTCTGGAAAGCTCGCAGAAATGTAGATTATCGGATAGAGCCGCATTTTTTCACTGAAAAAGATTTTGCGAATAATAGTGATCCGTTGGCTTACGAAATCAGGAAAACCGGTTTTATAATTTTATAGAGGTTATGAAATCGAAATAATAAATAGCTTCTAGATGCCTGCCCGCCCTGGGAGGGGTCGAATAAAGAATTGAATCAAAAAAGCACTCAGAAATGAGTGCTTTTTTGTTTTTTGGATTCTCCTCTTGAGGAGTACCCTTTAGGGGGAGGTGGACAGAATTTATCCACCCCGGCTTCCAGCCACCCCTCAAGAGGGGAATAATACACCGTGGTTGCAAGTTTTGTTTGAAGTATGGTATGATGGCACTATGACTACGATAACGATACCAATTAAAGAATATAAAGAATCAATCCAGATACAAAAGAGCATTTTGTCTCGCTTGGATTTGCTACAAAAGGCCGTTTTTGAGAATTCAAAATATTATTACGATATTAATCCTTCTTTGTTGAAACGTTACGAAAAAATATCTCTTGATTTAGATAAAGGTAAAGGGAAAAAATTTTCATCTTTTTCTTCGTTTAAGAAGTATTTAAAAGATTTATAGAGATTCGAATATGGCAGAACAAATAACTTATAAACTTATAACCCCCATCGAATTTGAAGTTATTTTAAAGAAACTAAAACAAAAAAAGCCCGATGTTCTTAAAATCCTTGAAAAGAAAATAGAGAAAGTTTTGCGAGAACCAATGTTGGGCAAGCCGCTTAGGAATACATTGAGAAATTACAGAAGGGTCCATGTCGACCCCTTTGTATTACTTTATGAAATCAGAATGCTGGAAGTCAGACTTATGGATTTTGATCATCACGATAAAATCTACAAAAAATACAAGATTCTGTAGCTCTGCCAATACGCCTTAAAAAGTATTCCTCCACTACCTTTCAAAAGTTGAAAGGTGTGCAGGTAGAAAAAACTTAGCTTTCTAGATGCCTGTCCGCCCTGGTCGCCTGTGGCGCCGCCGAAGGCGGGTAAACCTTGGGAGGGGTCGAATATCTAGTAGCAACAAAAAAGCACTCAGAAATGGGTGCTTTTTTGCGGTTTGGATTCTCCTCTTCCCGAGTACCCTTTAGGGGGAGGTGGACAGAATTTATCCACCCCGGCTTCCAGCCACCCCTCAAGAGGGGAATAATACACCGTGGTTGCAAGTTTTGTTTGGGGTGTGGTACCCGGGTAGTGAGACGGGGTAGTAGGGTATCTCACTACCCCGTGAGACTTGCAAAGCTCTACTACCGGGTGGTATGATGGAAATATGGAAAAGGATATAAAAAATTTAATAAAATCTGTGGATTTAATTTCTAAAACAACTTTAAAAATTCTTGAAACAATGGCTACCAAAGAAGAGTTAAATGTTGTCAAAAAAGATTTGAGTGTTGTCAAAAAAGATTTGAGTGTTGTCAAAAAAGATGTTTCCGTACTCAAGACTGATGTTTCTGATCTCAAAACCGATCAAAAATCTTTCAGAACTGAAACTCGAGAAAATTTTAACAGGTTAGAAAAAAATCTTAAAGAAAACGAAGAAAGTGTCGGAGCTGTAGTGGCTGATTATCATCCACACATAATTGCACTGGAAGAAAAAGTTTTCGGCTCCTCAACTCTCGCTGAATCATAAAAGTGTCGAATAAAGAATTGAATCAAAAAAGCACCGCGTCAGACGCGGTGCTTTTTTGCGTGTTGGTATCGTATCAAATGGTTGCATCAATCGTATCAAAATGATATGATTAGAGGGTTAGAATGATACGATTATGGATAAATTAAATGATAGACAACTTAATATTCTAAAAGAAATAAAATTGAACGAAGCTTTTTCTTCTTCAGATATTTTGGGTTTAATAAACAAAAAACAAAAAGTTTCTTTAGTAACAATAAAACGCGACTTGGATTATTTGACTGATTTTGGATATCTTGAAAGAAAAGGCGGAGGACGCTCTACCGTGTATCAAAAAACAATCAAGGGGACTTTGTTTTCTCCAGCCAATCTTTCCGAATATGATAATCTAGAACCAGATCAGAGGAAAGGAAACAGTAGTTTTAATTTTCGCTTGTTTGAGGAATTTCCTCTCAGTATTTTTTCTGAAGATGAAAAGAAAATTCTCGATTCTGCTACGGTTCAATATGAAAAAAAAATAAAAAAAACAACGCAGACAATTCATGCAAAAGAATTGGAACGTTTTATCATTGAATTGTCTTGGAAATCCTCAAAGATTGAAGGCAATACTTATACTTTATTAGATACCGAACGTTTGATTCGCGAAGGAATTCCAGCCAAAGGCCATACGGAGAATGAGACAACAATGATTCTAAACCACAAAAAAGCTTTTTCTTTTATCTTGAATAATATAGAAAATTTAGAGAAAAGCGGAGTCACGGTTGCTTTTTTAGAAAAGGTGCATGAAATAATTGTTGAAAAATTAGGTGTGTCTCGTGGTATTAGGGACGGGCTTGTTGGAATCATTGGCACAAAATATAAACCGCTTGATAACAAATATCAAGTAAAGGAAGCCCTAGAATCTCTTTGTAAGTTGGTTAATAAGATGGAAAATGTCTACAGTAGCGCCTTGACTCTTTTGGTCGGTCTCTCTTACATCCAACCATTTGAGGACGGCAATAAACGTACCGCTCGCTTGCTCTGTAATGCCATTATCATATCGCAGTATTGATGAAGATACCTATAAAAAATCAATTTTAGTTTTTTATGAAGAAAATTCCATGATTCCTATGAAAGAAATATTTATGGAGCAATATCTTTTTTCAACCCAGAACTATTTGGTTAATACGCCCAGCCCGCATTAGCTACGCTTCAAGCGTTGGCTGGCAGGCTTAAAAAGTACAAATTCTTTTCTTTGGTCGAATAAAGAATTGAATCAAAAAAGCACTTAGCAATGGGTGCTTTTTTGCGGTTGCTTGTTTTGTTTAGGTTGTGGTATACTGTGGATATGGTTACATTAAGTATTCCACAAGGATTAATAAAGGACGGGTTCGTCGTTTTGCCTCGTCGAGAATATGAGGACCTTTTGCGTGCCAAACAGGTTAATGATATAGTGGTAAAAAGAGATAAATCTTTCAAGGTACCAAAGAAACACGAAAAATTCTATGATGACTTGGATAAAGAATTGACTGAATCATTGCGAGAAATTAAAGAGGGTAAAGTTTCAGATATTTTTAATACATACGAAGAGGGAATTAAATTCTTAAATTCAAGAAAAAAATTTATACCAAATGAAGCATAGATTTTCAAAGGGTTTTTTAGATGAATTAGATAGTTTCCCAATTCTAATTGAAAAAAAGTTTCAGAAACAGCTTAAATTTTTACTTTCTGACATACGATATCCTTCTTTGCGAGCCAAGAAATATATTGAATCAAAAGGTATTTGGCAGGCAAGAGTAGATGATAATGTTAGATTTTATTTTAAAATTGAAGGAGATACTTATGTTCTTATTAATATAAAATATCATCCTAAATAGTCCCTCGCGGTTTAAAATGAAAAAGATTCCTAATATGACTAATTCAAAATATAAAATTTTAAATACCAATAATTTATTGAACGATGGGTGGGCTTTTGCTACGGTAAATAATCGTTTTGCAGAAATTCATTTTGCAAAGGGTTTTGGTATTTGGGGTCATGCGTATGAAGACAAATCTTTTTTCAAAACAAAAAAAGAAAAAGACATGATAAAAAAGGATCTTAAAAAATATCACTTTACTTATCGCAATAGATTTTATTTTGATAAAATTAATAAACTAAAAACAAAAGTCCCCGATATAAAAAAAGTTTTTCCGGAATCAAAAAATAACAAAAAATTTTATTCACAAGATAAGGTTTTTAAAAAGCTCGGGCTTTAAAATTTTTATTTTTAGTTAGAAATATGAAAAAATCCAATAGACTTTCATTCAATGGTTATTGTAAGCTAGAATCTAGCCCCTAGCCCCTAGAAAGGGTTATCCCCCACACCTTTCGTTTTATTGCTTCAGATCGTATAATTACAACATGTATTATGTGTATGTTTTAAAAAGTCTAAAGGATGAAAAACTGTATGTTGGTTCAACAAATGATCTGAAGCGAAGACTTTCGGAACATAATAATGGGCTTAATCGTTCAACAAAAGCGAGGCGTCCTTTTCAAGTTCGATATTATGAAGCTTATACTAGCGAGTATGATGCTCGAAAAAGAGAATATTCTCTTAAAAAAGACGGCAAAGCGCTTGGTCAGTTAAAGGTACGAATCTCCGAAAGTATTCTATAAAATGAAAGGTGTAGGGGTTATCCACACCCCCTGTTGTGTCTTAATTTTCTTTATTATTGTATATTTGTAATGTTAGTTTTATTAATATTTAAAATTTTAAAAGATATGATGTCTAAAAAAAATATTGCGCTAGCGATTGTAATAGTTTTGGTTGTGGCAGGAGTTGCTTTTTTGATTAATAAAAAGAATAGAGAACAGGGTTATTCTGTCGTTTATCTGACAAGCGGGGAGGTATATGTGGGTAAATTGACCACTATTCCTGATTTACAGCTTAGAGATAGCTATATTTTACAGGTTACAAAAGACGAAAAGGATCCAACCAAGAACAATTTTCAGCTTCAACCTATAAAGGACGCTCTCTGGGCGCCGAAAGTGCTGCATTTCGTAAAGGACAACATTGTCTTTTACGGTCCACTGATGTCCAATAGCAAAATTGCTGAAACTTTAGCTGCGCAGGGGAAGTAAATTCTCTTCTTGAGGAGTACCCTTTAGGGGGAGGTGGACAGAATTTATCCACCCCGGCTTTCAGCCACCCCTCAAGGAGGGGAATAATTCGGAGTTATCCACGCATATCCCCTTATAGGGTAATTAGCATTAATGACCCTTATAATAAAGGCACAGAAAAACCGATTACCCCGTGAGGGGATATGCGTGGAGTTATCCACATATTTTGTGTTGTAATAAATAATAGTGTTGTATAATTAAGAGTATGAAAAAGTGTCGAATACTTTTTTATGCGCTTTGATTATCTAGCAGTGTATTTCCTTAAGGGCATTGTTAGGTAATTGAAGAAAATATTATTAATGTGTCTTTATTATTATTAAAATTAATTTAATTATGAAAAATATATTTAAAGGTTTAGGTTTGGGTTTTGTGGCTTTGGCTCTTGTTGTAGTCGGCGCAAGTCAAGCGAGCGCGGTTGTTACGCTTACTAACTTAGCGGTGAATACGGCTGCAGGTGACGCTTTCGTTTTGGGCGCTGCCAATACCACTGGTTCAATCACCATTGGATCGGCTACACATACAGGATCGACAACGCTTTCTTCAGGAACTGTCACAGGCACAACAACGACATCTGCTTTCCCTATTTTAGCGGATGCAGTGACAACAGGAACAGCGTTATATATGACAGCTGATGCTTTGACTACTGGAGAGGGAATTCTTGTTGATCACACCACTACAGTTATTGCTGATGGTGGATCGCTTGCTCGCTTGTCATCAACTTCGATTGATACGGGCACAACTACTGGAAATTTGCTTGATTTAAGTTCCACAGCATCAACTGCCGGAACACAAATTCTCGGTACATTTTCAGGATTGACTACTGGTATTGGGCAATCTGTTGTTGTTGATGCTTTGACGACTGGAACAGCGTTGAACTTGAACAATACTTCAGGCGTTATGACAACCAACGGAGAGATGCTCAATGTATCAGCGGCGGCTGCTACAACTTCCACAGGACTTGTAAGAATTACAGGCGCGGCTCTTACTACTGGCGCGGCTCTTCAAGTTACCACGGCTGGCGCTGCTATGCTTACCACTGGTGAGGCTATCGATGTCGTACTTGGCGCTAACACAGTCGGTGCCGGTATAACTATTACTGGAACTGGCACATACACGGGGGTAGGCGCTGCGGATGGTTACCTTAATATCGTTGGTAACGGACTTACAACAGGTCACGCTGCGAAAATATCCACGACTGCTATTACTACTGGCACAGGGCTCTTAATCACCGGTTCTGCTGTTACAACAATGACTAACGCAGGATCATACTTAAGATTCAGCGATGGCACTACCGATGTCTTCCGAGTCGGTACCAATGGTCACCTTATAAGCGCTTCGGCTGATGTCGCTGGCGGTGAGCCTGCGCTTACCGTTTCCGGTGGCTTTACAGCAACCGCCGAAACTGGAGGTAATGGAGTAGGCACAGCTACAGACTCAAGAGGGCGAGTTTCATTCACTTCAGACGGTAATGCAGGGACTGCGATATTAACCTTTGGTACGGCATATGCTACTGCTCCTGTTTGTGTGATTTCTCCTGCAGACGCAGAAGCTCAAGCCAATGTGGATTTCGCGTTTGTTACGACTTCTGCAACAGCAATGACCATCAACTACATCACCGGTACAGCTGTAACTGCAGATCTTTGGAACTACATCTGTATGGAATAATCTTAGTTTTCTTCTTTAAGAGAAATACTACGGAAAATTATTCATAACAGGTCGGTTCTGTAGTTAGTGAAAAACAAAAAACAAAATGATTAAAAAATTAAAAATTGGTATTTTCTTCACAGCGTTGTCTTTGATGGCTGTGGTGGGAGTACAAAATGCAAATGCGCAAGCTTTAGATTGGGACGCTGATAGTAATGTTACTGTCAATAGCATGGACTTTATTATCAGGTCTGGTTCAGCGGCTACGCAGGTGGATGTAAATGCAAACACTCTTGTTGTGTTAGTTCCAGCCGCAAGCACATTTACCCTTGCTTCTGCCGGTGGCTTTACGCTTACGAATACTGATGACGCGGACCCGGCTGTGGTTACAGCGCAAACATGTTCAAACGGCACAAGCACGGTAGCTTACACTGGAACGGGGGCATCGGTTACTTTTACTCCGACTTCTATTGTAGCGTGTAGTGGAGGTGGAGGTGGAGGAGGTGGAGGAGGAAGTTCTTCTTCTACTCCAGCAACCCCAGCTGTACCTGCAACTCCAGCGACGCCAGGAGAAATTCCTGGATGTGGAAATAGGACGACTGGTTTCAGTTCGTCTTCAGGGGTGTCTTGTGTTGGAAACACAGCTACAACTCCTGCTATTCCTGCTGCACCAGCGGTAATTCCTGGATGTGGAAATAGGACGACTGGTTTCAGTTCGTCTTCAGGGGTGTCTTGTGTTGGAAATTCTGGCGCAACACCTTCAATTACACCTTCGCTTACGCCAGGCGCTGGAGTAACTTGGTACAACTTCGGCACTGCGACTCTCAAAAACGGGAGCCGAGGCGAAGCGGCTAAAGAGCTTCAAAGATTCTTGAATGCTAAATTGAATCTTGGGCTCGTGGTTGATGGTATTATCGGTCCGAAAACTATTGCTGTTATCAAGACATGGCAAAGAGCCAATGGCTTGGTAGCTGACGGTCTCATCGGTCCGAAAACAAAGACCGAAATGAATCGTCAAGCAATGGCGCAGTAGGAATTACTTTCCACCTTAACAAGGGGGAAAATGAAAGGGGGTTCTTAAATTCACCTCATCCCAACCCTCTCCTTGTAAAGGAGAGGGGGAATAGAAAGCCAAACAAAAAGGCACTCGGTAATGGGTGCTTTTTTGGTTAATATTTGGCTTGCATTAAAAATATAACTTGTGATATACTTTTCTTATGAATGAGAAGAAAGTGACAAATGAAGATTTAGCAAAGTTAATCAGCAATTTATCGGTAACTACTGATGGCAACACAAAAGCTATTGATTTAATTTCTAAAACAACCTTAAAAATTCTTGAAACAATGGCGACTAAAGAAGAGTTAAACATTGTAAAAAAAGATGTTTCCGGTATTAAGACAGAACTTGTAGGAGTCAAAAAAGATGTTTCCGTACTCAAGACTGATGTTTCTGATCTCAAAACCGATCAAAAATCTTTCAGAACTGAAACTCGAGAAAGTTTTAATAGGTTAGAAAAAAATCTTAAAGAAAACGAAGAAAGTGTCGGGGCCGTAGTGGCTGATTATCATCCACACATAATTGCGTTGGAAGAAAAAGTTTTCGGTTCTTCAACATTGGAATAAAAATTCTATTGGTCGAATAAAGAATTGAAACAAAAAAGCGCTCAGCAATGGGCGCTTTTTTGTGGTTGGCTTAATAGCTCATATTAAAACATCAGTGAACTAAATCTGTATTTGCTTTGCTTCCATAGCGAGCCGATTAGCTTTTAATATATCACTTTTAATTTTAATTAGCTTGTCATGTAGGGTTTTTGGATTCAATTTTTCGTGTTCAATTTTTAATTTTGTTTTAATTTCTTCAGACACCCTTTCATTTTCACAAAGTCGTTGGTATGGCGTCATGCCTTTCTTCTCATAAATCTTTTTGTGTTTTCCATTTGGTAATACTTTTGCTCCAATACACAAACGTTGAGCGATTAAATGATTGTGATACAAACAGACCATATCCAGAAATTCAATTTGATTCAAAAATTCCGTGCCACAATCAGGATGCGCATGCAGATGCCCAAAGCCGACATTAACTTCATGCCATGAACCTTGAAAGATTGGCACCCGCTCTTTGGTAGCGCTCGGTGTGGTGGTGGAAATTCCTTTTCTTCCACTTTCGCATTGCCAGCCATTCACTTTGCGTTTTACTGTCGCCTCACTCATAGCAAGAAGTTTACTGGTAGCTTCTTCGCTATGTTCCCACATTTCATCTCGTTTGAATATCGAAATATATTCATCTATCAATGGATGAAGCAATTCTCCGCAACAAGAGTTGGCTGATATCCAAATTTCTTTTAACGCCCCAATGACATCGGGAGTGTAAAACACTGATCGACCACGTCTTCTTTGGCGTGTATACTGACTCCAATTGAAGTCTTTTAAAACTTCGCATGATTGATTCTCTCCACATGCCTGTTTGTCGGCTTAAAGAATCAAGGATTTCACCTTTTCCTTTCTTTGAGGCTTTCAAATATGTATTAAGCTCAATACCGAACAATTCCTTCTTTGTATTCATAGTCATAATACCGACTACACTAACAGGAATTATGAGCTATACAGAGGTTTTCACTGACTTTATTTGTGAGCTATTAGGCGTGTGTAATTATTAAATTTATGTCAAGCATAATACAGTTTACAATTAAAAAAGATGAAGATGGTGTTTATTGCGCAAAGGCAGTCGATCATCCTATTTTTACCTCTGGGGAAACGTTGCCAGAACTGGAAAATAATATACGAGAAGCTACCGCTCTTTACATAGAAGATGAAGACTTAGTTTCTTTGGAAATTTCCGCCGAACCATCGTTGCTTGCAAACTTCGAAATACCTCGCATAGCCTATGCCTATGTATAATTCCATAGCTAAAGGCACATTGCATGATATATATCAACAGATATTAGAATATCTTCCAGAATCAATTTGAAGTAAAAAGTTTTTTCTTTACTGAACGGTAAGGGAGCTTTTAGTTTTGTGTTTCCACTATACCAATGCAAAGCTAAAAATGGAATTACTGTGCAATTTAGACCGCTATGGGAATGGCTGACTTTTTAGTAAGAATAGTAAGAATAAGAATAGATTCCATCTCCATAGTAGTTGTAACTATCATAACCACCATAACCGTAATAACTATTGTCGTAATAATATGACGGAGTGGAATAAGAATAAGCAGGATAGTAAGAACTGCTACAGCCATAATTACATCCAGAACCATAATTACTATAGATGTAGTTGCTGCCTACATAATCATAAGATGGATAATACGAAGGTATCGAATAATAAGCTGATCCGCCGCAACTTGATCTGCAATTGTAACCATTGTAATAACTATTAGAAGTATATCTCTTATTGTAAGAACTGCTGTTGTTATGCTTGGCATAAACAGGAGCAGCCGCAAAAAACGCTATTACTATGATGATACTAATTAATTTTTTCATAAATATATCTTAACAGGTTTGTTTTAAAAGTCAAGCTAAAGTCTTGCCTATCGCCCTGAATTCTGTCCTAAAAAAGAAGAGCGCCGATCGCTCTTCGTGAGAGCGCGGCGCTCGATGATGACTTTACCAAGCCCCCACCGCCCTGGTGGGGTTGGGGTCACAGTTGTATCCATCGTAGGGTCGGCGTGGTTGACATTGCCCACCGATGACCACCCGTCCGGAGGAGACGATTACGCCGCCTCCGACTCCGAATGCTGGCTGTTGGGGATAGTAGCCATAGGTGGCGGGGTAGTATCCCGGAGACTGATTGCCCCGGGCCACCGCGACATCCCGATTGCCCTCGAGTTCCTTCATGCGGAGTCTGGCTTGCGCCGACTCCGGACTCTCGATTTTTTCCACCGTCGTGATGTTGGTGGAGGTTGCCGTCACTACTGTGGTCCGTTTGACGGAGGTGAGTGGTCTCACTCCCGGCATGGGATCGATGGTCGTCCGGGCGAGACCGACTTTGGGGGTCCCACAGGCCGTTAGTGTTGTCGCAAGTATTGCGGCTAGGATCATGTTTTTTTTCATGTTTTTGTTTTTTAATTTAGTTGTTTCCCTGCAGGCAGTAGCCAGAGTTAAGCTAGCTAATATCTGCAGGAAAACATCTCAAAAACAAGAAAAGTATAGAAAGAACAATCTATAATCCACTCTTGGTAGTATAGCATACTCGTCTTAAAAAGTCAATAGCGCCGGAGGGATGTCCCTGCGCGGCGCTATAGATCGATTTCTACTTGTTCTACTTGAACAGATCCCTCAGCCAGTATGGCTGCGGGGGATTCGTTGTGATTGTTACCGATGGTGGACCCCCTCCGACCACCACCATGTTGTTGTTTTGGAGTACCCACCGTTCTGCCGTGGATACCGCGACCGGTTGTGGTTGCGGTGGGGGATTATTTACCACCAGCGTGTTGCTGTTGGTGACTCCCGAGGGCGCCATCGCCGTGCGCTTCCATTCGGTCGGCGGCTGGGGCGCCATCACCACCGGCAAGAACCTCGGCGCCATCATCGGCGACCTCAACGACCTGCTCTACGAGCGCGACAAGGTCGTGGACGAGTTCGGCAACCCGAAGGAGATCATCCACGTCAGCGCGAACCCGAAATACGGGTCCGAAAAGAAGGGGGCGCCGACCTCCTACTTCATGGTCGCCGCGCCGGAACGGATCCGTGTGAACTGCGACCTGCGTCACGTCACCGTCGTCCTGTGCTGCGACCCGAAAGCCTTTACCCACACCAACCCGCTCGACGGGATGTCGGAGGGCGGCTGTCTCATCTGGGAGTCCGACGAGAAGGGTGAGCAGGCGTGGGAACGGCTGCCCCTGTGGGCCCGCCAGCAGATCATCCAGAAGAAGATCCGCGTGTTCACGCTGCCCGGCTTCGAGATCGCTCGCAAAGCCACCGACCGCGCCGACCTCCAACTGCGTATGCAGGGTAACGCGTTCCTCGGCGGGTTCTTCGCGGTCTCGCAGAGCGGCCCCCAGCCGTGGAACTCCCCCCGGTCGAGCACGACGACCTTGTCGAGCGACATGTCGAAGGGGTCCGTCTCGTGCTGGAAGTAGTCGTAGCCGATGAAGATCAGCCCGGACTCGATCCGGAGCGTCTCGACCGCCGAGAGGCCGTACGGCCTCGCCCCGGCGCCGGTGAGCACGCCCCAGAGGCTCTCCGCGGTCTCCGGGGCGCAGAAGACCTCGTAGCCGAGTTCGCCGGAGTAGCCCGTCCGCGAGACCCAGCAGGGGACGCCCCCGACCCCGACCTGTTCCGGCCAGAAGCGGAAGTAGCGCAGGCCGGCGACATCCGCGTCGCAGAGGCCGGCGAGCAGCTCCCGCGAGCGCGGGCCCTGGAGCTGGACGTGGGGGAGCGCCTCGGTGACCGGCTCCAGCTCGACCTTCATGTCGCCCACCGCCTCGCGGAAGTGCTCGAGGTCGGCGTCGAGCGCCGTGATCACCCAGGCGTGGTCGTCCGCGAGCTTGAAGACCGTGCCGTCGCCTACCATCTTCCCCGCGGCGTC
>Ga0209431_10002309_pt1 | contig 15548 bp, 12 predicted proteins | sample RifCSP13_3_FD_184021 | JGI IMG/M metagenome (GOLD analysis project Ga0209431, IMG submission 184021) | Soil microbial communities from Rifle, Colorado - Rifle CSP2_sed 13_3 (SPAdes) (version 2) | ecosystem: Environmental > Terrestrial > Deep subsurface > Rock core/Sediment | place: Rifle...
AGGACTAGAAGTCCGGCGGGCACGCGTGCGTTTGGGATCTGTGCCTATCGTTAGCCGATCGCAGCTTCTCTTGATAATCGACAAAATGCTATAGGCGTTCTCATTATTCAACTGGTACGTGTGCGTGCTGTGCGCTCGATCGGGCTTGCCGCAAACTAACAGTTTGCGTTACAAAGACGCAGAATTGAAGGACGCAAGATGACCTTCGGAAAACATTCTTTGCTCCTTTCTGGAGCTCGCATTGTGTTGCCCGGTCGAATACTGGAAGGCGCCGCGCTCACAATTCGGAATGGCCGAATCGAGGAAGTCGGCCCTTCGCAAGGGAGTGTGGCGACCCAAACACGCATTGATTTGAAGGGATGCACCCTTTACCCAGGCTTTATTGACGTCCACATTCACGGGGCGAAGGGTGTCGATACAATGGAGGCGAACAAGAATGGGCTTGCGACTGTTTCAGTATTTCTCGCTTCGCAGGGTGTTACCGCCTGGTCGCCCACGCTAGTGCCAGCGCCAGATAGAGACTATCAGTTAGCTGTCAAGGCCATCACGGAGTTGATGGTGGAACAGTCTGATGCGTCCAAAGACGAGCGGCAAAGGAAGTTGGGAGCGCGTGCGCTTGGTGTGCATTATGAAGGACCGTTCGTTAATCAGTTACAGTGCGGCGCCCTTCGGACGGATTACTTCAAAACGCTAACCGCGCTTTCCGAACTTCATAATCTGCCATTACCCCAGGCGCAGCCGGCAGTGAAGATGATGACGGTGGCGCCGGAGGTTGAGGGCGGCGTTGATCTAATTCACGGGTTGAAAGCTCGAAATTGGGTTGTAGCAATTGGGCATACGCGTGCCGATGTCGAGGTCCTGGACCAGGCATATAAGGCCGGCGCTCGTCACATGACTCATTTCATGAATGCCATGCCGCCTATGCATCACCGGGCGCCAGGACCCGTTGGGTGGGGGCTGGTCCGAGATGACGTGACCTGCGATCTGATCGCTGATGGTGTTCACCTGGATCCATTTATGCTGCAGTTATTACTGCGGATGAAATCACCTAAACGGCTGACTCTTATTAGCGACGCGGTTGCGGCAACAGGCTTAGGAGATGGCGAGTACAAAATCTGGGGCGAAATTATTGAGGTCAGAAAGGGGCGCACCCGGAACGCCCGCGGGAACATTGCCGGGTCGGTCATTACACTGCTGGACGCAGTCCGAATGATGAAGTCACTCGGCGTGGCAGAGGTTGATATCGCCCAAATGGCATCGACAAACCCGGCGCGTCTTCTTGGTCTTGACCGGGAATGCGGCTCAATAGAGGAAGGGAAGCGCGCTGATCTGGTGGCGTTGGATTCCGAAGGCAACGTACAGTTGACCTTGGTGGGAGGAGCGGTCGCTTATCAAGACCGCTGGTGAGGATTTGACTCCGCTGTGTTAACTACTCCGCTATGATGATCTCTACACGGCGGTTCATCTGTCTGCCCTCTGGCGTATCATTAGTCGCCACTGGCTGTGTTTTGCCAAACCCGCGTACTGCCAAGATACGGGCCGGGTCGATGCCTGCTTGAACAATGTAGTTTCGCACTGAACCAGCTCGCGCTTCGGAGAGCTTGAGGTTATATTCGTCGGAACCGATCGCATCCGTGTGACCCTCGATCTCCATCCGGTACGCGCCTGGGTAAGCGAGCAGGATGCCTGCCAGCTTACTTAGCTTCTCCCTCGCCCCCGGCTTCAACGTTGCTTGATTAAAATCGAAGAGGACATCAGACAAACTCACGATCAACCCTCGCGCTTCACGACGCGTTTCCAGGATCTCGGAGAGCGAGACGAAGAGACGCTGTTGGGCCGCATCCCTCTCCCGGCGGGCTTGTTCAGCTTCAAGCCGCGCATGCTCGGCTTGAATTCTCGCCAACTCTTCATTAGCCTTCGCGCGCTCGGCTTCGGTCTGAGCTTGCTCGACGCGTTGACGCGCTTGCGCTAGTTCCCCCTCGGAGCGAAGCAAGGCATCCCGATAGTCTGCAGTCTCTTGTTTTGCTCGGGCTGCCTCATCTCTAGCTTCGTCAGCTTCTGATTGAGCGCGTGCGATCGTCCGATTGGCCGCGCGACGCTCCGCCGCCAGGCGAGCTTGCTCTTGCCGTTCAACCGCGAGAGCGCGGGCCTGCTCCGCCAGTCGCATCACCTCGTGCGCTTCGCCGCTGAATCTTTTCTCCTTAAGTCGATTTCGCGGCCAGATTTGTTCGAGCGCGGCTAATCTGACTTCGGCCTCGCGCAACTCCGGCTCGGCATATTCGAGGGCGTGAGCCCGACGCGCAATGTCGACCGCACGCCGAGCGCCAAGAACCGGGAGGGGTGTGCTGTAATCAACGCTGGACACTGCCTCACCGCGCGCGGAGGCTGCATATTCCGAACCTGGGTCACCTCGATACTCGATTTGGCTTGCGGTTATGCCACCTTTTGTATTCTTGCGCAGGATATTTTCCGCGATGACGGCGGGGCTTGGCAGTTTTACCAGACCGTGCGGCTCCGCCGTGACAATCAAACCGAAGGTCTTGTAGGGCGTAGTAAATTCGATTTCACGTTTGTCGCCGATGGTCAGCGGTAACTCGCCTAGATTGTCAGCCTGTCCTTCTGGAGCTATGGCCCACAGTACATAGGTCGTGTAGTAAGTGCTGAGGCTCAGCGGGCTGTCAAGGTTCGTGATATCCAGCTTGACCCGCGTACGTCCCTCGGAACGCTTAACATCGGCCTTGCCGCTCACTCTCGGTTTTAGAGCGGTGCCGACCATGTCGATGGATGTGCCCTCATTCTCCGGATAGCTGATCGCAAGAGTGCCCCGCTTGGCAAGGGTCTGCGGGGTTGCGGTTACACTCTGAGCGAGTGATAACGGCATTGCAATAAGCAGCAAACCGTATAGAGTTATGGTAATGATGACCTTAATCGCATTCATGGTAACCCCCTAAGAACAAATGAATAATCAAGCTGCCAGGTCCTTTCGATTAACACGAGCAAGGGCCATGCCTAACAGCCCGCTGCGCATGCAAAACTCCCAATCGGCGTTTTCAGCAGCGAGCCTATATGACTTTGTCACTCGGCTGCACTTTGACCGGCTATGAGCAGAACCGGAACGTATGATTTCAAGTTGAATCGTATTGATGGAATACAGGCAATCCCGGTCTCAAAGAGGTAATGACTCAGTCAACAGGCTGTTCCTGCTGTTAGCAGAGCTCGACTACCACGCGCGAGGTTCGAACTGCCGTGTTACCGGTAGGAGATGGCGAAAAACAGTATGGGACGTGGCTTACCGCCGATCTTGAGCGCCGCCGGCCCCATGTATAGACCTGGGGCCACTTCGCGTACTTCATCCACAATCTGACGAATGAAAGGTGGATTGCCGGGGCGCGCGTAGTCGAGAACGAACGTAGGTTTCCCGTCAAGAAATGAGGCATCAAAGCGAGTCCCAAAGGGGAACCAACGGGTCTTCCAAATCTGCAAGTTGATGCGATTGATGCCCTCACCATTATCGCTGTTCAGACTCTTGAACGACTTGCCCATCCAGGGAAAACCGCGAGATCTCCCCATGGCGCGAAGCAAAGCAGCAAACGGCCCAGATGCGGGATGACGCCATGCCAGCATGGCTCCTTTTGCGTCACCGTCCAGACTTGCCATTGTGGAGGGTCTTCTTCCGGTGTGGTAGAGCGCCTCCAGTTCTTTGAACGTCATACAGCGCAATGCGGCAAGATCGAGAGCTGAGGTTTCTTCGAGGGTCACTTGAGCTGGTGCACTCATAGCTGTTTCTCCGTAAGATGATGAAGAGTCAAAAGGAGCTCGGCTTTAATTACGACCATTTGACAGGCCGTAGAACCCTATAATGGCGAGGATAACACCTATAAGGACGTGCAGAATATCATCAACTCCGGTCCAAAGAAAATAGTCCCTGGGAGGTAGATGCAGATAACTTGCAGCTGCCTGATAGAGATCAATCAACCCAAAACCCAGATTGAACCCACTTACCAACTTCTGTTTACGGGACCAGAGGATCAGAAGGCTGATAACGCCGAAAAGGATATGAAAGATATTGTAAGGTGTCGCCCCACTCGTCAAACTTAGCTGGGGCGGTATGAGAAAGCCCCCAATACCTACCAGAATTAACAACGGTGCAAAGATCGACAGAGTTATACGGTTAAGTCTTTCCATATGAAATTATTCATTGCTGGTACAGGCCAGCGCGTCTGTACGATTCGTCAAGCAGTTCCACTGGGTGACAGATCCCAATCGCCAGGCCAGCCAGGTAAGCGCCCGCGCCGATTTGCATGTGACAACCGGCATTGCCCGTCGTAAGAATCCCGGCTCGCGTTGCCTGTACGCGCGCCAACTTCTGCTCAAGCACCTGACGCGACAGCTCCGGTTCGAGCAGATTGTAGATGCCGGCGCCGCCACAACATCTCTGAGAGTCTTGAAGGGTCGAGAACTTGAGATCCGGTATAGCCTGCAACATCCTGAGGGGAGCTTCGCCGGCGTGCTGCCCATAATGAAGATGACACGAGGCATCATAAGTGACGGCCTCATCAGAAAATGAAACACCCACTTTAATGGGTACCTCCTCCAACAGCTGGCTTACGTCTCGCACGCGGCTACTGAACCTGACTGCCCGTTCAACAAACTGCCCGTCTCCGGCGAGCAAGTGGTGGTAGCTTGCGAGCAGGGCCCCACAGCCTCCCGCGTTGGTAACAATGGGCGCCTCAACTGCAGCTTCGAAAGCTTTGATGTTCTGGCGAGCAAGCCTTCGAGCTCCTTCCAAGTCACCTGCATGCGCGTGCAGCGCGCCACAACAAACCTGATGCGTCGGCAAGTCTACAGTGTGAGAGTTGATCCGGAGTACACGCACAGTTGCGTCGTTTACTTGCTTGAACAAACCTTCGCCGACGCAGCCGGTAAATAACATCACGCCGGGTCCCGGCACTGACTGCTCAGACTTCCTCGATGCTGGAATATCACCGCCCCCAGGAGCGGAGAGTGATCGCGGTTTTGAACTTTCGAGCAGTGCGAGTGCGAATTCAAAGCGGGTTGAGAGAAACCTGGGAATACGCGACCTCAATAGAAGTCTGACGGCGCCAGAGTCGCGCACAATCCGAAGGATCGATAGAACCAGTCGCTGACGCCAGCGGGCCGACCACAGATGACGCAATGCGAGCCGCAGCAGCCTGTAATTAAGGCCCCGCTTCTGCGCTGCTTGGAACAGCTCCGACCGCGCTGCTTCTAGCAATTGTCCATATTCCACACCGGCAGGGCAGACCGATTCGCAAGCGCGGCACCCAAGACACCGATCGATATGACGCTCAAAAGCTGCGGAATCACTTGCGAGCCGGCCCTCTCCCACTGCGCGCATCAGATACAGCCGACCGCGCGGGCCGTCATTTTCGTCGCCTGTGAGAACGTAGGTCGGACATGCTTCAAGGCATAGACCGCAGTGGATGCAGGCAAGCAGCTTCTGTTCTTCGGCTGTCAAAACGGAACTAAGTTGAGATATGGCCAAAGCGAATTAACTAGGCAGCGGGAGTGACTCTTTCGGCATTCTGTACGGTTATCGTGGGATTCCGATTAGATTCAGGAACCGAAAGCTGCTGCTGTTTCATTAGCGCAACATGCTCCTCCATTCCCCATCTGGCTTTGTACAAGCAGTCTTCAATTGAGTGCCCAACCCCACTAAAGCCCTCTAAATCGCGAGAATAAAAACCGAAGAAATTAGGATCATCAGTCGCCTCTATAACCAGAGAGTATCTTAAATCGATCATCGGTGCCTTTCTCCTAATCCTGCCGCTTTCAAGATAGACCGACACGTGCCAGTCGGCACTTCTTTGGTTCCATGATAATCCACTCGAATAAGCTTGTCATGGCCTGGTTAGCGTAATAGCGGATTGAACCCTTCGGTCGTAATAATTTGAAGCCGTTCTGTTCTAACAGCCGCACCAATTCACTAAAACTCATTGACTGTTCCCCGAAATGATGCACTCACTCGCGTATCAGCGGAAGGTGATTATCAATAGCCCAGTGCCAAGCCATCACTTCTTCTCGGGTCGGTGGCACCCAAACGAGTACCAGTCTTTTCCTCAATCATTATGCCTTCGGCGTCGCCAAGATATCGCGGTCTGGCTAGCTTATGCCCAAATTCCGTCAGCACCTTCTGTGTGTCGCCAGACAGACCATAGGGTTCGAAAACTAGTTCGTCGGGCAGCCACTGGTGGTGAATGCGTGGGGCGTCGATAGCCTGTTGGATGTTCATATTGAAATCTATGACATTAGTAATGACACAGAGGACTGTATTAATGATAGTGGGCCCTCCTGGCGTGCCCACTGTAAACCAGAGGCTACCATCTTTGCGCAAAACGAAAGTCGGAGTCATTGCCGAAAGGGGCCGCTTACGCGGAGCCACCGCATTTCGCTCACCTTGAATTAAGCCATACAAGTTAGGTGTTCCCGGCTTAGCGGCAAAATCGTCCATCTCGTCATTCATGAGTATGCCGGTGCCCTTCACAACCACGGCCGAACCATAGGAGTTGTTCAGTGTGTAGGTATTGGCCACTGCGTTGCCTTCTTTGTCAACCACAGTGAAATGTGTCGTCTCCTCGGATTCAGAGCCCGCAGGCTTCCCGGCGCGCACAGCCTGACTGGAAGAGGCACGGCGCAAATCTATACTGTTGCGAAGCTCTGCCGCATAGTTTTTATCAATGAGGCCGGCAATCGGCACTTTGACAAAATCAGCATCGCCCATGTATTCGGCCCGATCAGCAAAAGCGCGCCGCATCGCTTCAGTCATCAAGTGATAACGATCCGAAGAGGCCCAGTCGAGTTTGCCGAGGTCGTATCCTTCGAGGATGTTTAGCATTTGAATGAGCACTGCGCCCCCCGATGAGGGAGGCGGCATGGAAACCACCTCGTAGCCGCGATATGTTCCGCGTAAAGGCATTCGCTCCCTGGCTACGTATCCACGCATATCCGCCACCGTGATCAACCCATTGTGTCGTTTCATATCCTCCACGATCATCCGTGCAGTCTGACCCTCATAAAATTCGTTTGGACCACCGCGCTGCAGGCGGGTGAAGGTAGCGGCGAGATCAGGTTGGCGAAATAGATCGCCCTCGTTGAAAAACCGGCCGTTATTCAGATAGACGCGCTTGGTTTCCGGGTACAAGGAAAGGTAGTCGCTGTCTTCCCGAAGTGATTCAGCCAGGTTGTAGTTTAGTATGAAGCCATTGGCCGCCAGCCTGCGCGCGGGTTCGATCAGTTGGGCCCAGCTCATCTTGCCGGAGCCGTACTTCTTCAGAGCCAACTCCATCCCACGAACTGTCCCGGGCACGCCAGCCGCACGATAACCGACTAACGGACCACCTTCGCCTTCAATGACCTTACCGTTCTTATCAAGATAGATATCTCGTGTAGCTGCAAGGGGCGCCATCTCGCGATAATCGATTGCTGTTGTTTGGCCGTTTCGAAGGCGAATCATCATAAAGCCGCCGCCCCCGAGATTCCCGGCGACCGGATGCGTTACGACGAGAGCAAACGCGACCGCAATTGCTGCATCAACAGCATTGCCGCCGCGCTTCAATACGTCCACACCGACTTGCGAAGCAATCTGGCTGGTCGAAGCAACGATGCCGTGCCGGGCACGTACCGGCTCACGTGACGCAGCGATAGCGACGCGAGAAGACAGGGGCGGAATGGAAACTATCGGCGTCGCGGTGAAGGCAAGAACAAGTGAAAGTGTGATGAGAAGGTTACTGACTTTGGAATGGAGTTTCATGTTGATTCCCTCGATGGTCATTGCAGTCTGCGCCTGTTAATCGGTGCCCTCGAAACGGAACCGTCCGGGAGAAAAGAGACTCTGCGGGTCGAGCTCGCGCTTAATTCTACTTGCCAGAATCATCGAGGCGCCAACAGTGCCCCAGGTATCCAACGACTGCTTGATCACCGCGGAAGCGGTCTCAATGAATAGCGAACCGCCGCATTCCTGGACCTCGCGTCTCAAGCCTTCAAGTGCCCTGATCTGGGTCCCCTCATCTACGCAGTCGCAGATCGATCGCAACTGCCCTTCTGCAATGCTCCCGACCCATATTGAATTACCTGGAAAGGAACCGAGGCGGTTTAGAAATTTGGGAAGCATTCCCGGCAAGACTTTCAATCTCCAGGCCAGCCGGTCGTGAAAGCGTAGAGGAAGCGCGGCCCGCCGGTGCCAAAACGACGCGTCATCCTCAGCCAGGAGAGCTGTTTGGGTTACACCTTTGCTTCTTAACAGCTTCAGGGCACCTTCCGTTTCAAAACCTACCGACTCCGGCGAACCCGCAAATCTAACAAGCAAGCCATGTTGATTCGAGTGATTCTCCACGTCCATTGCCACCGTCAAGCCCGGTGAAACCAACTCGAGCGCGATGGGAAAAGAGTTTGTGCTGATAATGGCTCGTGCCGACTGTACGAGCGATCCGAGAGCTCCCAGCGCAACGACGGTTCTTGTTTCTGCTGGAACAGGACGTAGCTTGAAAGTGATTTCAGTAATAACGCCGAGAGTGCCATAGCTCCCTGTAAAAAGTTTGCAGAGATCGTAACCAGCCACGTTTTTGACTACCCGGCCGCCGGCCTTAATGGGTTTTCCATGGGCCAGGACAACAGTCATCCCGATCACGTACCGTCGAGGTGGTCCATAACCCAACTTCAGCGCTCCCGCCAGACCCGTGGCAACAATGCCACCCATTGTTGCCCGGCCGTCGTCGGGGGGATCGAGCGGCAACCACTGCCCATTTTGAGACAACACCTTATTCAATGTGTTCAGTGTGACACCCGCCTGGGCCGTTGCGATCAGATCCTTCGGCTGGTGCTCGATGATCTTATTTAATCCTTTTGTCTCGAGAATCACGTTCACCCGGTCAAGAGGATTGCCGACGTCGGTCCAGGTTTCACCGCCAACTGGTAGTAGGGCCCAGTTATTGATCGCGGCCATTTTTACGACTTCGCAGACTTCAGCGGTGGAGCTGGGGACGACTTTTCGAGCATCAGGTGGGACGGGGGGACTGGGAGACGGGGCGATGGGGGGACTGGGAGACGGGGCGATAGGGGGATGGGGAGCGTCCCCCCGTCCCCCAATCTCCCCGTCGCCCCGTTTCACGATGGCACGGGCTTCAGCGCAGCCCCGCAGCAAAGGAATGACTTTCCCGGGATTGCAAATGCCGAGTGGGTCAAAAGCGGAACGCACACGAAGCATCACCTCCATGTCGTCTGCGGAAAAGATCAGTGGGAGAAGATCTCGCTTGTCAAGACCAACGCCATGTTCCCCGGTGATACTGCCGCCAGCTCTTACGCAGGCCTCCATCAACTCGCGGCCCGCCTCTTTTACTCGTCGAACTTCGTCAGCAGACCGTGAGTCGAAACAGATCAAAGGATGAAGATTGCCATCACCGGCGTGAAACACATTGGCGAGCCGCAAGCGATACTTGGAGGCAATCCGGTAAGCCTGGTCGAGAATCTCCGGCAAACGCGAGCGAGGCACGACGGCATCCTGGATCATCGAGTCGGGCGCGATCCGGCCTATGGCGCCAAACGCACCTTTCCGCGCGGCCCACAATTTCTTTCTTTCGATTTCATCTCGCGCCAGCCTGCTGCTCCTTGCCCCGTGTCGCAGGCAAATGCTGTTGACGCGTTCAGCCTCCTGATCAATGCCGGCCTCCAGCCCATCCAACTCAATGAGAAGCGCGGCGCCAATGTCCAGAGGCAGGCCGGCCGTAAACACGCTCGCTTCCACAGCATGGATGATTTCCTGGTCCATCATTTCGAGCGCCGCAGGCATTACTCCGGCTGCGATAATTTCGGATACTGCATGACTTGCATCATTAACTTCCGGAAACTCGGCCAATAACGTGCGCACTGCCGGTGGGATCCGCGTGAGTCGCAGGGTCGCTTCGGTGGCAATGCCAAAGGTGCCTTCCGATCCAACGAAAACGCCCAGCAGATCATATCCGCCGCACTCGATCTCACCGCTGGTAAGCTCAACCACCTCGCCGCCGGCCAGAACTACAACGGCGCCGAGAACATGATCAGTTGTTGTGCCATACTTCAGGCAGTGAATTCCCCCGGCGTTTTCGGCGATGTTTCCGCCAATGGTGCAAGTCGGCTGACTCGAGGGATCGGGAACATAGTGAAGCCCGAATTGGGCGGCTGCTTGCGAGACGTGGAGGTTGACGACACCGGGTTGCACAACAGCGATGCGGTTATCAGGATCGATTTTGAGGATCTTGCGCATGCGGGCAAGTTCAATGACCACTCCCTGCTGGAGCGCGAGCGCACCACCCGATAGACCAGTCCCTGCTCCACGCGGCGTAAAGGGCACACCCTCACGAGCGAGAGTGCACATAACCTCTGAGACCTCTTTAGTTGATGATGGGAAGACCACTGCTCGGGGCAAGTGTTTATGCTGCGGCAGTCCATCGCATTCATAGACGACCAATTCATCGGGAGCTGAGAGCACAGCCTTCTTCCCGACTATTGACTCGAGCTTGCCTATTAATTGTTCCATGGGTAGCTGTACATTTGATGATACACTACCGCAACGATCTGCCAGTAACTTTCCGAAACAGCCATTCTCTTATGCCGATTGGCTTTGCAACCAATGAAAATAAGATTGTTCATTAGTCTGTTTATCGCAGTATTTTTGATGGCCTCCAACTTTCCCACACACGCCGACCGTAAAGACATCGAGCCGACGTTAATCATATTTAATGCCAACATCCATACGATGGAGGATCAGCAGCCTAAGTGGCAGGCGCTGGCGATTCTTCAAAACCGCATCGTTGCCGTGGGTTCCGACAAAGAGATAAAGAAGCTCGCCGGATCCCAAACTCGAATGATTGACGCGAAGAAGCAACTCGTGCTTCCCGGCTTCAACGATGCCCATGTTCATTTTCTCACTGGCGGATTCCAGCTTGCGAACGTCGATCTGCGCGATGCGGACTCACCCACGGAGTTTGCCGAACGTATTCGACGCTTTGCCGAAAAACTACCTGAGGGTCGCTGGATTACCGGCGGCGACTGGGATCACGAGCGCTGGGCCGATGCCAAGTTGCCGACTAAAGAACTCATTGATCGTTACACACCTGACATACCAGTATTCGTCAATCGTCTCGACGGCCACATGGCTTTGGCAAACAGTTTGGCCTTGAGACGGGCCGGCGTAACTCGCCAGACACTTGATCCACCAGGGGGGGTCATTGTGCGCGATTCGAAAACAGGTGAACCCACTGGGATCTTAAAAGACGCGGCCCAGAATCTGGTCTGGAAAGTTATTCCCGAACCAAGCTTCGAGGAGAAACTTGTGGCCGCGCGCGCCGCAACAAACCACGCTGCCAGCCTCGGCGTCACGAGCGTGCAGGACATGTCAGCCGGCAATGATGTCGGTGTGTACCAGACGCTTCTGAATCGCGGCGAATTGAAGACTCGCATCTATGCAGTCTCACCTTTGCCCGCATGGGAGAGATTGGCACAAACAGGCGTGCGTGCGCATTTCGGTAATGGAATGCTTCGGATCGGCGGCCTCAAAGGCTTCGCTGACGGCAGTCTTGGCTCGACCACCGCGCTCTTCTACGAACATTATCGCGATGCTCCTGATACCGCAGGTATTGCCAGTGATGAGATGTATCCCGAAGGTGCAATGCTAGCGCGCGTGCGTGAAGCTGATCGCGCTGGCCTGCAGGTTATGATCCACGCTATTGGCGATCGTGCCAACGACCTCATCCTGTCAATCTTTGAGCAGGTGGAACGCGAGAGCAGTAATCGGGAGCAGCGCTTTCGTATCGAGCATGCCCAGCATTTACGGCCACAAGATATAGATCGCTTCGGCCGCCATAAGGTGATTGCTTCGATGCAGCCTTATCATGCCATCGATGACGGGAGGTGGGCAGAAAAACGGATCGGCAAAGAGAGAATCAAGACAACTTATGCTTTCCGCTCTTTGCTGGATTCTGGCGCAGCCCTGGCGTTTGGTACTGATTGGAGCGTTGCGCCTCTGAATCCGCTACTCACGGTTTATGCGGCAGTAACGCGACGTACTCTGGATGGCAAGAATGCCAAGGGCTGGGTTCCGGAACAGAAGATCTCTGTTGAGGAGGCGGTTCGTGCTTATACAGTTGGGTCTGCATATGCTGAGTTTGAGGAATCAAACAAAGGAACGATCACCCCTGGCAAGCTCGCGGATGTTGTTGTTCTTTCTCAGGACATCTTCAAGATAGATCCCAAAGAGATTGAGAAGACGCGAGTGGTTCTGACCATCATGAATGGTGAGGTCGTATTTGAATCGCGCTAATGAATGTGTTGGTGTTGCCAATCTACCCCAGACGTTAACGAGTTTGGATTTGTCACTTCCTTAATCTTGGACACCACTCTTTCGCCTTGTTGCTAACCTGTAACAAAGATAGATAACAAGTCCCGCGATTGCAGCTATTCCGGCCTGGTAAGCTTCTTGCGAGGTGCTGTTTAAGAGCAACCAGGTGGCCAACACGAGTGCCGCTATTGCTATGAATGTTCCACCCGCGATGTGAAACATAGCTGGGGGCGCATCCGAGCGGCGGCGCAGAAGCGGCAATGCCGCACAGGTCGCGGCATATGTGACCAACCGCGCAATTGCGCTTAGCGTCACAGCGGCTACAAAAGAACTTTTCAAGGTCAGTATTAGCATCAATCCCGTGGTGAGTAGTATTGCCGCATAGGGTGTAAAGAAGTGCCGATGAACCTTCGTCAAGATCGTTGGCAACTGTTTCTGCTCAGCCATGGCAAATGGGACCCGCGATCCGGAAAGCACAATGCAGTTGAGATTGCCCGTAATAGAGATGACGGCCCCGGCGGATATGATTGCTCCTCCTATTCCCCCAAAAAAACTGGTAGCTGCATCTGCTAAGGGCCGCTCCGACCGTGCCAGTCCGGGAAGGGTGCCGATACAGACAATCTGAACGAAGACGTAGAGAACAGCTACGACAGCAATTGCTATTAACAACGCTCGGGGTAGGTCTAGTCGCGGGTTTCGTACTTCGCCGGCCGGGATAGCCGCCATTTCAAATCCCGTAAAGGCATATACCAGCAGCAATACGGATTGTGAGAATGTAGCAGCTTCGGGAAGGGGGCCGAAGGTAAACGCCGGGCCGCGAAGATAGAACAGCCCCGTCAAAATGAACAGCATTATCGGTACCAGCTTGCCGATAGTGAATATATTGCTGAATATCGCCGCCTCTCGCACACCAACCACATTTATCGCTGTAAGAACGAGAACTACAAGTGTGATTACTGCTGCTCGCGTTGTGGAGTTCGCAGCTGAAGGCCAAAAGAAACCGAGATAGCTCACCAACAAATTGCAGTTGGCGGCGAAGGCGGTCAGTCGAGCAAGCCACATTAGCCAGCCAACCTCAAAAGCGATGGTTGGACCAAAGGTCTCGCGCGCGTAGAGATAGGGACCTCCAGTTTCACTGTAGCGGCTGCCAACCTCTGCAAAACAAAGGGTAATCAGCACTACCACCAGAGCGCAGGCAAGAAACGCAAAGAGACTATAGGAGCCAATAAGCGAGAAGACTTTCGCGGGAAGACCAAAAATCCCCGCGCCAATGATGGCGTTAATCGTTAAGGCAACAAGATCCCAGCGGCGAATGGCACGTATGAGACCTTCTTCGGATACTTTTGTCATCCGGTGCCTTATAATCTAAATTACCTAACGGCACAACGATTTCAATCTGAGTTAGATGTCAACTCTTGGACTGCGGGTACTTGTCACCGCTTTCCAGTTGAAACATTCATACTCAAGAGCGGTGACAAGTCCTCCAGCACTCCAACGGAGTTTACAAATGTCATGAACAGCAAAGACCATTTGGTAGGCACCATCATCTGTTCTCTAGTTCTCCTTAGTTCGTTTGCAACCCTCGGCCACGGCGCATGGGGTGGGCCCGCTGAAATCAGAACAACTCCCACGCAAAACTTGGAACTGCTCGTTGATCGAGCTGCTAAAGCAACGCTGGAAAAGTTTGCTGAGAAGAAACTCGAAGAAAAGCAGCTGTCGATTACCCTGGTTGATTTGAGCGATCCGGCGCATCCTCAAACGGCAAGCTTTCGCGGGAATGAAAGAGTTTATCCGGCGAGCGTGGTCAAACTGTTTTACCTGGTTGCAGCACATCGCTGGCTTGAAGACAAGAGGATTGAAGAAACTCCGGAACTGCGCCGCGCGATGAAGGACATGATAGTGGATTCCTCAAATGAAGCCACTCAGTACATAGTGGACGTGCTAACACATACAACCGGCGGTTACGAGCTTCCTCCGAAAGAGATGGAAGAGTGGCATTACCGGCGCAATGCAGTCAATCGCTATTTTGGCGGCCTGGGTTTTAGCAACATCAATGTGAACCAGAAGACGTTTTGCGAGGATGCGTATGGACGCGAACAAGTCTCACGTGGACCTAATGGAGAAAATCGAAACAAACTAACCACAGATGCCACCGCGCGTTTGCTTACTGAGATTGTAACAAGAAAGGCCGTGACACCTCGGCGCAGTGAGCAGATGATGGAACTCCTGAAACGAGATTATGCGGGTAAGGCTAGTGACCCGGATGACCAGGGCCATGGGTTTACCGGAATCGCTCTTCAAGGCATGGAAGGCGTCAAGCTTTGGTCAAAAGCTGGCTGGACCAGCGCGACCAGACATGACGCCGCGTATCTTGAGCTGCCAAACGGCGCCAGGTTCGTACTGGTGACCTTCACGACCGAGCACGCAAATGAGCGAGACATTATTCCGACAGTTACACGAGTCGTAATTGAGGGAATCGGGGAAGTGAAGCAGCAAGCTTCGATCAATGATTGAAGATCTCTCACGCAGACACACACCGATCAGCAATCTGTTTCCGCAGCCTCGCACTCGCGAGGCATGGAATCGCTATTCTCTGACTAATGAGCAGCTAGAGTTCTACCGGGAATGTGGCTACGTTGCCGGCATCCAAGTTTTGGACGATCGGCAAGTGGAAGTGTTGCGCGCACAAACCACTGAGCTGCTAAATCCTAATCATCCCGGGCGCCGTCTCTTTTACGAGTACAATTCAAACGAATCAGCTAACCCCGATATAGTACTCTTTCACGCTTTGGGAGCCTGGCGCATTAGTCGTGCCTTTCATGACCTGCTTTGGAATCCCGCGTTTCTCGTGCCGGCGTCACAGTTATTGGGAGGCCCCGTGCGGTTCTGGCACGACCAGATCTTTTACAAGCCGCCGCACCATGGGGGTGTCGTCGCCTGGCATCAGGACTACTCTTACTGGACCCGCACGCAACCGATGGCCCACCTGTCATGCTGGATTGGCTTGGATGATTCCACGCGTGAGAACGGATGTGTGCATTACGTGGCGGGAAGTCATCGCTGGCGGCTGCTGCCAATTACTGGTCTCGCAAATGACATGAGCGCCATAGAGGCGGTTTTGACAAAGAGTGAGCAACAGGCATTCAACCCAGTCCCAATTGAGCTCAAAAGGGGACAAGCCTCCTTTCACCACCCGTTG
>Ga0209431_10002315_pt1 | contig 15526 bp, 15 predicted proteins | sample RifCSP13_3_FD_184021 | JGI IMG/M metagenome (GOLD analysis project Ga0209431, IMG submission 184021) | Soil microbial communities from Rifle, Colorado - Rifle CSP2_sed 13_3 (SPAdes) (version 2) | ecosystem: Environmental > Terrestrial > Deep subsurface > Rock core/Sediment | place: Rifle...
TTGACGATGAAGTTGTAAAAGAGCAATCCATTGTGTAACGCAAATTACTGCACATGCGAGCATTAGGCTTTGTTGTATCGGAAATTATTGCACCTCACAATTAGCGGTTAGCGGTTGGCGGAGGAACGAGATGAAGGACTTCCGAAAGTTGGCTGTGTGGGAAAAAGCGCACGCATTAACCTTGATGGTTTATCAGATCACTTCAACTTTTCCCAAGGATGAGCTATATGGGTTGACGAGCCAGATCAGGAGGGCTTGCGTGTCCATACCAGCCAATATCGCCGAAGGGTTGGAAAAGAGGGAGATGCCGAATTTTCCCGTTATTTGAGAATAGCCATGGGCTCATCCAGCGAATTGGAGTATGAGCTGTTATTAGCCCATGATTTGAAATATCTCGATGAAAATACTTACCAAAGCCTTGGAGCAAACCTTGGTGAAGTGAGGCGAATGCTCAATTCGCTTATTCAAAAGGTAAAGGCAGATAACCGGTAGCCAATCGCTAATTGCCAATCGCTAAGTGCGATAACAGCCATGCCAGAGCGTTATAACATTCGAACGTTCAAACCTTCCAACGTTCGAACTTTTTTTGTGATATCATGTATATACATTAATACATTTCCTCGGGAGGGCCCCCAGTGAAATATTTGCTTGCCCACGACGTCGGCACCAGCGGCACCAAGGCAGTGATCGTCTCCGTGGACGGAAGCGTGATCGCCACGGCGTTTGAGCCCTATCCAACCTGCTATCCAGGTCCCTTGCTGGCCGAGCAGGAGCCAGACGACTGGTGGCGGGCGGTGATCAGCACCACGCGCCAGGTGATCGAGATCAGCGGCGCCCGGCCGATCGATATCCTGGGGATGGCCTTCTCTACCCAACAGGTGAACGCCATCCCGGTCGATGCTCAGGGCCGGCCGCTGCGGCCCTGTATCAGCTGGCTGGATGGGCGCGCCTGGGAGGAGGCGCAGCTGGTCATGCGCAAGCTGGGCGGAGCGAAGCTTTTCGCGATGCTGGTCGGGGTCGCCTTGACCGGCAAGGACCTGCTGCCAAAGTACCTGTGGCTGAAAAGAAACGAACCAGACATTTACCGCCAGGCGGCGGCGATCGTCGACGCCAGCGGTTACCTGCTGTGCCGGGCTACCGGCCGGCTGGTCTATGAGTGGAGCGTCGCCAGCGTCACAGGACTCTTTAATTTGAAGACCAAGACCTGGGACACGGGCTTGATGCGCCGGTTCGGGATCGATCGCGAGAAATTCCCCGATCTGGTGAAATCTTCGGAACTGGTCGGAGGATTAACCTCCGAGACCGCCGACGAACTGGGTCTGCCACAAGGCCTGCCGGTCTTCGGCGGTGCCGGGGATGCCCAGACCGCCGCCGTAGGCTCGGGCGCGGTTGGCGAAAGCGAAGCCCACCTGTGCCTGGGCACCTCTGGCTTCGTCGCCCTGGTCACCGCCCGCCGGGTAGTGGGCCGGCGCGGCCTGGTCACCATCCAGTCTGCCGATCCCGGCAAGTTGCTGCTGATCGGCGAAACCGAGACGGCCGGAGCTTGCCTCAAATGGGCCGCGAGAGAGTTGTACGGGGCCGAACCGGATGCAGAATCCCTGGCCCTCATGGACCGCGAGGTGGAGCAAGTAGCGCCCGGCGCGGGTGGTCTGATCTTTACCCCCTGGATGTACGGTGAGCGCAGCCCAATCGCTGATGAGAGCCTGCGGGCGGCGTTTATTAACCTGGGCGCCAACCACACCCGCCAGCAAATGACACGCGCCATCTATGAAGGCGTGGCCTACAACATGCACTGGATCCTGGAATCGATGAGCGATTTGTACGGTTTCCGATGTGATCCGCTGCGGGTATTGGGCGGTGGGGCGCGCGGCCTGCCCTGGCTGCGGATCATGGCCGATGTCACCGGTCATACCCTGGAAAGCGTGCCCAATCCACAACATACTTCGACCGTCGGAGCTGCGCTGCTGGCCGCGGTTGGCCTGGGCATCTATCCCTCCGTTGAAGCGCTCAAAGCGATCATCCCTGTCGAGCACACCATTCAGCCAGACCCTGCTCCGCGCCCAACCTATGATCAGCTGTACGCAGCCTTTCGCCAGGTCTATCCTTCCTTGCGCGGGCTGTATCACCAGCTCAACCGAACATAACGATAGGAGATATTTATGGATGTATCGATGCTGGCCAGCCTGGCCGAACAGATGGAGAAATGGTTCAAACCCTACAAAGAGGGCTTTGTTCGTTATAACCGCCTCCCTGATCAGGGCATGGAACGCGAAGCGATCATCGCCGAGATGGAAAAAATGAAATCCATCGAGCAGGCGCGCTGGAAGAACGGCTTCGTCTCTGGCGCCGTCTATCACGGCGACGAGACGCATATCGACTTCATTAACCGGGTCTACGCCATCAATTCGCAGAGCAACCCGCTGCACGCCGACGTCTGGCCCAGCACAACCAAGTTCGAAGCAGAGATCGTGGCGATGACCGCTGGGATGCTGGGCGCGGACAAGACCCCGGACGAGATCGTGGGGGTGGTCTCCTCCGGTGGGACGGAGAGCATCCTGCTGGCGATGAAGACTTACCGCGACTGGGCCAGGGCGACGAAAGGTATCCACTCCCCGGAGATCATCGCCCCCACCACCGCCCACGCCGCCTTCGACAAGGCTGGCGAGTACTTCGGCCTGAAGGTGATCCGCATCCCGGTAGATTCAGATTTCCGCGCCGACCTCGCGGCGACACGCGCCGCCATCACCGCCGATACCATCGCTCTAATCGGTTCGGCCCCGCCCTTCCCGCACGGCATCGTCGATCCGATCGCAGAGCTCTCGGAACTGGCGCGGGAACACGGCCTGGGTTTTCACACCGACGCCTGCCTGGGCGGCTTTATCCTGCCCTGGGCGGAAAAGCTGGGCTACCCGGTACCGCCCTTCGACTTCCGCCTGCCAGGGGTGACTTCCATCTCCGCCGACACGCACAAGTACGGGTACGCTGCCAAAGGCACCTCGGTGGTGCTTTACCGCGGACTTGAGCTACGCCATTACCAGTACTTTTCGGTGACCGATTGGCCGGGCGGCATCTATTTTTCGCCCACCTTTGCCGGCAGCCGGCCGGGCGCCCTGAGCGCCACCGCCTGGGCTGCCATGGTCGCTATGGGAGAAAAAGGCTATCTGGAATCCGCCCGGCGCATACTGGAGACGACCGCCTGGCTCAAGGATGAGATGCGGCGCATCCCGGAGATCCAGGTGATCGGAGACCCGCTCTTTATGATCGCCTTCCAATCCGAGGCGCTGGACGTCTACCAGATCATGGAATATATGACGCAGCGCAACTGGGGTTTGAACGGCCTGCACCTGCCGCCCAGCGTGCACCTGTGCCTCACCCTGCGCCACACCCAGCCCGGCGTCAAGGAACGGTTCCTTACAGATCTAAAGGCCGCCATCGCCTATGTGAAAGCCAACCCGCAGGCCTCGGCCGGCCTCGGCCCGATCTACGGAATGGCTTCGGCAATCGAGCTGCGCGGGGTGGTGAAGGAGGTGTTGAATTGGACGATGGATTTGTTGTTTAAGGTATGAATCATTTCATCATCGACAAAACCAGCCCCATCCCCTACTACTACCAGATCGAGGAGTGGCTGCGCGGGCTGATCGCCAGCGGACAGCTCAAGCCGGGCGATATGCTGACGGACGAGATCACCCTGGCCGGGCAGCTCGGCGTCAGCCGCATGACCATGCGTCATGCGCTCAACCACCTGGCGAACGAGGGCTTACTCACCCGCCAGCGCGGCCGGGGGACTTTCGTCGCCCCTCCCCGCAGCCAGGTGCCCTTCGTCCGGGACCAGATCCGCAGCATGACCGAGGAGATGGCTGCCGAAGGACATGCGCTCCGCTCGCGGGTGCTGGCTCAGGCGTTGCTCCCGGCCAGCGCCGAGATGGTGCGCGAACTGGGGCTACCCGTTGGCGACCAGGTGATCTTGATCCGCCGCCTGCGCTCCACGGAAGGGGTGCCCCTGGCCATCGAGAACGCCCACCACCCCTACCGGCGTTTCCCAGAACTGCTGACCCGCGACCTGACCGATCGCTCGATCTATGAAATCCTGGAGCAAGAATATAATACCCGTCCAACAGAAGCGGCGGACACGATCGTGGCTGGCACTGCCACGCGGGAAGAAGCAGCTTTACTGGAGATCGAGGAGGGCGCGCCGGTGATGCGCTACAAACGGATATCACGAGATGCAAATGGCGGGCCATTGGAATATACCACCGCTATTATCCGGGCGGATCGATACCAGTTTGTGATTCGCTACCGCAAACCGATGGAGTGAGGTGGATCAATTATGGCACAACTGATCACCATCGTCGGCAACTCCGGCGTCGGAAAGACGACCTTCACCCAGCAGTTGTGCCAGCACGCGCCCTTCGTCACCGGTCTGGAACAGCACGCCGAGAGACCGTTCCAAAAGCTATTCTCTTTCGACCTGGAAAAATACGCGCTCCATAACCAGATCGACTACTTGCTATTGCGGGCCGAGCAGGAGCTGGCTATTCGGAAGAGCGACTCGATCGGCGTTGTGGATGGCGGCTTAGATCAAGATTTTTATGTGTTCACTCGAGGTTTCTGTAATAAAGGTTACCTGACAGAGAGTGAATATCAGCTATGTGAGCGGACCTACAAGTTCTTCCGGGAAGTCCTGCCTCCCCCTGACCTGATCATCTGGCTGACAGCACCTCTGGAGGTGATTGCCAAGCGCTATGCCCGGCGCAAACGTGACTTAGAGATCGCCAGATTAGAGGATCTGAGAGATATGGAGGTCCTGCTGGAAGAGTGGTTAGGGGGAGTTGTATCTTCACCCGTGCTGACTATCGATGCCAGCGCAGACGATGCGAGTTATTCCAAGAGCATCAGCCAAGCAATGAACCGGCTACAATCGCTTTTCATTTGACCCACCCCCACAGCAATCTCCCAGCCAGCAGAGCCAGGGCCGCCCCGAAGAAGAACGGCGCCGCGGGGCCAAAGCCAGCCCAGCGTCCGACCCCCTGCCACAATACTCCAGCGATCAGCGAGGCAGGCAGGGCGGCAAACCCCACCCCGGCGTGGAACAGCCCGTAAGCCGTGCCGCGCTGCGCCTGGGGCACCAGGTCGGCGACCAAGGCCCGCGCCGTGCCCTCCGTGAGGGCGTAGTAGACCCCGTACACCGCGTACAGCAGCCAGATCTGCACCCCGCTGCGCGCCGCGGCGAAGCCTAAATAAACCAGTCCGTAGAGCAGCCAGCCGGCCAACAGCACGCGCCGCCGCCCGACCCGGTCAGAGAGCGAACCGGCCGGGATGGAGAGCAGCGTGTAGACCGCGTTGAAGGTCAGCAGCATGCCCATCACCTGCAGCACGCTCAAGCCGCGCTCCTGGGCACGCAGGATAATGAAGGCGTCTGCCGAGTTGCCCAGGGTGAACAGAACCACCGCGACCAGGAAAGCCCGGAAGCGCCGGTCCAGGCCAGACAGGGTCAGCCTCGGCGCAGCCGTCTCGCCCGTGGGAGAGGCGATCTCGCGCGCCCCCAGCGCCAGTACAAGCACGCCCAGCGCGGCCGGGATAACGCTGGCGAGCACGACGATTTGGAAGGTCTGGCGGGTAAGCTGGGCGCTGCCAGCCTGAGTTGCCCAGATGATCAGGGCGGCGATCCCCAGACCGGTGAACGCCCCGGCTGTATCTGCGGCGCGGTGCAGTCCAAAGGCCAGGCCGCGCCGGTCAGGCGGGATGCTGCCAGCCAGCAGCGCGTCGCGCGGCGCGCTGCGGATCCCTTTGCCCACCCGGTCGCTGAAACGCACCCCGAGCACCCACCCCCAGCTGCTGGCAAAGTACAGGAACGGCTTGACAAGCGTGGAAAGGCCGTAGCCGAGCACGGTCAGGGTTTTACGCTTTCCCAGGCGGTCGGAAAGCGCCCCGGAGTAGACCTTGAGCAGGCTGGCGGTCGTCTCTGCGACGCCCTCGATCAGCCCGACGACGGCCGTGCCCACCCCCAGCACGTTGGCCAGGAAAAGGGGCAGCAGGTTGAACAGCATCTCCGACGAGATGTCGGTCAGAAAAGATGTGATGGAGAGAGCCCAAACGTTGCGAGGCAGGCGTTGTCCCATGGGCAGCAGGGAACGTTCAAACGTTCCAATGTTTTAACATTCCAATGGTCATCAAGTGGCGCACTGCATCGGCGACGATCTGGCTGTGGTCGAAGGCCAGTTGCGGCAGATCGTCGATTGGGAACCACCCTGCTCTGGCCGCGTCATCTGCGCCGTGCACGTCCAGCGCCGCACTCGGGGGAAGCACCGCCAGATAAGCGACGGTCACCACCCGCCCGCGCGGGTCGCGCTGCGGCTCACCGTAGGTGTGTAATTGCTCGAGGTCCATCCCGGTCAGCCCGGTCTCTTCTGCGAGTTCCCGCGCCGCGGCTGCTTCCAATGGCTCGTCGATGTTGACGAAACCACCGGGCAAAGCCCACTCTCCAGCAAATGGCTGCGCGCCGCGCTGAACCAGCAACACATACAACTTTCCTGCCTGCCAGGAAAAGACAACCATGTCGACGGTCAGCGCTGGACGGGGGTATTCGGACAGGTTCATTCCGCTGGCTCCAGGTACAATAGCTGGTAAGGCTCCAACTCCAGGTCACTAGAGGGGATTGTATGTTCGCTGACCAGGTCAATGAAATGGTAACTCAATCCATACAGGCGCAACTGGTTGCCAGCGATGACCTGTGGGCTTTCACTGAAGTTTGCCAGTACCAACACGCGCTGTTCTCCGTTGGAGCGGACAAAGCCTAAAACATGCTGGTTGCCAGTATCCATGACCTGCATCTCGCTCCCGCTGAACACCTGGTTCTGCTTGCGTAACGTGATCAGCCAGCAGAGCCTGTGAAAAATCTTCCATTCCACTGTCCCCGGTTGGGTACGGCGATCCATCTCCTCCCAGTCGATAACCGCCCGATGCACCCAACGGCTGTCGTTTGCCTTGGCCGGATCATTGCGATAGATGTAATCGTTCAACGTACCCACTTCATCTCCCAGGTAGAGCAAGGGAATGCCACTGGCGGTTAAGATGATCCCGTGCATAAGCAGGATACGCCGGATGGAGAGATCTACCTCTTGTTCTGTACCTTCTTTGATGGCTTTCTCCAGGCCAGTCAGGGAAGCAGCCGTACCTGAGATGCGCGCATCTCCGGTCCTCTGATTTTCCTGAAAAGGCAGCCCACAGGCAAAGCTGCCTGGGAAACGCCCGGTGTAAAAATTGTTCAGAAATTGCCGGTGATCGAAGCCGTTAATCCCTAAACGGCTTGCACTCTCGTCTGAAAAAGTCCAGCCGATGTCGTCGTGGCACCTGACATAGTTAATCCATGCGCAACCATCGGGAAGTTTTTGGCGTTCACGCAACGCCAGGTTAAGTAAGCCCACCTCCCGTGTGGCCAGGGAACTCCATAACAAGGCCATCAACAAGGGATTGTACGAAAGCTGGCATTCACCGGCATCGATGTATTTTATGACTTCATCAGGGTGGACGATCGCTTCGGATTTGAGAAGCAGGGCCGGCGCAGCAATGCGGGCGACGGCGTTAAAAGCCTGGATCAAAATGTGAGCCTCTGGCAAATTCTCACAAATCGTACCCAACTGTTTCCAGATGAAGGCGACCGCATCCAGGCGGAGCACCTCTACGCCCAGGTTAGCCAGGAAAAGCATCTCGCCCACCATGCTATTGAAAACCACCGGGTTGGCGTAATTCAGGTCCCATTGGTAGGTATGAAAAGTGGTCCACACCCAGCGGTCGATTTCTTTCCGGAAAGTAAATGCCCCTGGATGTTCGTCTGGAAAAATCTCTCTGAGGTTATTTTCGTAAGCGTCTGGCATCTCTCGGTTGGGGAACATGCGGTAGTAATCCTGGTAGTCGGGATCGCCAGACAATGCCTGCAAAGCCCATTGGTGTTCGTTGGAGGTGTGGTTAATAATCAAGTCCAAGACCAGGCTGATGCCTTCATGGCGAAGTTCCCCGGCCAGATCAGCCAGCTCTTGAATGGTACCCAACCTTGGATCGATCTCACGATAACTGCTGACCGCGTAGCCGCCATCATTCTCTTTGACCGGGACGCGAAAGTGCGGCATTAAGTGGAGATAGGTCAAGCCCAGCTCTTTAAAATAAGGGATCTTCTCGTGCAGGTTTTTCAGATCGCCTGCGAACAGGTCGACATAGCAAACGCCCCCTAGCATCCGGTTCGATTGAAACCAGAATGGATCGGCCTCGCGGGCTGCGTCGAGCTGCTTAAGCTCCGGCGACCGATCGATCCAGGATAGGGTGATCCGTCTCAATAGATCTTCCAGATGGTAAAAAAAGTCGTATTGGTTCCCATACAAATGGAAAAGGAGCTCGAAAAGACGGGGGAAAATCCTGGCGAGGCGTACCTTGTAGGATCGCCATGCGGGTGGATTAGCCTGGATGAAAGTCGAGAACGCACCTTCGAGGATTGGCTCTAATCTTGCGAACGATTTTTGCGCCTGTCTTTCAAGCCAGAGATCATCTATCTTGTGCTCCATCGTACCCATCAATCGATCCCGTTCCTAGCGATAACATTTTGAAACCAGTGGAAGCTTTGCTTGGGGGTGCGCACCTGGGTGGCATAATCCACGCGCACCAGGCCAAAGCGCGGCGTATATCCCTCAGCCCACTCGAAGTTGTCCATTAAGCTCCAGACAAAGTAGCCTCTCAGGTCCACCCCAGCCTGGATGGCTTCCCAAGCCGCTGCCAGGTGGAGACGCAAGAATTCCACCCGCTCGGTGTCAGTCACAAATCCAGTGCGGTCAGGAACGTCCAGGGCGGCACAGCCGTTCTCGGTGAGATAGAACTTCGGCACCTTGTATTTCTGGTTGAGATCGACCAGCACCTGGGTCAGGCCAGCGGGGTAGACGCCCCAGCCGATCTGCGTGTAACCCCACATGGGCAGGGTGCGGTGGGTTGCCCGACATTTAAGAAAACCACCTTGTGGGTCGAAGGCTACCAACGTGGCGCGATAATAATTCACCCCCAGAAAATCCAGCCGGCTGTTGATCAATTTCATGTCGCCTGGTTGCACGCGGGGAGCCATCGCTCCGATCCAATCCATCAGGGTTGACGGGTATTGACCGGCGAAGAGCGCATCGGTGAAAAAGGCGGTATCCAGCTCATAGTAGCGCTGCCAGGCGGCCTGGTCTGCTTCCGACTCGGTGGCTGGGGCAGAATTTTCGCTATCCAGGATGATGCCGATCTCCCCCCGGTAAGCTCCCTGGCGATAGACACCGACCGCCTTTCCATGCGCCAGGAGCAGGTGGTGGGCAACCTGGAAGGCAAGCATGTAATCCGCCACGCCGGGCGCCATGTTGGCCGAGCCATAGCCGATAAAAGCTGCGACCCGCGGCTCGTTATGCGTGTCCCAAACCTTGACCCGGTCGCCGAGCTGATCGAACATCAGGCGAGCATATTCGGCGTACCAATCTGTAGTCTCCCGATTTGGCCAGCCACCGGCTTCTTGGATCGCTTGGGGTAGGTCCCAATGATACAGACAAGCCACCGGCTGGACTCCGGCTTCCAGCAAGCGATCGACCAACCGATCGTAGAAATCCAGCCCTATGGGATTGCCTCGTCCGCGACCTGCTGGAAGGACTCGAGACCAGGAGATCGAGAATCGATAAGCCTTAAGGCCCAGTTCTTTCATCAAAGCAACATCATCCGGCATGCGGTGGTAATGGTCTGCAGCCACGTCGCCAGAATCATTGTTGCGGATATTCCCCTGCCGGTGGGTATAAACGTCCCAAATGCTTTCACCCTTGCTGTCCTCATTCCAAGCGCCTTCGATCTGGTAAGCGGAAGTGGCTGCCCCCCAAACGAAATCCTTCGGGAAAGTTTTTTCAATCATATGAGGTTCACTCTATCTTTTCTAGTTGGCACCAACGGTACCCATAGGGCCCAAACTCAAACTGGCAAGTTTCCACAGTGTTCACCACCAGTGGTTCGCCACTGAAAAGATCGATTACCTTGTGTGCCCCCAAACCGGATAGGCTCAGGTGGAACTGTTTTCCGTGCGGAGAAAGGTTGTTGAGAATCAGCAAGGTTTGTCCGGCATGCTGGCGCAGGTAAACCAGCACGGCCAGATCGTTCGTCTGGAGCATGCGCAGGCTACCGTAACCGAAGGCAGCGTGATCTTTGCGGATCCGGATCATCCGCCGCACCAGGTTGAGCAAAGAACCTGGGTCAGCCAGCTGGTCAGCCACGTTCACCCTCGCCTGGCTGTAATCCGGATCGGCGATCACTGGCGCGTACAGGCGATCCGGGGCTGCTTCTGAGAAACCTGCATTCGGGCTGTTCTCCCATTGCATTGGTGTGCGTACGCCATTGCGGTCCGGCAACCAGATATTGTCGCCCATGCCGATTTCATCGCCATAGTAGATGACTGGCGAGCCGGGCAAACTGAACAGCAAGGAGTATGCCAGCTCGATCTTGCGGCGGTCGTTATCCAGCAGGGGCGCCAGCCGCCGGCGGATGCCCAGGTTCAGACGCATGCGCAGTTCAGGAGCATACTCCTGCCAAATCCACTGGCGTTCTGTTTGGGTGACCATTTCCAGGGTCAGTTCGTCATGGTTGCGCAAGAAGGTGCACCACTGGCAGGTATCCGGAATGTCCGGCGTGCGCTCCAGCACCCAGGCAATGGAAGTAGCGTCGCCTTTGCGCAGGGCCATGTAGATGCGCGGCATGAGCGGGAAATGGAATCCCATCTGGAATTCGTCGCCTTCTCCAAAGTAGGGTCGCACATCTTCCGGCCACTGGTTCGCCTCGCATAAGAGGATGCGGCCAGGGAAAAAATCATCCATAAATCGGCGTAACTCTTTCAGGTAGGCGTGGGTTTCCGGCAGGTTCTCACAGTTTGTACCCTCCCGCTCGAACAAGTAAGGCACGGCATCCACCCGAAAGCCATCCACGCCCAGGTCCAACCAGTACCTCGCAATCTGCAGCATCTCGGCGCGCACGGCTAGGCTATCGTAGTTCAGATCGGGTTGTGAAGCATAGAAGCGATGCCAGAAAAATTGGCCGGCGGCTTCATCCCAGGTCCAGTTGGAGGGCTCGGTGTCCAGGAAGATGATGCGCGCTTCTCTGTATTTCTGATCGCTGTCGCTCCATACGTAATAATCCCGGTAAGGTGAATCGCGCTTGGCACGGGCAGCCTGGAACCAGGGGTGCTGGTTAGAAGTGTGGTTCAGCACCAGGTCGGTGATCACCCTCAAACCGCGCTGGTGGGCCGTCTCCAGAAGCGCTTTATAATCGGCGAGCGTCCCGTAATCAGGATGAACGCCATAGTAATCGGAGATGTCGTAGCCGTCATCCAATAAAGGTGAGGGATAGATCGGCATCAGCCATAAGCAATCTACGCCGAGTTCTTTCAGGTAGTCGAGCTTTTCTGCCAGCCCGCGCAAGTCACCGTGCCCATCCGCGTTGCTGTCGCGAAAGGCGCGCAAGTAGACTTCGTAAAACACGGCATTCTTATACCACAGGGGCTCAGGATTCATTCACATCTGACTATTTTCGCGCCCCATACAGTTCGATAAACCGGTACGGGTAGCTGTCTTCCAGGGCGCTGACTGCATCCAGTCTGGCCATCTCGTCCGGAGATAATTGTAGATCGGCTGCTCCCAGGTTATCCAGCAGCTGTTCCATTGTGCGCACACCCAGGACCACCGAATCAACTGCCGGCCGCGCCAACAACCAGGCCAGGGCAACTTGCGAAGGCGTGGCTCCCGGGTGGCCAGAGATGACTGTCTCAACTACCTCCATGATCCTCCAGTTTTTCTCATTGGACCGCCGGATCCAGGCCTCCTCGTCATGATCCGGCGTCGTCGCCAGGCGACCGTTGGCAGCATGTTGGGGTCGCTGAACGGGCCGGTATTTACCGCTCAAGAAGCCTCCCCCTAATGGTCCCCAGGGCACAATTCCAACGCTTTCGCTCTCGCACAGGTCGAGGAATTCGCGCTCGATGTCACGTACCACCAGGCTGTACTGGTACTGGGCGGCGATAAAGCGTGCCCAGCCGTGCGCGTCGCTGATCGCGAGTGCTTTCATTAACTGCCAAGCTTTGAAATTGGACACGCCAATGTAGCGTACCTTTCCGGACATCACCAAATCGTCGAAGGCGCGCAGAGATTCCTCCAGCGGGGTAAGAGGATCCCAGCAGTGCATATAGAGTAAGTCGATCGTATCGGTCTCCAATCGACGCAGGCTGTCTTCGACGCTCCGGGAAATGTGGTAGCGGGATAAGCCCTGGTCGTTCGGCCCACTGCCCATTGCAAAGCGTACTTTCGTGGCCAACACAACTTGCTCGCGTTTACCCCGTAGCGCCTGTCCGACGATCTCTTCAGAGCGTCCCGCAGCGTAAACATTGGCGGTGTCGATGTGGTTGCCGCCTGCCTCCAGGTAAGCTGCGATGATCCGCTCAGCTTCGTCGGGCGGGGTGCTGCGTGAACTGTCTTCGCCAAAGATCATCGTGCCCAGGCAAAGTTCAGAAACGAGCAGGCCGCTGCGACCTAGCGCCTTAAATTTCATCCTGAACATTCTCCCTGTGGGGTTTTGGATAGCGCAACAGCAATTCCAGGGCGAACCCGGTCACCACACCCGCCATGACGCCGGTCAGGATTACACCCGGCAGCAGCGTCAGGCCCGTGGTCCACCCCACAACATTGATCACAACCCACCAGGCGGACCAATAGACCGCACGCCGCAGGACCAACCACTGGCCAATTCCGGTCGTGACGCCGATCACCATGCTGCCGATCAGGTCCAGGTTACCGGGGCTGAGAAAAAGATTGATAGCCCAACCAGCTGCCCACCCAATGGCGGTGGCCAGGATCCAGGTCCAGGGCCGGGTGAGGCGTTGCTGCAGGACCAACCACTGCAGGACACCGATGGCAAAACCGGCAAGCAACGGCCCAAGGCCAGGGAACAGGAGGCTACCCAGCACCCAGCCCAGGGTTGTCGCCATGATCCATTTGTACCAAAATGCCCAGTCGAAAGATAAATTCTTCGCTTCAGACATCCACCAGAAGCTTATCCTTTAACCGAACCAGCCAGCAAGCCACGCACGAAGAAACGTTGCAGCGAAAAAAAGACGAGCAGCGGCAGAAGCATGGTCAAAAAAGCGCCAGCAGTCAACAGTTGCCAGTCGTTTCCAAAGGTGCCGGTTAAGTCAGCCAGTCGCTGGGTGACCACTTTGTACGAAGGATCGACGCCAAGGAAAACCAGGGCTACCAGATAATCATTCCAAACCCAGAGGAACTGGAAGATGGCGAAGGAAGCCAAAGCTGGCACCGATAGCGGCAGTACCAGCCGGGTAAAGACCACAAACGGGGAAGCGCCGTCGATGAAGGCCGATTCCAAAGTCTCGCGCGGTAATGTGCTGATATAGTTGAACAGCAAGTACGTCGCCAAAGCCAGGCCGAAGCCAGTGTGCGCCAGCCAAACAGCCAGGAAAGTACCATTCAGGCCTAAGCGGCTGTAATCGCGCAAGATCGGTACCAGGGCGATTTGCAATGGGACGACCAGTAATCCCACGATCATAATGAACAGGATACGCCGGCCAGGGAAGTTCATCCAGGCAAATGCATAGGCCGCAAAGGCGGCAATCATGATCGGGATGATCGTGGAAGGAATGGCTACACCCAGGCTGTTCAAAAAAGCCTGTTGCATATTTTGGCCTGGTATAGTCTCTACCGACCCGTCGGCTTTCGTGATGGTAACATTCCTCGCAGAAATAACCTCGTTATAGTTATCCAGGGTGAAATCCCAGGTGACGGTCCAGACCTGCTTCTGCACTTCGACCTTACCGAGGCGTTTGTTGCCAATCCAGGTCACGCGCGTTTTGCCGTCCGGTGATTGGATTCCCTCCCGCAGTTGTTCAAACGTTCCCTGCACGCCTTCAACGGACATCACACTGTTAGGATCCAGACCCAGCTGCTTGGGATCATAGGTGGAGACCATCTCCCATTGTCGGTGTGGAAAAATATTCCACCAGCCAGAGGATTGAATGTCAGTACGCTCGCGGAAGGAGGAGATAAACAACCCCAGGGTAGGGATACTCCAGACAATAACCAGAAGCAGCAGTGCGCCATTGACCAGCAGGACGCCAGTCCATTTTTGCTGTTTCATATTAAAACGCCTCCTGACGCCTGAACTGCCGTAAATTGTAGACCATCACTGGGATGACTGCAATCAGCAGGACGATGGCGATGGCCGAGCCGACCCCTGAGTTTCTGGCTGTAAACGATTGGCGATAAAACTGGGTAGCGATCACGTGGGTGCCAAACTGCCCGCCGGTCATCACCCAAACCACGTCGAAGATCTTCAGGGTGAAGATGATAATCGTCGTCCAGACAGTGATGATCGTGCCCAAAATGTAAGGGATCATGATGCGGAAGAAGGATTGGATTTCGTTGGCCCCGTCTACCCGGGCCGCTTCTAGAATCTCCTCCGGGATACCTTTCAAAGCCGCTGAGAACAACACCATGGAGTAGCCCGTTTGCAGCCAGATCACGATCAGAATCAGGAACAGGTTGTTCCAGGGAACGATCTGAATCCACTTATCCCAAGCGTGGGTGGTACCAAATAGGGGCACCATAATCGCATTCAGCACGCCGATCTGGGGTGATTCGATTGGCCGGACTTCGTATATGAAGTTCCAGATCACGCTGGCACCCACGAATGAGATCGCCATGGGCAGGAAAATCAGCGACTTGGAAACCCGCTCAAAACGGCTGCGATCGGAAAGCACAGCCACCAGCAACCCCATGACAACCGATAAGGTGCTGCCAAACACGATCCACATCAGGTTATTGCGGATCGCCTCTTGTAGCAACCGTTCCGTGAACAAAGACACATAGTTGTTGAAACCAACAAATGCGTTACTCTGCAAGGCTCCGATCAGTGAGGCACCCTGGGGTGGGCCATCGCGACCGAAAAGGCTTAACCAAAACGTACGCGCCACCGGGAAGGCCAGATACCAGAACAGAATAGCGATCGCTGGTCCAACGAAAACAAAAGGTTGTAAACGTTGCGTCCATTGACCAGGCAATCGTTCGACGATGCCGTTGAACACCCAATAGAGCAGGGTGACACCGCCGACTCCCCACACGATCGCCACGAGCGCCATGAGCCACCTGGGCGCGGCACTATCGCGCAGGAAGATGAAACCCGTGTAGATCACCATGAAGGCGATCAAGGGGATGATCACAGCCAGGAACATTCGGCCGATCCAGGCCACGAACCTGGCAACTACGCTTAGTTGGCGTTCTTCAACTGCAACGAGCTGTGTCATAATCCAACTCCCTACTGGAAAGGCTGCCAGTCGGTTCAAGACTGACAGCCTTTACTCTCGAAAAGTCAGGGTTACTTAGGCCAGGAGGCGTCGATTTCGGCCAGGACGGTGTCCAGGTCGGCTGCGCCGGAGACGTAGTCGGTCATGCCGGTCCAGAAGGAACCTGCACCGACCTCG
>Ga0209431_10002316_pt1 | contig 15523 bp, 6 predicted proteins | sample RifCSP13_3_FD_184021 | JGI IMG/M metagenome (GOLD analysis project Ga0209431, IMG submission 184021) | Soil microbial communities from Rifle, Colorado - Rifle CSP2_sed 13_3 (SPAdes) (version 2) | ecosystem: Environmental > Terrestrial > Deep subsurface > Rock core/Sediment | place: Rifle...
GATCCCTCGATGTAATTGCCGTCACGTCCACCCTGGTCCAGTACCTGGTGCCAAAGACCGGTTTTGGGGTCCCTTACCGCAAGCAGGGCTTTACAGGTTTTTTGCAGTATGGTGACCAATGAATCGCGCTCCGGATGGTTTTCGGGAAAAAAATCAAGCACATCCACGATGGCCATGGTGTACCATCCCATGGCGCGGCTCCAGGGATACATCGACCGGCCGGTTACAGGATCACACCATTTTTGGGTGCGGCTTTCATCCCATGCATGGTATAACAAACCGGTATTGCTGTTAAGTGTTTTGCTGTAAACCAGTTCGATCTGTAGGGCTACTTCGCCGAACCATTCAGGGGCATTGAATTCTTTAGCGTATTGCGCCAGGAATGGCGAAGCCATGTAAATGCCGTCGAGCCACATTTGCCAGGGATAGATGTTCTTATGCCAGTAACCGCCTGCGTTGGTTCTCGGGTGGGTCTCCATCTGCCGTACAAACTGATCCAGTGCCGCACGGTATACCGGATTCCCTGTCCGTTTATAAACCGTAATTATGTTTTTGGCCGGATTTATCCGGTCAAGATTATATTCCTTTATGTCATAATCGAGGACCGACCCGTCTTCCTGAATAAAATAACCGACATAATCTTCCATATATTTGGAATAGCCGGGATCGATATTTCCAAGCCGGTCAATTGCCTGACCAAGAAATGCCACATCGTATTGCCATTTTACCGAGGCCGGGTTCAGATAATTCACGAGGCTGTCATACCGCGTCATTATTGAGTTTGCCATGCGAACCGACCACCGGGTATCAGACTCCATGTAATGATTTTCAGGATTCTTCAGGCCACAGCCTGACAAAATGAATGACATCAGCAATAGGAAATAAGCTTTTTTCATATTTTACATTTTAAAAACAAACAGGGAATACCGGTAAGCAAAGGTACCAGAAAAACTCGGCGGAGTGGGAAGCTCCGCCGAAGTTAACCCAACTAACATACCCTATTTAAAAACAACCTTTAATTATACCCCTCATTTTGCCAGAAACCCTCAGCATCAGGCCCACTGGTTTTATTAGTGATGGCATCGAGCTGGGGTTGAGGAATGGGGCGCAAAACATGAAAACCCTGTATGTTTTCACCGGCAACCTGATTATACATGGTTACCCGCTCAATCAGTTTTCCAGTCCGTTTCAAATCAAACCAGCGGTGTTGCTCCCCGCAAAGTTCGCGTGCCCTTTCATCCAGGATGACGTCGATATTTTGGGCGCTAACCTGTGCCTCTTCAGCAGCATCCAGCACATTGGACTGTCCCGGTACTGCACGTGCATTGCGCAGGTCATTCAGTCGCTGTACGGCCATAGCAGGCTGACCTGACATCATGTAAGCCTCTGCAGCAATAAGGTACATTTCCGACAGGCGAATTACAAAAGCATCACGTGATCCCAGGTCGCGAATTATTGATCCGGTGAGGTCGTCGAACTTTTTAAGCTGGATGAACATCCGGTTGCCCCTGAGATTGTTATCCCCGGAAGTTCCTGTGGCAATGGTGGGCCGTGTACCGTCATTATCCTGGTATAACGGGTATACTGTCGGTTCTCCGACATCTGTACGCGAGAACAGCATATACCGGTTGGCCGCACGGGCTATTTGATCAGAAGTTACTGTTGTTTTTGACAGGTAAATGGCCGTGTCACGCAAATTTTCGAAACCAGCCGGAGGTGCGATGCCATTGGCAAAAGCTGTCGAAAGGGAAGGTGCAACATAGTATACATCCCTGAACGATGCCTGGTAGCGTTGATCCGTTAAGGCATTATAAAGGTCGAGCAGATAACCTGATGGAACATACCTGGTAAATCCTTTGCTATATGGCTGATAACTGGTTCCCAGATTGTAGGTCACATCCAGGTAACGCAATGACTTTCTTTGTTCCGTATCGGTACGGATCATAATACCGGTAAGACCCGGCACCAAATTCCAAACACCTACAAACATCAAATGTGAGGCATTTCCACCAATGGCATTGGCGGAATTGCGAAGCATCATTTGCGACCACCTCATCTGTTCTGCGTCTTCGTCCAGTTTCAGGCGTACGGGCATGATGTTGTTTTCGAGAACATTGGAGTATTCGACAAACCAGATAACTTCGCTGTTATTTATGCCGTCTTCGTAACTGCCACTCCACAAATCCGCATAATTGTCATAAAATGAATTTCCGCTACCGGCAATTACTTCCTCAGCTACTTCTGCTGCCTGCGTGTAAGCCTGTACGTCATTAAATTTGCATCCCTTGTATAATAGTATCCTTGCCTGCAAAGCTTTGGCAGCCCAAAGATTAAAACGACCGGTTTTGGCTGTTCTGTTTGCCAGGTGAACTATGGCTTCGCTCAGGTCGTTCAGCATGAAAGCATAAACATCCTCTTCGCTATCACGATAGGCAAGCGTAGAAATATTGTCTACCGGGGCTGTGTTTATTTGTACGGGTCCCCAGGTTTCAACCAGGTGCCAGTAGTAAAAGGCGCGCAGGCTTTTCAGTTCCCCAAGATATGCATCCCGTTGATCATCGGAAAGTATGTCCGATGCTGCCTCACTTACAAATTTAAGACCGGTATTGCATGTATTCACAGCCGTATAGAATAGTTCCCAGTATTCGTCAAAACATGCATTCATGGTTTCACGCGAACTGGTAGCCACTTCAGGGGTAATTCCGCTGTAGTCGATGAGCACTTTTTGCCGGTTATCATAGCCGGTAAGCCATGTGTCAGTTCCACCTTCACTTAAGCCAAATGCTGCCTCCTTGCCATACCATCCTCTCAGGTAGGAATAACTGGCTGCAACCAGCCCGTCAATACCCGATCGGGTAATGTATTTGGTGCCTTCTGTAGTTCCGGCCCGGTTATCCTCCTCGAGAAAATCGGTGCAAGAAATATTTGCCAGGGTAAGCATGGCAAATACTGTGATGATATACTTGAATTTTGTTTTCATAAGAAACATGCTTATTTCAGTTTATTTTTAAAATTCTACGTTTAATCCAAATACCATTTGTTTTGACAATGGATTTGAAATTTCACCGCCACGCTCCGGGTCATAGTTATCAAGGTTGCTGAATGTGAAATAGTTCTGCAAAGAGGCATATATCCGCAGATTATTCATGCCTATTTTGTTTACCAGGGTTGCAGGCAGGGAATAAGCCAGGGTGACTTCCTTAATTTTCAGAAAGGAAGCATTTTCAAAGGCCAGGGCAGGCATATCATTTTGCGAAGCAATACCCGGACGGGGAAACCTGGCACCCTGGTTTTCCGGGGTCCAGAAATCAATTGCCGGCGAACCATCCTGTTCCGTAGGTTTATAAGCCGTGTTGTAATCATATTGTATCCATTGTCCTACCCGCGCAAACACCAGCGCCGACAATGAAATTTGTTTGAACTGGATGCTGTTGTTCATGCTGAAAATGAATTTCGGACTTTTATTATAAATCCGCTTGTCTGCATCATTCAGAATATTGTCCTTGTCGGCATCAAAAATCTTTATATCTCCCGGAATACGGTTGTACAGGGCAGCGGTTTCGGCCTCACCAATACTCCAGCAGCCATCCGCTTCATAATTGTAAAATGAATTTACCGGTTCTCCAACAACCAATGCCTTTTCGGGATTGGAGATATCACGGCTTTCACCACTGGCAAGGGAAACGATCCTGTCACGGTTTGTTGAGAATGCAAAATCGGTCTGCCACCTCAGGTCCTTTTTCTCAATAATCCTCAGGTTAACCGATGTTTCAAATCCGATATTCTCGGTTTCTCCCACATTGGCCAATACCTGCGGATAAACTGAGGTGGGGGGCAAGCCTTTGAAAAGCAACAAATCATTTGTTTGAGAATAATAGAAATCAAATGTGGCTGAGATCCTGGAATTTAAGATTGAAACATCCAGACCAACATCATAGGTTGATGTTGTTTCCCAGGTTACGTCAGGATTTCCAAGATTTGAAGGAACCAGACCAATATAAAGTTCATTTACGCCAAATGTATAGGGAATATTATCCCCCAATATGGTAAGCGTTTGATACGGGTTTACCGAGGAATTACCTGCTTTACCCCAGCTTAACCGCAATTTCAGGTTGTCGATCAGGGGCGATGAATTAAGGAAACTTTCTTCGGATAATACCCAGGCTGCTGCCACCGATGGGAAATAGCCCCATTTGTTGCCTTCCGCCAGTACGGAGGATCCGTCAGCACGCATCGATGCCGTTAACAGGTACTTGTTATGTAATTTATAATTAACACGCCCAAAATAAGAAAGCATGTTACTCTTTACATATATGTCATCGAGTGTTCTTCCCCCGGGAAGGATATTCTGAAGATCATAGAACGAATTCTTCCCGTAATGGTCCTGTAAACCAAAACCCATTGTGCTGTGGGTTTCATTGATATTCTGGTAAGCGCTCTGACCGGCAAGCAGTTGTATATCATGAACACCATTCAGGTTTGTAGTATAATTCAGGGTATTTTCCCAGGTATAACTCAAAGCCTGTCTGTTTTCGACCTCAAAATAGGAGCCGCGACCCGACTGGTAATTTCCCGTGCACATGAAGTCTTCGTATTCACCCATCCGGCTTGAATTCTGATCTATGCCATAAATGGTCCTGAAGCGAAGTCCTTTGACTAGTTCCCAATCGAGGTATATATTTCCAAACAATCTGTTACTTAGCGTATTATTTACATAATACCCTTCAACTTCGTTCAGCAACGGGTTGGTATGACTAATGGCCAACTGTGATGGTCTGTCCAGGATGGTGCCATCGGCCAGGTAAGGCTGTGCGAGTGCATGCATTTTGATTAACTGGCCGTATACTCCATCATCCCGGCGATCCCAATCGCGGTGTGTATATAACAGACTGACGCCAACCTTAAGGTTTTGCCTGATATTATGGTCAAGATTTATTCTTCCATTGTAACGTTTCAGGTTGTCATTGCGCAACAATCCCTCTTCATCCATAAAGCCCAATGACACGGAAAACGCAGTTCTTTCAGTACCTCCCGACAATGATAACTCATAATTTTGGGTTAAACCATTCCGTAATATCATATCAAACCAGTCAACCCCTCCTTCGGTGTAAATATCGTAAACCGACTTTTCATAGGGCGATGAAATTTCAGTGGAAAGAACCTCATTGGCAGGATAGTCAGCCAGGTTGGTTGTTCCCCAGGCATCACCGGCACTTTCTTCATCATCGAACCTTTCGCGTTCGGCTAAAAAGAGATAATCTTCTTCAACGCTCATGAGTTTGGGAAGATTTGTCGGGCTGTTTACCGATAAATAGGTGTTAAATGCCACCTTCAATTTATCAGCCGCAGCTCTACCCCGTTTTGTGGTAATGATGATTACTCCGTTTGCTCCCCGTGTACCATAAATTGCGGTTGATGAGGCATCTTTAAGCACCTCGATCGATTCGATATCTGACGCATTGATATCCAGTGTTGAACCATATTCAATACCATCCACCAGAAATAAGGGCGCATTGGAAGCGTTGACCGATCTGACACCACGCAAAGAGATATTTACTCCGGCACCCGATTCGCCGCTTACTTTTGTAATATCCAAACCGGCAATTTTCCCCTGCATGGATTGCAGTGCATTATTCGAAGCGGTTTTGGTGATTTCCGATGACTTGATCGATGAGACGGAGCCGGTGAGGTCCCGCTTTTTAACCGTACCGTACCCGATGACAACCAATTCATCCAGCGTGGTAACATCTTCGGCAAGTACCATGTCGATAACGCTTTCACTACCAACAGAAACCTGCTCGGTTAGGAATCCTACGAATGAAAACTCAAGTACAGCCTGATCGGGATTTTCTACTGTAATCTCGTATTTTCCATTGGCATCTGTCACAATTCCGGTATTGGTGCCCTGTATTACTACATTAGCGCCCGGGAGGGGTTCCCCGTTGGAATCAGCGACTCTCCCCGTAATAGTTCTGCCATTCTGGGCCATTGCAGTTGCAGTGAGCATGATCAATGCCAGAAATGCCAGAAATCGGCATAATAACATGTATTTCATAATTTAGTAATTAGTTAGGTAATTGGTAAAGACTATTTTATAATGTTGCTGATCTGTTTTACACTTGTTTTGTTTTTAACAAAGAGCGATTGGGTATTAGGCATGATATTATTGATAAAATAAAGATCATCGCACTTTTCATCCTGCTGCATAAAGAAGGATATGTTTTCCGGTTGAAAACAATTGGATATTGTCACCGTCTGGCAATTGGTCAATTTCATCAGGGGTGACTGGCTTTGCGGGGTTTTTACAGTTAACCGGTCGTAACTGATCCGTTTTGTGTCTTTTGCCTCAAATGGCGTTCCTTCCTCTACCGCAAGATTTATGTTGTGGAAACTGATATCCGATGAGTTTTCGACAAGGATCCCCTTTTGGGCAAAGATCTCCATATCGCTGAAGGATACCTGTGACACTTCCTTCTCTTCAAGACCATATATGGCTATTGCCCTGTTGGCCTTTCTGATATTGATTCCGGACAAATGCACACTCCTGACTGTTGGTGTTCGTTCCGAAACCGGTTCAGGCTCGGTTGGCTGATAACGCAGGGTAATTATTATGCCCTCTTTTATCATGTTGTACATTACAATATTGGAGACCCTGATGTCTTCCACGATCCCACCCCTTCCCCGCATGGATTTGATCCTGATCCCAACGTCGGTTCCTTCGAACACACAGTTGGATATAGTAACCCGCTTTACATTCCCGCTCATTTCACTGCCGATAACTATGCCTCCGTGTCCCTTCAGCATGGTTGAGTTGGTAATTACAATATTTTCGGTCGGACGATCTGCCTCACGGCCGTCCTCATCCCTTCCGGATTTAATTACAATACAATCGTCACCGACACTGATATGACAGTTTGAAATATGTACATTGGTGCAGGACGAAAGATCGATGCCATCGGTATTTGGTGAATAATCGGGATTTTCTATGGTTATCCCTTCTATGGTGACATTATCGGTAAATGTGGGCATTATGGTCCAGAATGGGGGATTGGAAAAGCTTACACCCTCGATCAATACATTTTTGCATTCGTACGTGGTAATCATGGGGGGCCTCAGAAAGGCGTTCTTATCGATGAGATATTTATTCTTCTGCAGCAATTCGGCATTTTCTTCCTTAAAGATCCGTTGCCACTTAGTATCGGCTTCTGCTCCGGTCCTTGCCCTGTTCCAAAAGTCCCACCATTTTTTACCCTGTCCTTCAAAATGTCCGTCACCCCGTATGGCAATATTTTCGCATTGATAAGCGTAAATCTGTGAAGCAAAGGTTTTAACCCGCACATCCTCCCATCGCGACCTGACCATGGGCAGGTAATCGTCAAAATCATCGGAAAACCTTATCAACGCACCGCTTTCGAGATATAAGGTTATGTTGCTTTTCAGAAATACCGGACCGGTAAACCAGGTGCCTGACGGAAAGTATATGGTACCTCCTCCGGTTCCGGCAACACTGTCGATCAGATGATTTATCAACCCCGTGCACTTAATTATCCCCTTGGGATCGGCCCCGTGATCTTTAACGTTTGTCCAGCTTGTCTGAGATTCAGCCTGAAATGATGACAGCAATAAGAATAATGCGGTTAGAAATTCTTTCATAGGGTTCCGCGAGTTTGAAAATAATTCAATCTAAAATTACTTGTATTTATGGCAACCAAGGGTGGAAAAATTGTCGGAATAAGGGTGTTAAATTGTCATCCGGCCATTCTCCCACCATTTTATGCATGTGCCCCGTTCTAAATTTTACTATTTTTCATCTCTGATGATCATTGATATTAGTAAATTTGTTAGCATAGGCCATCCCACATGAAACTAACATGCTCATTCACCTGCCTGATCTGCCAGTTTCTTTTACTAGTAAATACCTATGGACAGGATGTTTTCCGATTTGAACATATCGGGACGGAACAGGGATTGTCTCAAAATACCGGCTCAAGCATTCTGTTCGACAGTAAGAGATTTATGTGGATTGGGACGATGAACGGACTTAACCGGTATGACGGCTATGAATTCAGGATTTTTAAGGGGCAGACAGAAAACGCAAGGATTTTCACAAACAACAGGGTAACCAGGCTTTGGGAAGACCGGAAAGGTTTTATATGGGTAGAAACCTATGATGGTTATTATCATTATTTTAACCCCCAGCGTGAAGTTTTTTCAACTATTCCCAATTATGAGAGCAATGTAGCTTCAAACAGCAAGATCAACAGTTTTCTTCAGTTATCGGATGAGATTATCATATTAGGATCTTCAAATGCCGGAATTTTCGTGCTGCAATATGATCCGGGTAATGACACTTACCGGGTCAGCCAGTATCTCGACCGGGGAAGTCAGACGTTATCCAATAACCAGGTCAGGTTTGTACATGCAGATCATAACAGGGATATATGGATAGGTACAAACAGGGGATTAAATCTCCTGCCGGCAAAGGATATAGCCACGCAAAAGCTGAATTTTCAGCATCTTTTTGTTAATGCGTCCTTCACAACCGCATGTGAAAGCGATCAGAATATATGGTTCGGCACCGAAGATGATGGAATCTTCGTATTTAATCCGAAGGATGGTAAGTTTGAATTTATTAACAGGACAACAAATGCCGGAATACCTTCGGACAGAATCACTTTGCTTTATCATACAAACACCGGCAGCAATATTATAGGCCTTGACGGAGGCAATGTGATGATCGCGGATCAGGAAGGCAAACAGTGGACGAAACTGCCCTTTCATGGCAGCTTGCTGGCCGGGGTATATGAAGACCGGTTTAACCAGTTGTGGCTTACAGCTATGGAATTTGGTGTTACCAGGGTGGATCTGAATTCACTGGACGGGAATTATTACATGCTGACTCCGGAGGAAATAAAGCACCTGACCGATCTCGAACGACCCCAGTTCTTTGAAGACCGGCATGATAATCTTTGGATCGGATTGCATGGCGGAGGCCTGGCGCTATTTCACCGGCAAATCAACCGGTTCCAGTTTTTCAGAAATGATCCCAATAATCCACACGCAATTTCATCCAACATCATACATTCGATCGCGGAAGACAAAACCGGGCAGTTGTGGTTGGGAACAGGCCAATTCCTCGGGGGTATTGAAAAAGTCATCCTGGAAAACCCGGCGTTTGAACACTTTCTTCCGGAGGGTGATGGTGATGATATGCTGGATAATGTGGTGAGGGCAATTATGGAGGATAAGGACCGGCATTTATGGGTGGGAACTAAGGCAGGCAGGATTCATGTTTTTGACAGCACGTTGAAAAAAGTGGCATTCCTTGATTCATTACCCGGAATAGGCAGGGAATCCGTACGCAACAATACCTATGCCCTGTTTAACGACCATGACGGATATTTATGGATTGGTTCTAAAGGCGATGGTTTATCCGTAAGCACCCAACCCATAACCGGAAATACCAGTTACCGGCAGCTTCGTTTCAGAAGGTATAAATACTCCCCCGATGATTCCACCACATTGGGAAATAATAACATTTATTCCATATGCCAGGATAGTTCTTCCAATATCTGGGTGGGGACTTACGGAAATGGCATCAGCCTGATCAGAAATGCCCGGGATAAGGCCGGCAAATTCATCCGTATCAATCAACAGAACAGCAATCTTTCAAGTAATCTCGTAAGACATTTACTTACCGACAGGCAGGGCAACCTGTGGGTTGCTACCGTACTCGGACTCAACTTACTGGAAAAAAGCAATATAGATAAAGGAAATTATCAATTTACAACATTTTATAAAAATCCGTCTGATAATAACAGCCTCAGTTATAATGACGTTATACATATATTCGAAGATAAAAGGGGTAGAATTTGGCTCGGAACATTTGGCGGAGGAGTCGATCTGCTTGAAAGGCGGAACGGCAATATCGTTTTCAGCCATTTTATGTCGGAAAACGAGCTGAGCAATGACGTGATTTTCGGCATCCTTGAGGATAACTCCGGTAATATTTGGTTAAGCACGGAAAACGGACTCATCAGATTGAATCCTGATGATGGTGGGGTATCTCTTTACAATACCTATAATGGATTATATTTCAGCAACTTTTCAGAAAATACCTGTTTTAAAAGAAGGGACAATTCATTGTGTTTTGGCGGGAACCTGGGATTTGAAGTAGTTTTTCCGGAAAAACTGGTACCCGAAGAGAGCAAAGCCCGGATAGAGCTGACAAACTTCCAGTTATTCAATAAGGAAGTTCCGGTTAATCAGTCGGGTTCCCCGTTACATAAAAACATTTCCTTTACGGATGAAATTATTCTCCGTTATAACCAATCGAGCTTCGGTTTAAATTTTTCAGCCCTCGATTTCCTTGACCCGGCTAAAATCAACTATGCCTATATACTCGATGGTTTTGAAGAGGAATGGAATTATGTGGGAAATCAATCCAGGGCTACCTATACAAATCTTTCTCCCGGAAAGTATGTTTTCAGGGTGAAATCCTTAAAAGGCAATGATCTTTCGGGTTCTGATGAACGGGTTTTGCATATACTCATTCGTCCGCCTTGGTGGAGGACAATTGCTGCATACCTGACCTATCTGGTGATGATTTCCCTGATCACGCTCTCCATTTATAAAACTGCTGCCAGGTTGAGCAGGTATAGAAATGAGCTGCTGGTTGAGAAAAAAGTGAATGAACTGAAACTGCAGTTTTTTACCAATATCTCGCATGAAATCCGGACACCCCTGACACTTATCATAGGCCCAATCGAAGATATGCTTGCAACCCAAAGCATCCCACCCATGAACAGGACCCTGATGGGGATCATTCATAAAAATGCCAAAAGAATGCTTCATTTAACCAGTCAGCTTTTGGATTTCCGGAAAATTCAAAATAATAAAATGGTATTAAAGATCCGGGAAATTGAGCTGATCAATTTTGCCCGTGAAATCTACGAAAGTTTCATTCCACTGGCCAGGCATAAGGGTATCCGGTACACTTTTCATGCTGAAGTTGAAACATTTACCCTGTATGGCGATCCGTCAAAAATTGACACCATTATTTATAATATTATTTCCAATGCCATTAAATTCACTGACCAGGGTAAAAGCGTTGCAGTTACTATTTTGTGCTCCAATGCCAGCAATTATGTTGATATCTGCATAACAGATGAAGGGCCCGGAATACCGCAAAAGAATCTTTCGGATATTTTTACGCGTTATACTATTTTAAGCAACCGTGATTTAGCCGGCACGGGAATTGGATTATCCCTGTCCTATGAACTGGCAAAGCTTCATCAGGGTGATATCCTGATATCCTCGGTAGAAGGAGAAGGAAGTACATTTACGATCAGGTTGCCAAAAGGAAAAGATCACTTTAATGAATCAACCCTGGTTGTTACGGGTGAATACGACACGGTTGAAGTTCATGCAAAACACCAGGAAGAGAAACCGGAAGAAATAAACCAGGAGGATATTGCCGGTACTTCGGAAATAACCGGCAAAAAGCAGGTAATGCTGATCGTGGAGGATAACCCGGAAATACTCAATTATATCTGCCAGGCGCTGCATTCGAACTTTACCTGTATGGGGGCCAGAAACGGGGAGGAGGGATTGCATATTGCCCAAAAAATGAACCCGGATATCATCATTACGGATATCATGATGCCGGGTATGAACGGAATGGAAATGACCCGGCTGTTAAAGGAAGATTTTAATACGTGTCACATTCCGGTGATCATGCTTACTTCCAAAGTTGAGATGAGCGATCAGATTGCCGGTATTGAAAACGGTGCGGAAGCATACATACTCAAACCCTTTAAACTTGACTACTTAAAGGCTGTAACCGGTAATCTGCTGAATCAGCGGCAGAAAGTTATTGCCCATTTTACAAATATCAGGGATATTGGTGTTGAACCCCTGAAAGTTGCATCGAGGGATGAGGAGTTTCTGAAAAAAGTGACACAATTTATTGAAGAGAACTATCAGAACGATTTTTCAATTGATAACCTCGCTGAACATTGTTGCGCAGGCAGAACGGTATTTTATAATAAAATTAAGGGTTTAACCGGTTTCGGGCCCCTTGAGTTCGTAAGGAAGATCAAGTTAAAAATTGCATCACAATTACTCGAAAAGGGTTATAATGTTTCTGAAGTGGCTTACAGAACCGGATTCTCCGATGTCAAATACTTCAGCAAGCATTTCAAGGCCGCGTATGGGTTCTCACCGAGTAAACAAAAGAACATGAAAGTCAACAGTTAAAATAAACACAAGGTATCCTTAAAAACAGTTAAAATGATGAAAAACAAAAATACCCGGTCACTATTCCGCTTCTTCCCGTCGTTGGGTATGATTGTATCAGGTTTACTGGTTGCCCATACTTCCTTTACCCAGGTAGTTATCGGGCTTGACAACTGGTTCAACCGTGAGACCCATGCCAAAACGGGTCAGCCTTATCATTATCTCTGGGGTGATTCGGCCGACAGCGGATTCTCACGATGGGGAGAAATTTTCAAACAAAGAGGTGCCATTATCAGCACCCTTGATCGTCCGGACTACAGCACTTTAAAAAATGTTAACGTATATATCATTGTTGATCCCGATTCCATTGCGGAAACGCCATCGCCCAATTATATCCTGCCCGGAGATGTTCAGGTAATAGAGCGTTGGGTACGGGAGGGCGGTGTTTTGGTGTTGATGGCCAATGATGGAAAACATTGCGGCCTTGCCCATCTGAATCACCTTTCTTCCCGTTTTGGCATGGTCTTCAACAATGTCATGCTCCGTCCGGTATTGAATAACCAATACGAGATGGGAGCCTTCACACAATTTCCCGATCATCCCCTGTTTAAAAACCTTGGAAAAATATACCTGAAAGAAGTTGCATCCGTCACACTTTCCGGAAATGCCACGCCTGTACTGACAGATCGCGAACAGGTGATCATGGCCGAATGCAACTTTGGTAAAGGTTATGTTTTTGCTGTTGGTGATCCCTGGCTCTACAACGAATATTTTGATCACGAACGTCTTCCCGGGGATTTTGAAAACAGGAAAGCAGCGGAAAATCTGGCCGGATATTTATTGCTCAAGGCGGTGAAGTGAAAATAACAGCTTCACAGCTCACCAAATTCTTATTTTCCGGTCAGCATCGGATTTTCATAACTGATCCTCTGATTCAGCTCGAAATCATAAAGCGTAAGTATCCGCAGGCGGTAATACGATTGCCAGTAATTCTCAATTGAAGTAATATAATCTCTTTTGGCACTTTCACGTTCTGCAAGTGAGATGTTCAGGTCCGTGATGCTGATCTCACCACTCTGGAACTTCTTGGTGGCGATCTGGTACCCGTTTTCAGCCACCTTGTCGGCTTCACGGGCAGTATTCAGCTGGTCCCTGAGCAGGCCGAACTGCTCAACCTGAACAATTACTTCTCGTTCAAAATCGGATTTGTCTTTTTCCACATCATACAGTACAAGGTCTCGCCGCGATTCAGCCAGTTTAACGGTGGAAGTAGACCTGCCCCAATCCAGAATGGGAATGCTCATTGAAAGTCTCGCAGTTCTTTGTTTTTCAGGATTCTCATAAATGCCGCCATAGAAATCCGCGCTGTTTGAGACACCATAACTGCCAACCAGGGTTGCACTTAATCCCGTGCTGCGTTTCGCCCTTATCAGGTCCCTGTCTGCTTCGATCAGCCTTCGTTCAAATAAAGGGGTTTCTTTCCTGTTCAGGTTTGCTTCCTGGAGGGCCTTTTCCATGTTGATATTGAAAAGGATCATATCCAGCGGTACGCTTAGCTCGATGGCTTTATCCTGGTCGAGGTTGATATAGGATTTCAGTTCAAATCCGGTATTCTTAAGGTCCATTCTGGCCTTGTTCAGGGCTTTCTGTGCATTTAATACCGAAAGCTGAATCCGTGAAAAATCATTTTCCGAGATTTTGCCTAATTTTCTTTTGATCTCGGCTATCCTGAGGTTATCCTCACTGTTTTTCTTATTGCTTTCTGCCAGATTATAGCTGGTTTGGATCTGAAGATACCTGAAGAACTTTTTTGTGGCCTCCAGGGCTATTTGCTCCACCGATTCCACAAACCCCTTTTGTGCTTCTTCATATACCAGGGGCTCGGTTTTTTTTGACCATTTCATGTAGTTGAATGCAAAAACCGGCTGATATAAACCAATCTGAAATGGACTGCCTGAAAACTCAACCGAGTTTTTAATAAAGTCCTGAATGCGATACATGTTGGTAGCAGCATAAATTGAAGTTCCCGTCTGGGGAATTGACTGGCTCAGTGACAGCTGTGCCGAAGCCTGCGCCTGCGAAACCTGTTTGAATTCTATACTGCCATCGGGTTGTACAACCGGCGAAGTGGTGTGTGTATAATTGGGCAGATCACCGTTAAGTGTCAGCTGAGGCCTGAAGCTGGTCTTAAAGTTTTTCCATCTCCAGTAATAATTTACATTGGTATTTTGAGCATATTTAACAGAAGCCGATTGCTGAATAGCAAGATCAACCACATTGCTTAAGCTTAATGAAAGCGTGTCCGTATCATTTGCAGGGAGCGCATTCCCCGGCTGAATATACAGAAACAGGAACAGCAGAATTATCAGGGATTGTTTCATAGGTTCATAATTCCGTTACATTTCCTCAAAATCAATTTCTTTTTTATGACGCAACGGGGAGATGTCCGAGATAATTATGCGGTCACCGGGATTAAGGCCGGTAATGATCTCAACATATTCGGTTCCGATCAAACCTGTTGTTACCTGAGTTCTTACTGCCTTTCCTTCTTTGATAATATATACATCCTGATGTTTCGACCTGCTAAGGGCAGGCCCCTGTTCAACCCTGATTACGCTGTCTTTTTGCTGCGTGACCACCATCAGGTCAACTTCGAGGTTGGGAACAAGCTGACTGAAGTGACTGTAATCGAGATACACATCAAAACTTATCTTTTTATTGGTAATTACCGGTGTAACATTGCCGATCTTACCCTTCAGCCGGGTATGTTCGATGATGGCATAAACCTCGCCACCGGTCTTTACGCTTTCCATATACTTGTTGTCCACCGAGCCCATGATCTTATAAGTGGAAAGATCCGACATTCTTACAAGGAGCTTATCGGTTTCCACTCTTTCTCCTACATTGGCAAATACTCCCAGCACAATCCCATCCGATGGTGCCTTGATGGTCAGCCTATTCAATAGCGCCATTTTTGTTTCCAGTTCCTTATTCCTTATATCGATCTGTAATTGCAATCCATGCTCCTCCGCTTCAAGTTGTTTAAGCCTGATTGAATTCTTTTCCTGTGTCATTCTCAGGTCTTTCTCAGCCAGCAATAATTCCTGCCGTGTTTGTTCATGCGCGGCCGGGGAAATGCCGCCGACTTTAAGCAATTGGTCCTGATCGGCGATCTCGGCTTTCAACGAGGATATCTTCAGATTTTTAACCTCGGCGCTATAATCCATGTCAACCCGGGTACTCCTGGCATTGAGCCTGTTCTTCTGCAGGTCGTTTTCCATGACCC
>Ga0209431_10002319_pt1 | contig 15514 bp, 15 predicted proteins | sample RifCSP13_3_FD_184021 | JGI IMG/M metagenome (GOLD analysis project Ga0209431, IMG submission 184021) | Soil microbial communities from Rifle, Colorado - Rifle CSP2_sed 13_3 (SPAdes) (version 2) | ecosystem: Environmental > Terrestrial > Deep subsurface > Rock core/Sediment | place: Rifle...
TCGGCGCGGGGGCCACGCAGGGCAAGATCACGGCGATGCTGCTGACCATCGACGCGCCGGACATGGTCGAAGAACTGGCCGACGTGGCCATCGGCAGCGGCGGCACCACCATCGCCTACACCAGGCCGTTCACCTCGATCAAGACCGTGCAGGCCACGCTGCAGGCCAACGGCAGCGGCGCGGAGACCGTGGAGATCGACAAGACCAGCCCGCTCGCGCCCAGCATCAAGGCGTACAACGCAGCACACACCGCCGTCAGCGGATCGACGGCCGACATCACCCTGAAAGGATATTGACATGACCCAACTCGCCGCACGCACCGGTGTCTCCGACACCTACCCCAACCCCTCCAACGCCGTCGCCAAGGCCGCGCTGGCCGCGATGTGGGACGTGATCAACGAGATGTCCCAGGCCGCCGAGCTCGACCTGGCCTCGGCCGCCACCACCAACATCGGCGGGCAGGCCGCGCGCAAGCTGCGCATCACCGGCACCACCGGCATCACCTCGTTCGGCACCACCTACCACGGCCCGATCGTGCTGCGCTTCGGCGGCGCGCTGACCATCACGCACCACGCCACCACGCTGATCTGTCCGGGCGGAGTCAACCTTATTACCGAGGCAGGGGATACCTGTTTTGCTATTCCGAAATGTACTACCAGCGGGACGTTCGACGGGTGGATGATTATTGGATATGAACGTGCCACGGGTGGCGGTAAGGTGACTGTTGCCTCTGCAACCACACCTAATATCTGGGTGGGCGAAAACCACGGCACCATTGATTACACCGGCACCGCAACCGCAACCGGATTCGCCGCCGCGCCGTTTGCGGGCGCGCAGCGCAAACTGATTTGCGCTGGTGATTGCCTATTCACCGCCGGAACCAACCTGCTCATTGAAGGAATCCCAAGTAATAAAACAATTACCCTTGCTGCCGGTGCGCTTGTTGATGTAGTAGCGATAACGCCGACGCAATTCAGGATGACTTATTCGGTAGCAGGCACGGCAGTCGTTAGCGTTGCAGGATTCACTGTTGGATTGACCCCTACCATTCGATATTCGGTACGAAATGGGATTGCTACTATCAGCACTGGTGGACTGAATAATATCAACGGCACATCTAACGCAACCTCATTTATTATAAATAATATTCCTTATCAGTGCATTACTTTGTCATTAGGCACCCCCGAAACTGGGGTGCGTGCATTTCCAGTAGTGACTGTGGTAGACAATGGAGTATATGGATATGGCCTCGCAACCATCAATGGAACCCAAATGGTCATAGAAAAGGGGCCAGCGGGGGGGGCTTGGACAGCGAGCGGACAAAAAGCATTGAGCACATCGGAATTTTCTTGGCGTGTATCACCATCTACTTAAATTCACATTCACCCCAATCGAAAAATTATGAGCCACATCGCCATCATCCTTTTTTTGCTGCTGACATCGCCAGCCCTCGCGGGCGAGGCAACCTATCTCGATATCAACCTCGCGTCGTATCACTTCCAGCGCAGCGAGGTCGCACGACAGAATCTCAGCGAGTCCAACCCAGGCATCGGCATCGAGCGCGACACGGGCAACTGGCGGCAAATGGCCGGCGTGTATCGCAACAGCATCCGCCGCACCTCGGTCTATGCGCTGGCAGGCTATACGCCGCTCCACATCGGCCAGGCCAGCATTGGCATCGTGGGCGGCGCAATCACCGGCTACGAAGTCCCTGTTGCGCCTGCGCTTGGGCTGATTGCTTCGCTTCAATTCGAAAGGTTCGGTGTGAACATCATCGCCGTGCCGGACGCGCATGTGATGCACAAACGGGTTAATGGATTTGCCGGGTTTCAAGTCAGGTATAAATTGGAGTAAGAAGAACCGCCACCAATCGCGGCACAGGTGGGAACTTCAGCATCACCGGAACGCTGGATACTGCAAGCAACTCACCGAGCGACTAATCGCAATTATGCTACTGCGAAACCAATGCGGAAAATTCCGGCGAGCGCACAACTTTGCCCACCAGATTCTGCACCGCAGGCATGAACGCTTGCGCGGTTGGTGGCGCAAGCTGCCGCGCAGGGCTACACCGAGCCGCAACTTTACGCGGCCAATATCGGTTATCGCAAGCTGAAGGATTTTGAGGCGAGCATCGTGATATTGCGCGATCAGTTCGACCCGAGCGGGACACATTGTAAATAAAAGGAGCGGCACGATGCCCGAAAAAGACCCGAGCAATTATTCATGGATCACTTACCTGTGGGTGCTGGCGATCAGCTCATGGGGCGGGATCGTCGGCTTCCATCGCAAGATGCAGGCGGGCATACTCAGGCCGTTCAATGTGGTCGAGTTCGTCGGCGAGATCGCCACCTCGGCATTCGTCGGCATGATCACCTTCTGGCTATGCGAGCTGGGCAATTTCCCGCAACTGATGACCGCCGCGCTGGTGGGCATCACCGGGCACATGGGCAGTCGCGCGCTGTTCCAGTTCGAGCGCTGGGCCGAGAAGCGCTTGTTCGGCGCGGGGGATAAATGATCTCCCTCACCGCCTCGCACCTGATCAAGATCTACGGCATTACCACGGCGCGGGCGACCATCTGGCAGCCGCACCTCGACGCATCGATGCTACGCTTTGACATCACCACCGCGATTCGCGCGGCGATGTTTATCGCGCAGGTGGGGCACGAATCGGGACGGCTGGCCTATGTCAGGGAAGTGTGGAACCCTGCCAGGAATCCGGCACAGACGGGCTATGAAGGCCGGGCGGATCTGGGTAACACCGAGCCCGGCGACGGCGCGCGCTACATGGGGCGCGGCCTGATGCAGATCACCGGGCGCAAGAATTACCAGTATCTGAGCGACGCGCTCGGCATCGACTTCGTCGCGCAGCCGCATCTGCTGGAGCGCAACGATTACGCCGCGCTGTCGGCCGCCTGGTTCTGGCGCGAAGGTGCCGGCCTGAACCTCGGTAAGCGCGCGATCAAGGCGCTGGTCGCGCACGGCATGGGCAGCGGGGTCAACCTCAACGATCTGGCCGACATTGGCGATTTCGAAACGGTGACGCTGTGCATCAACGGCGGGCTGAACGGCTACGAAGACCGGCTCAAGCTCTACAATGCCGCACGCGAAGTATTCATCGATACGCCGCCGCCCAACCAACCGAACGACCTGCGATTCGAACGCATTTCGTAATTCCTCCCCCTTTGAAAAAGTGGGGACTGAGGGGGATTTGTTTTTTGTAGTAGCGAGCTCGCTCGCGAAAGGAGTGACATGAAAGAATTTCTCACCGCCGCAGCCATCGTCGCCATCATCTACATGGCTGGTTTCGCCCCGTTATACAACCCCGCGCACGCCGAAGTGCTGCCCGGCGACCTGATCGAGACCCGCACCGGCGCCGCCGACACCACCAGCCGCAGCTCCGCCGTGCTGCACGCCTTTCGCAGGATCCACCCGTGCCCCTCGACCCTCACCTATACCGGCCCGTGCCCGAACTGGAACATCGATCACGTCGTGCCCAGGGCGTGCGGCGGCCGCGACGCCGTCAGCAACCTGCAATGGCTGCCGGTCAGCATCAAGCGCACAAGTGATCCGGACAACAAGGACCGTTGGGAGCGCAAGGTGTATTGCTATCCGCGCAATGGCGTGGTGCTGCCACAATAATCTAATCGCATCAGGAGGCATCATGGCAAACTGGAAAGACACATTGATGAGCATTGCGCCGACCGTGGCAACCGCACTGGGCGGACCGCTTGCCGGTGTCGCTGTCGGAGCGATCGGTAAAGTGCTGGGGCTCGACAAATCAACAACCGAAACGGTGGCATCGCTCATCACATCAGGGAAACTCACTCCGGATCAATTATCCGAACTCAAAAAACTGGAGCTTCAATATCAAAACGAAGAACAGGAGCGTGGATTCAAGTATGCCGATCTCGCCTTCAAAGATCGAGACAGCGCACGGAAGGCGAATGTTGAAGGAGGCACGCAGAAGCTGCTATTTTGGCTGTCGCTGGTGCTGCTGACGCTGAGCCTGGGAACCGAGATCATCGTGCTGTTCTGGGGATACCCATCCACCCTGCCCGAGATCATCGTTGGGCGCGTGCTGGGGCTGATGGATGCCGTCGCGATGATGGTGCTGGCGTATTGGTACGGCACGACTCACGGATCTTCACAAAAGAATGTACTGCTCGCGCAATCTGAGCCGGCCAAGTAGGCGTCGCGCTTTAAACGATTGGTTAGCTGCCTACCTACTACAAAGCGCAGCACTTTGAAAAGGAAATGACATGCACTACAGAAATGGCCGCGAGGCAAAGAATGGTGACAAGATCGTAAAACTGGAAGGCGGGAAAGTTGTTGCCTTTGGCGTGCTGCACAGCGCGATCTCCGGCAACGACTTCTGCAACGGCAACATTGCGGTGATTCAGGCACCGAACGACTACGCCTGCATGTGTGACTGCCTGCACATCGACGACGTGGCCGAAGTGCTGGCTGCGCAGGGCTTGGACAAGCGCCCCGAGGGTAAGTAATTGTCATGCCGCCACTGGCTGATGCTGGTGGCGGCTAACGCCTGATCTGGGCAGATAGTATTAATTTGTAACAAAAGAAGAGGCGGCTGACTCGTGCACTAACACGAGCCAGCCACCTCAGCACACAGCAGCAACCTGTGTACCTTGGCCAAGGCCTCCCCACCCCGTACGGAGCGGGCGAAGCCTAGCACGAAAGGGCTACACATGAACGCATCACCCATCATCCCGTGGATCGGCGGCAAGCGCCGCCTGGCTGACCGCCTGATCCCACTCTTCCCCCAACACACCTGCTACGTCGAAGTCTTCTGCGGCGGAGCAGCGCTGTTCTTCCTGCGGCCATCGCCGGCGGATGTTGAAGTCATCAATGACATCAACGGCGAGCTGATCAACCTCTACCGCGTGGTCAAGTGTCACCTCGAGGAGTTTGTCCGGCAATTCAAATGGGCGCTGTCCAGCCGGCAGATATTCAAATGGCACCAGATGTCCGAGCCGGAAACTCTCACCGACATCCAGCGCGCCGCGCGCTTCTTCTACCTGCAGCAGCTCGCGTTCGGGGGCAAAGTGCAGGGCCAGAACTTCGGCACCGCCACCACCGCCCCGGCCGGACTCAACCTGCTGCGCCTCGAAGAAACCCTGAGCGCCGCTCACCTGCGTCTCGATGGTGTCCACATCGAAAACCTTCCCTGGGAAAGCTGCATCGATCGCTACGATCGCCCGCACACCTTCCTCTACCTGGACCCGCCCTATTGGGAGACCGAAGGCTATGGCGTCCCGTTCGAGTTCGATCAATACATCCGCATGGCCGCGCTGGCCAAGTCCGTGAAGGGCAAGATGATGATCAGCCTCAACGATCACCCGGCGATCCGCCGCGTGTTCGCGGATCTGCACATCGAGACGGTGGACATCGAGTACTCCCTGGGAAACCGGCATGGCTCCGGAGCAGAGCGCGGCGAACTGATTATCACCAACTATGATCCGCATACGGAGCTGGGCGGGTTGTTTTAATTGTTCCGCAAAATAAAAATGCCCTGCGCCAGCATTGGGTTTTAGAGGTGTATTTTTTAACCGTTTGCGGAACACTTTTTTACAATCCGCTGTTAATTAAACAGACTTTGACACCAGACTTAAAATCCGTCGCTTCGGTAAAACGGGCGTGCCGGTTCGACCCCGGCTCCGGGCACCAGTCTCGCAGCTTCCTAGCCAGGCATCCATGCTTCCCATTTGGCTGACCATAAACCCGAAATCGTGGCCAACTCCAGCAACTACAACCTTCAGAATATGGAAAAAACGGCCATTGGACGTTCGTTGATATATCGCTTATCCTTGGTATTGCCAGAATTGAAATGGGAGCTACCAGGGTATTTATGAATACAGACAGGCTGCTCCCGCAAGAGTTGTCGCATCGCCTTCGACTCCTGGATGTATTGGATCGGATTACTCAAGCCGGTTTTGCCAGCGAGAACATGGAAGATGTGCTGAGCAGCGTGCTGGATCTGGTGCTTGATGTTTTCGATGCAGATCGCGCCTGGTTCTTGTATCCCTGCGATCCAGATGCGCCATCCTGGCATGTTCCCCTGGAGCGCACGCGACCAGAATGGCCGGGGCAGTTCACGCTGGGCGGGGAAATCGCGATGACCAACGATGTCTCCAAGGTATTCTCCGAATTACTCAGAACCAATGCCACGATCCAATTTGGCACCCATACCGATCACACCACCCCTCAGTCCGTTGTCGAGCAATTCTCGGTAAAATCCCAGTTGCAGATTGCGCTACGTCCGAAAATCGGGAACGCATGGGTGTTTGGCCTGCATCATTGTAAAAGCGAGGTGATGCATGACGAAGAGGATATGCATCTTTTCACGGCGATCGCACATCGGATTTCGGACACTTTGAACGTCCTGATCTCGACCAGGCAACTGCGCGAGAGCGAGGTACGCTTCCGCAATCTGGCAGACCATGCGCCAGCGCTCATCTGGATGGCGGATACCCGGAATCTGGGCACCTGGTACAACAGGCGCTGGTTGGAATACACCGGCCGCACCCTGGGACAGGAGCTGGGGTTTGGCTGGATCGAGGGGATGCACCCGGATGACCGGCAGCGCTGTGCGACCTTTTGCCAAACCGCATTCGATGGTCAGCAGAAATTTGATATGGAATTCCGCCTGCGCCGTGCCGATGGCACCTACGGCTGGATAGCCGATACCGGCACGCCGCGCTTCGATGAGCATGGAATCTTTCTTGGTTACATCGGTTACTGCTGGGACATCACCGAGCGCAAGCAGGCTGAGGAGTTGCTGTTCAAATCATCCGAGGAAATTAAAGACCTGTACAACAATGCTCCCTGCGGTTACCACTCTTTGGATAAGGACGGCATCATCCGCCGAATCAACGATACCGAACTTGCGTGGCTGGGATATACGCGGGATGAGGTGATCGGGAAAATAAAGTGGCCTGATATAATCACACCCGCCAGTCAGCAAATCTTTCGGGAAAATTTCCCGCGATTAATGAAGCAGGGATTTATTTATGAACTTGAGATAGAAATAATTCGCAAGGACGGTACAATATTTACCAGTCTTATAAACGCGACAGCCATTTATGACTCCAGCGGAGATTTTGTGATGAGCCGGTCAACTATAATTAATATTGACGGGCGTAAATTGGCGGAACGGCAACTGCACAACCTCGCCGCGCATCTGCAGACTGTGCGCGAAGAAGAAAAGGCCGGTATCTCGCGCGAAATCCACGACGATCTGGGGGGCACGCTGACTGCCCTGAAAATCGAAGCCCACTGGTTGAAAACTGAACTGTCAGCCAACAAGAAAACAATACCGCTTCTCGATCACGTAGAGTCGATGTCGCAATTGATCAATAATGCGACGGCCGCCATGCGGAACATCATCACCGGCCTGCGCCCGACCGTACTCGACGATCTCGGTCTGCTGGCGGCACTCGAGTGGCAAGCCGCGCAGTTCTATAAACGTACCGGAATCAGATGCCTGGTAAACTGCATTGGTGACAAAGGCGATCTGGATAAACAGTACTCGATTGCGCTGTTCCGCATTTCCCAGGAAGCACTCACCAATGTGCTGCGGCATTCCGGCGCATCCCGTGTGGAAATCGAATTTCACCACAGCGATGAGGAAATTGTCATGTCTGTCATCGATAATGGGCGCGGCATGACGAAAAATCGCACCGAGGCTTCAATACCCTATGGCATACACGGCATGCGCGAGCGTGTCGATCAACTGGGCGGCAGGATCAGCTTTGACATTCCGCCCGGTGGCGGATTTAACGTGACGGTAATATTGCCGCTACCTGCCAACGGGGCGGAGGAAACATGATCCGTATCCTGATCGCCGACGATCACGCCACCGTACGTCATGGATTGACACTCATACTGGAACAAAACCCTGAGATGAAAGTTGTGGCGGAGTGCGCCAACGGTACAGATGCTTTGAACTGGCTTGGCAAAAACGACTGCGATGTGGCGCTGATCGATATTGCGATGCCCGGCATGAACGGCATAGACTTGCTCAAGCATTTGCGGAAGGAAAAACCGAAATTGCCGGTGCTGATACTCAGCTCCTACCCTGAAGATCAATACGCTGTGCGCCTCATCAAGGCCGGTGCGGCTGGCTATCTGAACAAGGAATGCGCGCCGGAGGAAGTGGTGAATGCGGTACTCTGTGTACTAAGCGGCAAAAGGCATATCAGTCCGGCAGTGGTAGAGATGCTCGCCAACGAACTCAGCATGCCGGAAGGAAAGCTCCCGCATGAAACTCTGTCTAATCGCGAATACCAGATATTCCTGCAGATAGCCTCTGCCAAAAGTGTCGCAGAAATTGCCGGCGCCCTGCAATTGAGCTCGAAAACCATCAGCACCTATCGTAGCCGCATCCTGGAAAAAATGCACCTGCAGAGCAACGCCGAACTGATGCGCTACGCCGTCAAAAGAAATCTCATACAATAACCATGAGAACGGCAGCTCTGCAGGCTGCCATGAATTACATAAAGTTAAGCAGGATACCAGCCACTTCTCTCGCCACACCCCTCTTCTTGTCAGACAAACACCGACAAGAAATTTCCCTATTCCTCACACCAAAATCAGCATGCACCGATTCACATTCCATGTGCAATCGAATATCGTTGCCTTATAGATTTTGTAAGCCGAAGCGGCGCAATGATAGTGGCCGTAATCAACATGTTTTATTGTAAAAAATCAACGACCATACGAGGCAGACTGCAGGGTGCCTTTGCCGGTGCGTTTCAGGGTGTCTACTTAACGTTAGGCCGCAATGTCGATTCTTAGAATATCAGTGAATGATCGGGAAATTTTGCGCGCGGGAGGAGAAGGCTTTTGCTCGTTGAGTTGGGATATAGTGGGCTCTCTCCACGAGAAGTCCCATGCCCTTATGGACGTCAGTGGCCTCAGCCGTCGGATCGAAGGCGTATATGACGCCGCCTACTGGTTGGAAAGCTATCCATTAAAGCCGACGGACCGCGTGTTCATCGAGTGTGTCCCCGGTAACGCGACGAGTTCGCCGGTTCGTAGGCAGTCGCAAGAGGAATATGAAGAGCTGAGGCAGGAGGTGTTGCGAGCGGATGCCGCTGGTGAATACGGCGCGATCCGCGAAATTCCGAAAATGCGACTCAGAGACAGAGTTGAACTGCGTATCGAGACTCCAAACGGCGTTGAAGAAGCTGCATCTAATCCATCAATTGCGGCTGTGATTTGTTCTGGAACCTGGAGCGGTCACCATCGGCCTGACGAGTGGCTTGTCCGGATTAGTGAATTGGGTTCAAAGAAAGGACGTTCCGGCCAATGGCTTCCGATCAAGGGCGGGGTAGTCGTTGAAGTTGCAGCCTAACCTGCACAGTCAAGCAGTACCGCGCAAAAGCGCACAGCCCCTTACTTTTCGTTAGAATATAAAGGAAATTAACCAGTGTTGTTGATTAACGTGGGAATCCCGGGGATCATCGGTTTAGTGTTGCTCCTTTGGCCGCAGTCAATGTTTATCGGGTCTCGGGTAATCCCAGACCCAAAAGAAATTTGGTTGCTACGCAGTATGGGGGTAGTGCTTATGTTCGTAGCTGTTGTTAATATTGTCAGCTAACTTGCCAGCGTGCTGCCGGGCGCTAATCGTTAAAGCTAGGTAATTTAGCTGATGCAGAACGGGAGCTTTAGCTCCCGTTCTGCATTTGCAGGCGAGAAATGAGTATCCGGAATTCAGTGTGGAAAAGTGGTTTGTACCGGCCCGGATGTCCGGCTTGTCTGAATATACTTATGCCGGAGCAATGGGAGCATTCCAATAGGTGACGAGATAATAAATTCCCCAAATCAGCAATGAAACCACGACGACCCAAAGCCAGACCGGCACGTTTCCTTCGCGTTCCGCAATACCCGCACTTTCATAGGTGTATACAGAATGTCCCGGCACATGCTCGGGAGCCGGTTGAGGACTGGCGATCCTTGCACTTTCAACTTCATTGTCGCTTTGCGATTCAGTCATGGCAGTTTGGCCTTGTTGGTTGTGACAGTGTTGATGACGGGTATTTCAGGTCGGTCGATCTGGAGAACTTGGGGATCGATCTGCTGGCGATCAGCGGCCTCGGATAACGACGCCCAGATATTTCCCCGCGCTTCAGACATCTGAATTTTATTAATACTTGCTTTCGCCTGCAGCGGACCGCCCGCCGAGCAAAAATCGATGATGGGCAGCAAGACGTTGTTACATGCCGCAAGTAGCCATGGCACGCTGGAGGTGCAGAAACCGGCTGCTTGTTTCGGTTCGGTCAGCCCCGCTTGTTTCAACGATGCGATATGGGCGTTCACCCGCAATGACTGGACGTAATGGACGATGTCCCAGGTTTGTGCCGGCGTGAATGCGTCCGAAAAGGACGGCATGGGTGTGCCACCGATACCGGTCGTTATGGTTTTGAAGATATGCCGCCCGTCGTGGCCGAGCTTGACACCGCCCGGCACACCGGCCGGCAAGGTGAAATTGGCGGGGTTGATCGGGTTGCCCCATATATCGGAGAGGACCCCGGCCGGAACACCGTCTCCGAGCCCACCGGCGCCATGACATGCGGCGCACATGGTTTCAAATTGTTGCTTGCCTCGCGCAATGGATTCCATCGTCACCGGCGGTTCCTCAGGGATCTGTATCGCAGCGCCAGTTTTTTCATTTTTCCAGCGATTCGAGAATATCTTGATGAATTGGATAACGGCAAGCCGCTCCTGGGAGGAGATTTCATACCAGGGCGGCATCGCGGTTCCCCACAGACCGTGGCTGACTGTAATGAACAAATCTTCGTCCAATGGCAACGAAGTTGCGCCGCCGGCGGTCGAGCGGAACTTGAATGTGCCCGAAGTGAAATCGCGCGGCTTCGGATTCAGGAAGCGTGCGGACGGACCGTTGCCGTCGCCCTTTTCCCCGTGACAGCCGGCACAGCGGCGGAAATAAACTTGTTTGCCGCGAGGCAGAAGGTCCAGAGATTTTTCCGTGTCACTCGACTGTAGCGCGGCACCGGCGGTTAACCGCGTCGAGACGAAGGTCTCGCGCCAATCACCGATCGAGGTGCCGAGCTTCTGCAAATAGGCAACCAGCGCCAGGCCGTCTTCGTTGAGTTCGGGAGTGCTTTTCCCGCTGGAGTCTTTGTAGAGCCATGGGAAACGCGGCATGACGGAGTCCGGCACGACATCGCGCGGATCCCAGTGGTGCGCGGCATGCCAATCATCGCCGTATTTTCTGCCGACACGCAGCAGATCGGGGCCGATCCGCCGCGTACCGAGGAGCTGCGGCTGGTCGTAAACATATTCTCCGGCCTGCGAGACCGGCCCCCAACGCAGATCCTCGCCCGTCACCGGCCGCACGTACTGCGAATGGCAGTACCAGCAGCCTTCGCGGATATAGACTTGCCGCCCTCTGTGTTCCAGCGGTGTATAGCCGGCGACTTGAATGGTTTGGCCGGCGCTCGCGGAAGTGACTGTGGGATTGTATGTCTGCGGCAGGATCGATGGCAGGATGCCCTGGATCACGACCGCCAAAAAGAAGAACACGATGCCGGCAATGATGAACACCCCGGAAGGACGGCTGTACCAGGTCACTTCCACGGCAGCGGGTCGCGCCTCGGATACGGATACCAGTGCGTTGCCTGCGGGAGCCTCGAATGGCGCGCTTTTGCGTGCCGTCATGATCAGATTGATCGCCATCAGCAGAAGGCTGATATCCATAATGGCGCCAGCAAGCGTGCGCGTGAACCACCACGGTTTCATCTCGACGACCGTATCGACGAAATTCGCGCCATACTCGAGCATGCTGCCCTGGATAAAACCTTGCGCTGCGAGTCCGACCAACATCAGCGTAGTACCGGCGATGGTCAGCCATACATGCCAGCTCGCCAGCTTCCAACTCCACAACCGGCGCCCGGTGACGCGCGGCCAGACGTAATACATGCTCCCCACTGCAGCCAGCACGAACGTGGCGAACACGGTGAAATGAGAATGCGAGATCACAAAGTCGGTGAAATGTGTGAGTTCCTGTACCCGGCGCAGCGCTTCGGTCGATCCCTGAAAGCAACCGATCAGGTAATAGAACGTCGCCAGCAACAAGAACTTTGCAGCATAGCTGTCCGCGTCATGCCCGCCGATGATCTCACCCCACCGTCCTTTGGCGGTGCCGAACAGATTGGTGATCACCGCCCACACCGGGATGATGAGCATCATGCTGGTGACGATCGAAATCGTCTGGTTGTGATAAGGGATCGGACTGAACAGGTAATGGTGCGTGCCGACGAAAGGATAGAAGAAAGCGAGCGCCCAGAAACCGAGCAGCGAAAGCCGATGGCTGTACAAGGGGGCTTTGACAGCCAGCGGCAGGAAGTAATACATCAGGGCCAGACCGGCGGGCGTGATCCACAACCCGACCACATAATGGATGTAGAGCCCGTGCAAGGCGGTATTGCTGATGCCGGACATCGGCACGTAGGGCAGGATGACGTTGCCGAGAATCAGATTCATCGCCGTCCAGACCAGCGCTGCCAGCGTATACCACAGCGCGACGTAGAAGCCTTTTTCCTTGCGCAGGAATATCGTCGCCAGAACCTGGCCGCCGATAACCGCCAGGATCACCCAGCGCAGTATGTTGAAAGGCCACTCGAACTCAGCCGCTTCAAATCCCAGGTTGTAACCCATCAGCAACGAGATCGAGCCGGTGACCAGAAAGATATTCCAGCTCCACAGCAACCACCATCCCCAATTTTCCCTGGCCATGCGGCGCCCGCACAGACGCGGCACGAGGTAATACAGCAGGCCGAGCAAAGGGGTAGAAAAAGCGCCGAAGATGACACCATTGATATGGACAGGGCGCAGACGGCCGAACGTCAGCCACGATGTCTGGCCGAGAAAGTCGGGGTAATGGAATTTGATGGAGACGAGCACGCCGACCAGCGGAAAGACCGACAGCCAGCCGATGGACCACCACAACCAGGCACGCACTAGGTCTTTATTGACAAGGTCGGCAGTGTTGGCTTGTGGCAGATCTTCCGTCGCCGTTACATCGCGGGTGCTCATTTTGCTCAATCGCTGGTCAGGCATGCTTCCTCCCTTCCTTGAAATTGCAGTCACACCGAATGCCGACTTTTGTACTAACAGGGTGTTGAAAAACGTCGCGAGCGACGGCAGAACAAGGCGCGAAAGGGCGAAAAAGCGGAGTTTACTTGACAGTAAATGAGCATTTTGAGCCCTTGAGCAACGCAGTTATGCCGAGCACAGTAGTTTTTCAACATCCTGCTAACTATCTATCAGGAAAACCAGCGCAATAAGACAGCAGAACTTAGGGCGATAGCGCCTAGCGTTAGGTTCGCGCAATTCTACTCGCCATGCTTCTGAAATCAATAGGTCGAATTGCCTCATCAAAAACCTGAGTGAAACCCATTCGTTGCCTCACGTAAGAAATCTGAGTGAAATGTCCCGCTCAGAGTATCTGAACGGGAGCAAAGTGAGGTTAACGATGAGCGACAGGAAAGCGGTAATCAAGGCGTGGTCAAGTCAGTACCGGAAGACCAGCAAGAAGGGGAAGGGACGGATTCTGGACGAGCTGATTGCATTGACGGGGTACAACCGCTGGTATGTGGTCGGGCTGTTGCGATGGGATGGCAAAGTGATCCGCGTCGGGCGACGGGTGCATCTGGTGGGGGATTTGCGCAAGAAGGTCAAACGCACCAGACAGCGGCTGTACGGCGAGGCGGAGCTGGGAAGCCTGAAGCAGATATGGGCGATCATGGACTGCATCTGCGGCAAGCGGCTGGCGGCGATCCTGCCGGAGGTCATCCCGATACTGGAGAAGCACCGGGAGATCGTGCTGGATGCCATTACGCGGAAGAAACTGCTCTCGATCAGCGCCTCAACGATTGATCGCCTGCTGGCGCCCGAGCGGCGGAACTGGATGCTGCGGGGACGTTCCGGCACCAAGCCCGGAACCCTGCTCAAGCACCAGATACCGATCCGTACCTTTGCCGATTGGAACGAGAAGCAAGCGGGGTTTGTGGAGATAGACCTGGTCGGGCATGACGGGGGCGACGCCAGCGGCGACTACTGTCAAACCCTGGATGTGACGGACGTGGCGAGCACCTGGACGGAAACCGGAGCGGTCATCAACAAAGCGCAGGTCTGGGTGTTCGACGCATTGAAATCCATCCGCACGCACCTGCCATTTCCCCTGCTGGGCATAGACTCCGACAACGGCTCGGAATTCATCAACAATCATCTGCTGCGCTATTGCCGGCAGGAGAAGATCACATTCACCCGAGGGCGTTCCGGGAAGAAGAATGACGGCTGTTTCGTCGAGCAGAAAAACTACTCGGTGGTGCGCCGGGCGGTGGGATATGCCCGTTACGATTCGGCAGCGCAATTGCGCTTGCTGAATGAACTCTATGGGCATCTGCGGCTGTACACCAATTATTTCCAGCCGGTGATGAAACTGAAAAGCAAGGAGCGCAACGGGGCCAAGGTCAAGAAGAAATATGACGAACCCAAAACGCCATACCAGCGGTTGATGGCAATGCCGGAGATCAGCACGGAGGCCAAGCGGCGATTGAAAGCCGAATACGCAACCCTGAACCCGGCACAACTGAAACGGGAGATCACCCGGCTGCAAGAGAAATTGTTCAAAACTGCGGCAAGCCGACGGCGCGCCAGAATATCAACTACAATTCATAAACAGGCGAACCATGAAAATCGTGCAATTTGACTCAGATATTTAGGTGAGGCAACGAATCAGGTTTCACTCAGGTTTTTACGTGAGGCAACATGTAGCCCAAAGCACGTTGTGCGAGAAATATTTTTTAGTTAGTGATGATGGTCCGGCAGTTCAGGGGATGAGAATCCGGGGAAACGCGACTTGGCGAATGCCGCATGACAAAGGGCACAGCTTTCCACCAGCCGGGAATAATGGAAAGCCACAAGCTCGGGATCATGGGCTGCGGCCGCAACGCCAAGCCGCTCTGCCCGCTGATGAAACTCCGCGTCGAGTTGCTTGAATTGCTCGGGAAGCGCCTGCTCCAGCTCCTTTGCCTGGGCTGGAGTGAGCTTTTTCTCCATAATGTAACTCGTGCGTATTTTCGCGCTGGTTTCTTGAATCGACTGCCAGTCTGCGGTTGCCAGAGACACCGCGATGCCCTGTACCCCTGTGGTGATCTCTCGCATTTCAGCCCTGAGCAGATTTTGCAAATCCGGCGATAACTTGATGCCTGGCTGTGGGGCTGGTGGCTCCGCCGCATAGGTATCTATCGAGCCTGAAGCCAAATTGCAGATAACGAAGATTGTTGCCAGTAATTTGCATGTCATGGATTCACCTCCTCATAAAATAATTCAACTCCGGTACCAATGGCACTAACTTAAGAGAAGTATCTTTCCGATCAAATGGATAGAGGGTGGCTGAGAGCCTCTGGCGTTATCATGCGGGTGTCGAATCCGTGATACATAACGCGAAAGGATCAGCCACCATGAA
>Ga0209431_10002322_pt1 | contig 15504 bp, 15 predicted proteins | sample RifCSP13_3_FD_184021 | JGI IMG/M metagenome (GOLD analysis project Ga0209431, IMG submission 184021) | Soil microbial communities from Rifle, Colorado - Rifle CSP2_sed 13_3 (SPAdes) (version 2) | ecosystem: Environmental > Terrestrial > Deep subsurface > Rock core/Sediment | place: Rifle...
GACGAGCGATGGCTGAGGCCGGGCGGGTATATTTTCGGCGGCATATTGATGACCCTGGCCGATATGGCCATTTACTATGCGATTATGAGCGTGGTCGGCCTCAAACCGATGACCGTGACGAATGAGTTGAAGATCAATTTTTTGCGCCCCGCCGTCGGGGGCGACGTCCTGGCCAGGGCCGAGGTGCTCAAGGCGGGGAGGCGGATCGTGTACGGCGAGATCCGGCTCTACATGGCGGAAAATCCCAAGAAGCTGATCGCTCACGCTACGAGCAGCTATATCCAGCCCGACGGGTGAGAGTGAGACGATGGAAGGCATAGAGCGGTGCGACTTTATTGCATTGATCGTCAGGGACATTCGGGTGGCGGTCCGCTTTTATCAGGACACACTGGGGCTGCACTTGCGGTTTGTTGACGGGGACCACTACGCACTCTTTCAGGTGGGTGCGGCGAAATTGGCCCTGCAGGTGGCTCGTCCGGCCGGTCCTGACCTGCCGGTGGCCGATGATCTGGTCGCGCCGACCACCGAGCGGGGGGCATCGGTCCTCGTGGCCTTCGCTGTCAAAGATGTGGACCGTTGGTGTGCGACCCTCAAGGAGCGGGGCGTGTCGATCTCGCGCGAGCCGGCGGATTACCCATGGGGCGACCGGGAGTTCTCGGTTCATGACCCGGACGGCCATGTCTTGATCTTCCATGGGCCGTCCAAGGGTCGAACGTGAGGAGACGCCTGTGGGCGCTTGTGGGGGCGGATCATCTCCCGGCGGCGTCCCGGCGGAAGCTGGGCATTGTCGCCTTCCTGTACTTCCTCGAGGGAGCCCCGCCCGCCATTCTGTGGGAGGTCCTTCCGGTCTATTTTCGCGTGAGCGGCGCTTCCCTTGGCGCCATTGGGGGGCTGCGGCTGCTGGAGCTTCCCTATTCCCTAAAGGTCTTCTGGTCCCCCCTGGTCCAGCGGTACGGTGATCGCCGCACGTGGATGTGCGGCTGCCTGGTGGCTGCGGCTGCTGCGATCGCGTGGATCCCGTTCGTAGAAGTTGCGCATCCCGGTTGGGTCGTCTTCGGCCTCGTGCTGCTCCTGGCGGCGGCCTCGGCTACTCAAGATGTCGCCATCGATTCGTACACCGTGGGTCTGGTGGATCCGGAAGAGCAGGGCGCGGCTAATGGCATCCGGGCCTCGGCCTACCGGGTGGCCCTGGTGCTGGTGGGGGGCGTGCTGCTCGTGTTCACCCCGCTCATCGGGTGGACGGCGTTGTTTCTCACCGCTGCCGGTCTCCTCGTCGGTCTCGCCATGGCCGCCCCCCGCGTCCCGCGGCTCGATCTGCCCGCCCAGGCCCGCCGGGCCTGGAAGGCTGGGTTTCTCGCGTGGGTCGGGACCTGGCGTGCCGTTCCCCTGATCCTCTTCGTCCTCTCCTACAAGCTGGGGGAATTTGCCATCGGGCCGATGATCAAGCCCTTCTGGGTGGACCAGGGACGTTCCCTCTTCGAGATCGGGTTGGTGCCCACCAGCATCGGCATCGGGCTGAGCGTGGCGGGAGCACTTGCAGGGGGCGGCTTCATCACCCGGTTTGGGGTCTTCCACGGCGTCTGGGTCCTGGGGCTCCTCCAGGCCGCTTCGAACATTGGGTATGCCGTGGTCGCGTGGGGGAATCTGGGTGGGCTCGGCCTGTACGGGGCATCAGCCTTCGAGTCCTTCACCGGCGGGCTCGGCACGGCCGCCTTCCTCGCTTTTCTCATGAATGTCTGCCAGAAGGAGCAGGCCACCGTTCAGTACGCTTTTCTCTCCTCCCTCTTCGCCCTTACCGGGAGATTGGCGGGTGCCGTGAGCGGGCTCGGCGCGGAAAGCCTGGGGTACGGAAACTATTTCGCGGTGACCTTCCTCGCGTCGCTCCCCGCCCTCGTTTTCTTGCCGTGGGTGAAGCCCTGGATTCGGGAGACGCGCGCTGGGTAGACCCTGAAATTCAGCCGCCTTCCCGTAATGACGAAGGGGCCGGCCAATCCTTGCGAAGAAGCAGCTCCTCGATCCGGTACGCGTGAAAGAAGTCGTGCAACGCCAGGTGCCGGAACATCATGAACACCGAATACGAGTTATACTCCTCATGCCGGGCCGTTCTCGTCCAATCCTCGAGCCGGAGCTGGCGAAGCCGTTCGACGAGCCGGTTCCGATCGTGTGTGAAGCGGCGCACCGCACTGTTGAGATCGATCCGGAGCAGCGCGTCCTGCGGATCGTCCCTCCCGGGGTCGTACGACCGGATCGTCGGATTGTCTTCCGACAGCATCAGGTCGAGGCGCTGGAAGAACAGGGGGTGGACCTCCGCGAGGTGGCACGCGTGCTCATGGATGGACCACTTCCCGGACGGTGGGCGACGCTTCACAATGGCCGGATCGGCCTGGCGGACCAATGGGATGACGATGCCCGGAGCCCGCTCGAGAGCCGCAACGAGCTGTTCCGCTGATGTCATCAGCTTTCCCTCCCCGATGATCGACCCGTGGCGGAAGCGTGGATCATCGTGTTCCCCATAAGGCCCCAGCCTTCCGCAGAATCAATTGTCATGTATCCTCGCCTTGCGCCGAGCCGCTGTCAAGGCAGTTCTCGTCGCCCCTTCTGTGGCCGGCGGGGCATGGCGTGCACGGTTCCTCAAATGTTCCTTGACACTGGTTCGAAGGTTTGATAAGTGTGAAAGCATGAAAGTCATTCAACCTGTCCGGCCGGCCAAGCTCCAGGCCGACGAGTCCCACGTGGAGGCGCTCAAGGCCCTCGCCCATCTGACCCGCCTGCAGGTCTTCTTCTTTCTGGTGCGGGCGAGGCGGGAAGTGCCGGCGGGAGAGATCCAGGAGGCCGTGGATGTGCCGGGGCCCACCCTCTCCCATCACCTGGACCTCTTGCGCCGGGCCGGGTTGATCCAGAGCCGGAAAGAAGAGCGGTATATCTACTACTCGGTGAGGCGGGAGATGGTTGCGGGGCTGGTCCGGCTCCTGACCGCCTGCTGTTAAAGTAAACGCACTTCCGTGCGTTTACTTTAGAGCAATGGAACATTGGAACAATAGAACAATGGACCAGACGATCGATTGTGGACGTAAAATGCCCCATTGCGGTCTAATGCTCTATTGCTCCATTGTCGCACAGGGACATGCGGTTGCATGAGTGGAGGGGAGGAACGCCATGAGCGACCGGGACATTGTGACGAGCGTGAAGGAGAAGTACGGGCAGGCGGCGCTCAGGATCACGAGCGGGCGGAGCGCATGCTGCGACCCCCGGTCCCCAGGCACGGAATGCGACCCCATCACATCCGCTCTCTACGCACCCGGCGAGACGGCCGGGCTCCCGGCCGGGTCCATCCAGGCCTCGCTCGGCTGCGGCAACCCCGTGGCGCTCGCCGAACTCAGACCGGGCGAGATCGTCCTGGACCTGGGCTCGGGAGGCGGGATCGATGTTTTCCTCTCGGCCCGGCGTGTCGGCCCGACAGGGAAGGCCTACGGCCTCGACATGACCGATGAGATGCTGGCCTTGGCCCGGGAGAACCAGGGGAAGGCCGGGGTCGAGAACGCGGAGTTCGTTAAGGGGGAGATCGAAGCCATCCCGCTCCCGGATGCCTCCGTGGATGTCATTATCTCCAACTGCGTCATCAACCTGTCGGCGAACAAGCGGCGTGTCTTCGCCGAGGTCTTCCGGGTCCTCAAGCCCGGCGGTCGCTTCGCCGTCTCCGACATCGTCGTGAAGGGCGAGGTGCCGGGACTCATCCGGAGGAGCATGGAGGCGTGGGCGGGGTGCCTTGCCGGAGTGCTTGAGGAAGACGAATTCCGGGCGCTCCTGGTCGAGGCCGGGTTTGAGGGCGTCGACGTGGAGCCGACCAGACTCTATCGCGCCTCCGATGTTCGGCAGGTCTTTGATGGCTATACGGCGCTGCTCGAGGAGATCGGGCGGCAGGGTGTGCACCTGGAGGATCTTCTGGCCGAGGCCGACGGCAAGTACCGCAGCGCCTTTATCCGGGCGGTAAAGCCGATGGCTCCGTGAAGCTCTTGCTCATGAGCTGGTGGAAGAGGCTCGATTCGCGCTTGTAGAAACCTTCCGTGTGGAACGTCTCTTCCAGTCCGAGCAATTCGTAATCTAAGTGGTGGCAGACCTCGTGCAAGAGCGTTCTCAGGAGAGTCCGGAAAGCAACGACCCGCCGGTGGTGCGCCGTCCGCATCCACACGGTTATCCGGGCGGGGCGGCTCCGCTCGGCGGGCGTGTAGAGACCGTGAAGCTCTCCCCAAGTCCGGGAGGGACGCGCCGCGAGCACTTCGACCTGCACGGGTGCTACCTGTAGTTTCTGCGTGAGTCCCGCCACGAGCGTCTGGGAGAGCGCCTCCGTCTTGCGTTGATTCTCGGCCTTCAGGGATTCGGCCACTGCCTCGACCAGCGGCCGCAGCGACGTCGCATCAGGGAGACGGACGCTGCCGATGTCGTCGCTTTGCCGGTAGGTGCGCTGCTGTGCGCGGGTCAGGCGCCTGTAATAGGCGAAGGCCATGGGATCTCATGCATCCCGGTGCCCGGGACCGCGTTACCGACGCGGTGCGCGACGGTCTCGGAGTGCGATCTGTCCCTGTCGCGAGAAGTTGATCGGTTCTCCGAGGATCCGCGCCGCCTCCTCCGGAGTTTGAGGCCCCAAGGAGTATCCGCCAACCCGAAGTCCAGGCTGATTGCGGGGCCGGGGATCGGCACTTCACTCCTGGCCACGGTCAGGGGCCGGCCGTCAGGGACCGATGGTCAGTCGTGCGGCAGCGGAATGGAGCCCGATCGTCAAGGACAGGCTGTAAAAGGTCAGCCAGATCAGGACCAGGGTGATCACCTGAGCGGTGCGATTGCGAAGCAGGCCTTCGCCACAGCCCCATATCATCACCAACGACGCACCCGCGAAGACCGCGTGCATGACGTCGTTATACCGGTGAAAGGTGTAGAGAGCGTAGTGCAGGGCGGGGCGATCGGCCAGTACCTGGGCCTCGATGTCGGCGCGCGGAGCACTGTAGATGTGGAGGAAGGTCGCTACCAGGGACCAGACGATCAGCAGACTGATCCCGGTGAACAGTCGCACGGTGGCGAAGGTCGTTCGCTTCCCCAGGACCTCCCAGAGCCCCAGCAGACTGATGGTTCCCCCCGACCAGGCAATGGTCAGCCCACCCGTGGTGATCAGCATCAGCACGAACGCCGTCCCGGGCATCAGGAATTTCGGCAGAAACGGCCGCCCGACCCCGAGGACGTGCCATGCCGGGGTCGTCACCGCAATAGCCGTTGAGGCCGCAAGGAGGAAGACGATGACGCTGATCGAGAGTGGCACCCAGGCATCGCCAGTGAGGCCTAACTCCTTTAGGGTGATTGCTCGTGCCATCCCGTGTTCCCTGGCTTCCATAATCCACCCCCTGCTGATTCTTCAGTAGCCCTCAGGACCCCCATCAGAACCCATGGACGAGCTCGGCGTCGCTAGAGTAGCTCAAATAGGGGTGGAATCCAACTGTCAATTCACGCGGTCGCCCCCCATCTCCTGGCATCGGCTGTCGGCGTTTGGTGGTGGCTGAAAGAGGTAGGGGCAACGAGCATGCCACCAGGGACTCTCGGATGGGAGAGTCTCGTAAGTCCTTGGTTTGTCGAGGAAGTCCGAATTGATCGGCATTCCCGGAGGGGGGGACAGGGCTCGGACACTGGGACACCCCCGCCCCAAGGGGAGGGGGTGTCCCGAGCTAAGTCGCAGGAATTTGGGACTTTGCGTCTGAGGCACCAATGTCGCGGTGCGGCGGCCCTGTCTTTGTCGAGGGTGAGATATCGCTTCGGCTTCTTGCGGGCCGTGCCCTGCGGGTCTCACAAAGGAAGATTTCTTTCTCGGAGCGCTGATTCCCGGTCCCCTCTTTTTTTTCTTGACAAGGGGGGAGCTCTCCTTTAATCGGTCGAATGCAAGAGCCCGCTGCGATGGGAGGCCCCGTGGAGCCGACGGAAGGAGGTGGAAGGGCCCACAATGGACGAATCGAACGGTGACGAGGGAGGTCGCGGCGCTTCCGCCTCGGGAACCTGCCTCACGATCCAGGTCGGGAAGACGGCTCTCCTCCGGGGAAGAAACGTCGAGCGCGCCTGGGGATTCGGGCGCATCTACTTCAAGTTTGAGGGCGGAAATCCTACCGGGTCCCAGAAAGACCGGGCGGCCTTCGAGCTGGTGCGCAAGGCGGCCCACGAAGGGTACAAGGCCATCACCCTAGCGACCTGCGGCAACTTCGGGGTTGCCGCCGCGCACGCCGCCCGCCATTCCTCTCTCCGGACCCTCATCTTCCTTCCCGAACGCTACCACGCCCGCCGGGTAACGGAAATGGCGGAGCTCGGGGCTGAGGTGATCAGGGTCGATGGCGACTACGAGACGGCGGTCGCCCAAAGTCGGGAGGCCGCGAAGCGCAACGGGCTCTTTGATGCCAATCCGGGTGGGGAGCACGGCCACGTCAGCGTCGAGGCCTATGGGGCCGTTGCGCACGAGATCGTCGAGGTCTTGGGCGATGCGCCCTGTTCCGTCGCGGTGCCCGTGTCGAACGGGACCACGCTCGCCGGGATCTTCACGGGGTTTCGTCGACTGCATGAGGAGGGCAAGGTCAGCCGCGTCCCGCGCATGATCGCGGCCAGCAGCTACCGGAAGAACCCGATCGTTAAGAGCTTTCGCGAAGGGACCGTCTCCTGCCTGGATCTTCAGCCCGCTGAGATCCATGAAACGACCGTCAATGAGCCCTTGATCAACTGGCACTCCTTCGACGGCGATCTTGCCCTCCGGTCTCTCCGTGCGAGTCGGGGGGGCGCCGAGTACGCGTCCGATCAGGACATGCTCCAGTGCGCCCGGCTTCTCCTGCACACGGAGGGGCTGAGCGTTCTTCCCGCCTCCACCTCCGCTCTCATTGCCCTCGCCAAGGTGTGGTCGGGCAATGGGCTTTCCGAGGATGACCATGTCGTTGTCCTCACCGGTCGCCGCTACTAATTCCGGTTCACGGTTCAGGGTTCATGGTTCACGGATAGAATACGGATCCATGAACTGTGAACGGTGAACTGTGAACGAGTGTGCGATGGATGGGACCGCAGTCGTCTTGTGCGAGGGGGCCTTCGGCACTGCCAGTGGCAAAACGGCCCACGGTCTCGTCCGTTACACCGATCGGTACCGCGTCCTCGGGGTGATCGACAGCCTCTGGGCCGGGAAGGATGCCGGGGAGGTTCTGGATGGTCAGCCGCGCGGCATACCGGTCTTTCGCACCCTCGAAGAGGCGCTGCAGATCCGGGAGGAGATCCAATACCTCGTCATCGGCTTGGCCCCCGACGGCGGACGTCTGCCGGAGAGCTATCGACCCATCGTCGGAGCAGCGTTGCGGGCCGGTCTGCACGTCGATTCCGGATTGCACCAGTTCCTCGGCGATGATCCCGAAATTGCCCGGCTGGCGGGGGCGCACGGCGTGCGCATCCGGGATGTGAGGCGCCCCCCGTCGCGGGAACACCTCCACTTTTTCACGGGAAAAATCCAAGAGGTGACGGCGGTACGGATCGCGGTGCTCGGCACCGACTCGGCCGTGGGCAAACGAACGACGGCGCTGAAGCTCACCCAGGCCTTGAACGCCCTGGGTTGCCGGACGGTCATGGTCGGGACGGGCCAGACCGCCTGGATGCAGGGGATCAAGCACTGTATCATCCTCGATTCCCTCGTGAGCGATTTCGTCACCGGGGAGATCGAACATGTCGTCCACCGGGCTTTTGTCGAGGAGCGACCGCAGGCGATTATCCTCGAAGGGCAGGGGGCTCTCACACATCCGGCCTATCCGGGGGGCTTCGAGCTGATCGTGGCCGGTCGGCCCCAGGGCATCGTCCTCCAGCATGCCCCCCGACGGCGCCATTACGACGGCTTCCCCGAGTATCCGCTCAGCCCCGTGGAGCGGGAGATCCAGATTCTCGAGCTCTTGGCGTGCGCGCCGGTCATCGCCCTGACCCTCAATCATGAAGGGATGGCCGATGCCGAGATCTCCGGGGAGCTTCAGGCGTGCGAGAGGCGGTACGGTCGGCCGGCGTTCGATGTCCTGAAGGGTGGGGCCGAGCGGCTCGCCCGGCTCGTGGTCACGGCCTTCCATCTCGGCCGAGCAGGGTAGGATGGAGTCGCTCCGGTGCTTTGACCGCATCAGCATCGAGGATCCCACCCTGTTCCGCGACGGGATCACCACCCGGTATCTGCTCTGGTCCGGGCCGCACGGTGTCTCCAGTTGGCTCCACTTCCGGTACGACCGCCCGCTGATCGATCCTGAGGATCCGCTGATCCGGAATCTCGCCCGCCTGATCGTCACCCTGCCCGCGATCAACTACGGCCTCTTCACGGATACGCTCACGCTTCAGTTTCCGCTGGAAGGGGCGGATATTCGGATGATCCAGTACATGCTGGAGAACACCGCGCGGGAGATCTATCTGAACAAGATCCTCGGCGAGAATCCGTTCCTCCTCCCCGAGTACCGGCCGGCGACCTTCGTGAAGCCGGACCGATTCTGCCGCGCCACCCTCCAGGTCGATCACGTGGAGGGGTTGCCCTGGACGGTCGCCCTCGATCCCAAGCGATACGCCGTCTGCTCTTCCGGCGGCAAGGAGAGCCTTCTGACGTACGGCCTGCTCGACGAGATCGGACTCGAACCCCACTGCTGCTTCTTTAACGAGTCAGGCCGTCACTGGTACACCGCCCTCAACGCCTACCGGTATTTCAAAGCCAACGTTCCCCGAACCTGGCGAGTGTGGAGTAACGTCGATCGCCTGTATAACTTCGTCCTGCGCCACCTGAGGATCATCCGGAGCGACTTCCACCGGGTGCGGGCGGACATCTACCCCATCCGCCTCTTCACCATCGAGGTGATGGCGGCGGCCTTCCTGCCGATCCTCTACCGAGAGCGGATCGGACATCTCCTCATCGGAAATGAATTCGACACCACCCAGTATGCGCCGAGCCACGACGTCTACCACTACCATATGGTGTACGATCAGAGCCGCTACTTTGACGACTACATGACCCGCTATTTCAGACGGAAGGGGTTGCCGCTCCACCAAGGGTCGATCCTGCGCCCGTTGAGCGAGCTCCTCGTCGAACGCATCCTGGGTCGGCGGTACCCCGAACTCTTCCGCGTCCAGACCTCGTGCCACGCGGCCCATCTCGACGGGGGACGGGTCCTCCCCTGCGGCCGGTGTGAGAAATGCCAGCGGGTGATGGCGCTCACGATCGCCAATGGATTGGACCCGGCGGTCTTGGGCTATCGCGGCCGGGACATCCGGCTGCTCGCCAGGCGTCTCCCGAAGACTTCCTTGCGCCAGGAAGGGGCGGGGATCAGACATCTGCACTATCTCCTGCGGCGCAGCGCCCCCGCGCTGTTTCGCGGTCTGGGGGTACCCCGACCTCACCCGGAGATCGAACACCTCCGCTTCGACCGGGAGCGGTCTCCGCTCGACGCGATTCCCGAGAACATTCGGGACGCGGTGCTCCGAATGATGCTGGAGCATGCGGCAGGCAGTGTGGAGCGGCGGGGAAGGCGCTGGGTCCCGCTCCACGTCGCGGGGATGCCGCCGGCCGCCGGCGGGGCGCCCGCGGAACACGAGGGCAGGAACCGATGAGCATCCGGAAGATCGAGGCGTATCCGGTTAGCTTTCGCTTGACCGAGAGCTACACAACCGCCTACGAGAGGACCTCGGAAGTGCACAACGTCGTCTGCCGGATCGAGACCGGGACCGGTCTCGTCGGATGGGGGAATGCGGCGCCCGATCTTCATGTGACCGGAGAGACCGCCACATCCGTCGTGCACGCCATTCACGAGCATCTGGCGCCGGCCCTCATCGGTGAGGATGCCATGCGGCTCCACTATCTGAATGCCAAGCTGGGTGAGGCCCTGCCGGGTAGCTCTGCCGCCAAGGCGGGCCTCAACATCGCCCTCTACGATCTTGCGGGCAAGCGCGCGGGCCTCCCGCTCTACCAACTCCTGGGTTGGTATCGGCGGAAGATCCTGACCTCGGTCACCATCGGGATTTCTCCGCCGGACGAGACAGTCACGCGCGCCGTCGCCCTCGTGAGGAGAGGATTCAAGGCCCTGAAGGTCAAGGGGGGCCAGAACTGGGAGGTAGATGTGGAGCGCGTCCGCAAGGTGCGGGAAGCGGTGGGAAAGGAGATCCTGCTCCGTCTTGACGCCAATGAGGGCTATGGGGTGGAGGAGGCCCTCCGATTGATCGAAGCGTTGGAGGAGGTGGGGATCGAGTTTCTCGAGCAGCCGACCCGGGCGGAGCAGCTGCACAGCCTGCAGGAGGTTACGGCCAGGAGCAAGATCCCCATCATGGCCGACGAGACCGTCCTGAGCTCACGGGATACCTTCCGGGTGGCGGCGCACGACTACGCCGATCACATCAACATCAAACTCATGAAGGCAGGGGGCATCACCAACGCCGTGAGGATCAACCTCGTCGCCGAGGCCGGAGAAATCGAAACGATGGCGGGATGTATGGACGAGTCGGTGATCTCCATCGCTGCGGCCGCCCATTTTGCCGTCTCCTTTCGCAATGTCCACTACGCCGACCTCGACGGCCATCTGGACCTCGACCGGGATGTGGCCAGGGGGGGCATCACGATCGAAGATGGGTTTGTCATCCCGGTGGATGCGCCGGGTCTCGGCGTCGACGTGGACCTGTAAGGCTTTCGGTGTCCAACGGACACCGGAAAGCAGTGACTGGTGATTAGTAGCTGGTGGTTTTGGTTTGCACCAATCACCCATCACCAATCACCATTCACTACGAGCTCGGGTGTAGGGGGCGAGTGATGCGGGCCGTCCGACGGATGCTGCTGACCTTGGTGCTGCTGACCGCGGGGTCAAGTGCCGGCGCGGACGGCGAGCTTTGGGCATGGCTGGGGGTCGGTGTTCAGCCGGTGTCGGAGGAGCTTTCGTGGCAGCTCGCAGCGCGCTTCGGACCGCTGGAGGGAAACGGAGTCTATATCGTCGAGGTCCTCCCGCATGGCCCGGCCCGCGCCGCGGGCCTTCAGGCGGCTGACGTCATCGTGGAGGTTGCGGGGAAGCGCATCTGGGATGTGAAGGGTCTCCAGGGGCTCGTCCGCAGTCTTCCCATCGGGGCGGTGGTGGAGGTGACCGTCCTCCGAGGCCAGGGCCGCGTTGCCCTCCACCCGCGGATCGCCTCGATGCCAGAGGAGCTGGTTCAGGGGCTGGCGGGAGAGCGGTACGGACTGATTCTGAGGGCGTTCGGCGCGACGGAAGGTGGCGGCGGGAGCCGCCTCACGGTGACGGCCGTCGAGGCTGCGAGCCCGGCGGAAGCGGCCGGAGTCCAGCGGGGAGATGCGGTGATCCGGGTGGAGGGCCAGGAGGTATCGGAACTCAGTGCCTATGCCGAGATCCTCTCCCGCGTCGGCGGCAGTCACCCCGTGCACATCCTCCTGGAGCGGGGAGAGCAGCGCGTGGAGGTTGTTGTGCAGCCGCCACCCCTCGACCCGCGCCGCCGGCGGACCATTATCCCGTAAGGAGATTCGTCAGGTCGTGCAGCTGCTTGCGGAATTTTTCATCCCTTGCCATCAGTTCCCGGATCTTGGTGCAGGCGTGGATCACCGTCGAGTGATCCTTTCCTCCGAACTCTGTTCCGATGTCCGGGAGCGATGCGTTGGTGTGGGTGCGGCACAGGTACATCGCGATCTGGCGGGGCAAGACGATGGATTTATGCCGGCTCTTGGACAGGAGCTCCTTTTCCTTGATGCGATAGAAGTCGCCGACCACCTCGAGGATCCGGGGGATGGTGATGGTCCGGTCCCCGTTCACGAGTTCCTTCAGGACTTCCCGGGCGAGATCGAGGGTGATGGCCTGATTCGTCAAAGAGGCGTAGGCGACGATCCGCACCAGGTAGCCCTCCAGCTCCCGCACGTTGGACTTCACATTGGTGGCGATGAAGAGGGAGACTTCGTCCGGGATCTGCACGCCCTCCGCCTGCGCCTTTTTCCTGAGGATGGCCGCCTTGGTCTCGAGGTCGGGGGGCTGGATGTCGGCGATCAGACCCCACTCGAACCGCGAGCGGAGTCGTTCCTCCAGTCCGGGAATCTCTTTCGGGATGCTGTCGCTGGTGAGAACGATCTGCTTGGAGGCATTGTAGAGATCGTTGAAGGTGTGGAAGAACTCTTCCTGCGTCCGTTCCTTCCCGGCGATGAACTGGATGTCGTCGATGAGGAGGACGTCCACGCTCCGGTACCGGTTCCGGAATTCCGTCGTCGCGTCGAACCGGATCGCGTTGATCAGGTCGTTGGTGAACTTTTCCGAGGAAACGTACGAGACCCGCACCAGATTCTCCCGCTCTAATACATGATGGCCGATGGCGTGGAGGAGGTGGGTCTTGCCGAGGCCGACGCCGCCGTAGACGAAGAAGGGGTTGTATGCCTTTGAAATCTGCTCGGCGACGGCCAGCGATGCTGCGTGGGCGAGCTGGTTGCCTGCCCCCGCCACGAAGCTGTCGAAGGTGTATTTGGCGTTCAGCGAGTTTGATGAGGTCGAGCGGCGCGCCGTCCGCTTCGGTGGGGGCTGCTGGGGAGGCGGTGGCGGGGGCGCATCCTCGTTCGGGACCACCAGCTCGATCTCGACCCGGGTGAACAGGAGGTCCTCCAACGCGGACCGGAGGAGTTCCAGATAATGTTCTTCAAACCACTCTTTGAAGAACCGGTTCGGCAGCAGGATCTGGAGACGGTTCCCGGTGGCAGTGCCGAGCGTTAATGGCCGAAACCACGTGGCGAAACTATGGTGCACGAGTTGTCGTTGAATATTGGAGAGGGCCGCCTGCCACACCTCCTGGGATACGATGGACTGTCCGGTCATCCCATCAGCCTCCAGTACCCCTTCGCTCCTCCGCGGAATGAAAAACCGTACCCCGGGATCCTCCGTGACCACTGGGAGGGACGCTATCCACACATTGTCCACACCCGGGAGGGCATCGTAACTTCGCTGGAGGCAAGATGTCTCTGACTTATCCCCAAAAAACTTCGATTGTCGTTCGAGGTGAGCGAATTTAAAATCCGGTGAATCGCAGGACTCATTGACTGAGATGCGCAGTCTTTTGTAACCGACCTTGATATTCGAGTCAAGTGCTTTTTCGCGGATGAAAGAAATATTTTCCCCATGCAGACCTGGCGGAGACTTAGGGACACGTATAACCGGGCCACACTACGGAGGAGCTGCGAACTGGCTTCCAGCCTAGGTCCGCGCGAGTCTCGGCGGAACGGACGTCACGGAACGCACCAACTCCTCGAGATCACGCGACTTTGCCCAGTAGATCCCACCCTGGCGTGTGACTGCCGCTTCTACTTCGTCGGTGCCGTATGCCGTCATGATGATCACGCAGGCCTCGGGGTCGCGCTCGCGGACGGCCGTGAGGAGCTCCAGCCCGTCCGCGCTGTCCTGTCCATGGAGGCTGAGGTCGGCCAGGATGACGTCGAAGGGGTGTCGGTGAATGGCGTCAAGGGCGGCCTCGAGACTGGCGCAGCTCTGGACCTGGACGCCTCGGCTCGTGAGCGCGTGGGCGATCGCCAGCCGGATCGTCATCTGATCCTCCATGATAAGGACGCGCAGGGACATGCCGATGGCCCTTTCTCGTGTGCAGCGGTCCAATCACTTCAGGAAGGGTGCAAAGGGCATACCAAGCAGGAAACGAAATTCCGATCGATCTGAAGCTTATGTGGCGCGGGGTTGTGGAGGGATGCCGAACGAAGACTGTGCCCTGTCTGAAAAGGCGGCAGGTGAAATTGAATCAACGATCCAGACGGTACCGCTTGATCTTGTCGAGGAGCGTGGACCGGGAGATCCCGAGGAGCTTCGCCGTCTGCGTCCGGTTGCCCGCCGTGGCCTCCAGGGCCTCGCGGATGTGGGTCTTCTCGAGCTCGGCGAGGGAGGGGAAGCGGTCCGAGTCTTTCCGGCGCGGCCGTTCGGAGGGAGGCTCCTCGGGAAGCAGGCGGACACCTTTGCCGGTCAGGCCTTGCAGGTCCGCCGGCAGGTGCTCGGGGAGGATCAGCTCACCGGAACAAAGGATCATCGCCCGCTCCGTCACGTTCTTCAGTTCGCGAACATTGCCGGGCCAGGGATACGTGAGCAGGATCTCCTGGGCCTGCTCGGAGAATCCCCGAATGCGCTTCTTCAGGCTGGTGTTGAACTCCTGATTGAAGAGTTGGGCCAAGAACAGCACGTCCCGACCCCGCTCGCGCAGCGGCGGGATTTCCACCGGCATCACCTTGAGCCGGTAATACAGGTCTTCCCGGAAGCTCCCGGCCTCGACCAGCTTCTTGAGGTCTCTGTTGGTCGCGGTGATGATGCGCACATCGACGGAGATATCCCTGAGACCCCCCACCCGCCGGAACGTCCGGGTTTCCAGAACACGCAGGAGCTTGGGCTGCACGGCCGGGGGCATATCCCCGATCTCGTCCAGCAGAACGGAGCCGCCGTCGGCGACCTCCATCAGTCCCCGCTTCATCAATTTGGCATCGGTGAAGGCCCCCCGCTCGTGCCCGAAGAGTTCCGAGTCGAGGAGATTCTCCGAGAGACCCGCACAGTTGATCTCCACAAAGGGCTTCTCGCGCCGGCCCGACTTCTGGTGAATCGCCTTGGCCATCAGCTCCTTGCCTGTGCCGCTCTCGCCGAGGAGGAGGACAGTGGTTGAGGGATTCTGGGCGATCAGGTCGACGAGGCGGTTGAGGGCGCGCATGGAGGCATGTTCGCCGGGTATCGCCGGATCCCGGTCGGTGGCCCGCCGCCGGAAGTGTTGGCTGTAATAGGAACGGATCCGGTCCTTCCGGAGGCCTTCCACCGCTTTCGATACCCGGAGCTCCATGGCCGCCAGGTTGCCCTCGGCGGCTTCCTTGATCAAGAAGTCCTCCGCGCCTCGCTTCATGGCCTCGACGACCTTTTCGTACGTCCCGTGGGCGGTGAGGACGATCACGGCGCTGTCGGGCTGGCTTTCCTTGATCCGGTCCAGGGCGGTCAGGCCATCGAGATCCGGCAACTTCAGGTCCAACAGGATCACATCGGGAGCCTCCTCCCGCACCTGGTTGATGCCCTCGGCGGCGTTGGCGGCTTCGAGGACCCGATAGCCCTTCTGCTCAAAGTGATGCCGGAGGGACTTCCGGATCAGGGGTTCATCGTCGATGATGATCAGTGTGGGATGCATGTCTCGCTATCCGAATACCGAGAGTGGCTGGCGATTCGTGCCACCCATCATCGTCCTTCGGTCATCGGGGAACGGTCGACGGATGGGAGGGGGAGATGGACGGTGAATGTGGTCCCGTGTCCCGGGCGACTCTCCACGGTGATTTCTCCTCCGTGATCCTCCACGATCCGCCGGCAGATCGGGAGCCCAAGGCCGGTTCCCCGCGGTTTCGTCGTGAAGAAAAGGTCGAAGATGCGCTCGCGATGCTCGGGGGAGATGCCGCAGCCGGTGTCGCTGATGGCGAGCGTCGCCCGGCCCCCTCCCCCCGGC
>Ga0209431_10002331_pt1 | contig 15457 bp, 18 predicted proteins | sample RifCSP13_3_FD_184021 | JGI IMG/M metagenome (GOLD analysis project Ga0209431, IMG submission 184021) | Soil microbial communities from Rifle, Colorado - Rifle CSP2_sed 13_3 (SPAdes) (version 2) | ecosystem: Environmental > Terrestrial > Deep subsurface > Rock core/Sediment | place: Rifle...
GTGGTATCTCGTCGCCGACCTGTTGGACCCGTCGGTCGATCACACCGTCGCCGCTACCGCGTGGGCCGAACAACTGCTCGAACGCCACGGCGTTGTAACTCGCGACCTGGTGGCGGCGGAATCGATTCCGGGAGGTTTCATGGGTCTCTATCCGGTCCTGGCCCGCATGGAGGAAACCGGCCGGGTGCGCCGCGGGTATTTCGTGGAGGGTCTGGGTGGCGCCCAGTTTGCGCTGCCCGGGGCGGTCGACCGGTTGCGACAGATGGAAGCGACCGGAGACGTGACGGTGCTGGCGGCGACCGATCCGGCCAACCCGTACGGAACGGCGCTCCCCTGGCCTGAGCGGGCGGGTGGCCGGGCCGGCCGTTCGGCAGGTGCCTACGTGCTGCTGGCCGACGGCGACCTGGTCGCCTTCGTCGAGCGGGGTGCGAAACGGGTGCTCACCTTCACAGAAGATCCGGACCGACTCGACCGGACCGCGTTCGGGCTGGGCGAGATAGGTGGGCGCCGGAAACGTATGACCGTCGAAACGATCGACGGCCTACCTGCTCGAGACACTCCGCTGGGCCGCTTCCTGGAACAGCATCGTTTCACCGACTCGTACAAGGGAATGGCCTACCGACCCTGAGTGACTCGACCTCGTTCGCTTCTGACTACCGTGACGGTCGTGCCCGACTACACCCTCACCGTTCGACCCGGCCATCCGGATTTCCTGGACCTCGACTGGAAACGCCCCCTCGACGAGTGGGACTCAGAGAGGATCGTCGATCTGCCGCAAGGTATCTCGCGCCATATCGTCAAATTTGTCTCCTACCGACAGGGCATCTACGCCGTGAAGGAGTTGCCAACCGCGCTGGCCCATCGCGACTACGAAGTGCTGCGCGAGTTGGAGGTGAAGGGTGCGCCGGCGGTGATACCCGTCGGCCTCATCGACCACAGAAACGCCGACCCGACCACGGAAGCGTCGGCGGCGTTGATCACCAAATACGTGGATTTCTCCTTTTCCTGCCGCGAGCTGCTGGAGGGTCCCGGCTTCGGTCAGCGCCGCAACCAGATGCTGGACGCCTTTGCAAGTCTCCTCGTTGAACTCCACACCGTCGGTTGCTTCTGGGGCGATTGCTCCCTATCCAACACGCTGTACCGATTCGACGCCGAGACCATCGAAACCATCATGGTCGACGCCGAGACGGCTGCCATGTTCGAGACCCTCACCGACGGCCAGCGGGAAGAGGACCTCGAGATCATGATCGTCAACGTGGCGGGAGGCATGGCCGACATCGCCGCCGAGCGAGGTATTGCCATCGACGATGCCGACCTGGCCCTCGGCGAGGACATCGCCGACCGCTATCGAGCGCTGTGGGCGGAACTCACCGACACACCGTCCATCGGGTCCGAAGAGCGGTATCGCATCTCCGAGCGGGTCAAGCGGCTCAACGAACTCGGCTTTGACGTCCAAGAGATCAACCTGATGCCCAGGGAAGGAGGGCGACGACTGCAGGTGAAGGTGCGGGCCGGGGGCAGAACGTACCACCGTACGAAGCTAAAGGAGCTCACCGGAGTCGAGGCGCTCGAGAATCAGGCCAGGCAGATTCTCGACGATCTCTACTACTTCCAGGCGAAAGCCGGCCGAGAGGAGCCCGGCTTCAAAGCGTTGACGTCGGTGCAGTGGAGAGTAGGCGAGTTCGAACCGATGCTGCAGCGGATGAGAGCCATCGGGGAGAGCCTCGACCCCATCCAGGCGTATTGCGACCTCCTGCATTTCCGGTACGTCAAATCGGCGGACGCCGGTCATGACATCGGTACCGAAGCTGCTTTTGCTGCCTGGCTGGAGGCGGGAAAGCCCGGCTTCCCGCTCGAGTAGGAGTCTGCCGGTGATGCACCGTCGTTGGAGTGGCCCGGCCATGCTCGCCTGTGCCGCTCAAGCCTTCTCGACCATGTTCGTCATCATCGCCGCCAGGGAGGGAACCGAAGACGGCGGAGGTGTGGTCATGGCCTACCATGCGGGATGACGAACGGAGGTCCGATGTCCGATCCCGGATTGCTGGATCGGGGTTACGCCGAAGTACTGCAACGGTGCGTCGCCACGGGACAGGCCCCCCACTACACCGAACTGGCCGCCTCGCTCGGGATTTCGCTGGCGGATGCAAGGTCACTGGTACACGAACTGGTGGCACTGACTCCGGGATGGGTGCATCCTGGAACCGATCTCCTGGCATCGTTCCCGCCGTTCAACCTTCAACCCACGCAGTACCGGGTGTCGATCGACGGGGATCAGCGCTGGTTCGCCCAGTGCGGTTTCGAGGCCCTTGCCATCCGATGGCTCTTTCCCGGCAAGCAGGTGAGGATCGAGGCCCCATGTCTGTGCTGTGGGGAGCCGCTGGTGGTGGAGATGACCGATGAGACGATTACAACCATCGAGCCGGAGACCATGGTCGGTTACACCAGTGCCGAGGTCGGCGGTGACGCGGCCAGCAGGCCATTCAGGTGAGCGAACATGAACCTCTTCCGGTCGGAAGATCACGCCCGCAACTGGGACCGGTACGACGAGGCGATGACTTCGAGCCTCCGCCCCGTCACCGATTGGGCCGACATCTTCGCCAACCGCTACTTCCGGGAGCGCGGTCGCCCCGACTTCGTGTCCTGGACACGAAGTGAAACCGGGCTGTCAGCCTTCGCCGAGCTTCGACGTCGGGCACGGTCTTGACGCTGGTGGCCTGAGCCTCCCCACGCCCTTCAATCCCACTCAGTGAGGGCGACGCTCGTCATCCGCCCTTTCCCCCAGATACCGCTTCCGCGTTTCACAGATGCCAACGTCAACCGATCCCGGCCCGTGCGCCGGTCACACCTCCGTCGATCGGCAGGGTCACGGCGGTGATCCACGATGACGCCTCGGAGCAGAAGAACAGCACTGCACCCGTTACGTCCTCGACTTCGCCCAACCGGCCGAGTGGATGCAGCCCGGCGGCGCTCTCCTCGTTCATCTCCCACAGAGACCGGGAAAACCGGGTCTTGACGATACCGGGAGCAATGGCATTCACCCGGACGCCGGGAGCCATCTCGTAGGCCAGTTGCCGGGTCAGGAAGATCAGCGCGGCCTTCGACACGTTGTACGCACCCAACAGAGGTCCTGGCTGCATTCCGCCGACCGACGACACGTTGACGATCGACCCACCATGTTCCTGCATCCACTGCCGCCACGCTTGGCGGGCGAACACCAGAGGTCCCCGCTGATTGACCGCCCAGATCTTGTCGATGGCTCCCATCTCGACGTCGATGATGTTCCCGGTCACCGGGTTGGTGGCTGCGTTGTTGACGAGGATGTCGAGCGCCCCGAACCGTTCGACGGCTGCCGCAACCGCCGCCGCGGCATGCGCTTCGTCGTCCGCTCCGCCGGCTACCGCCAACACCCGGTCCTGGTTGCCGATCGCGGCCACGGCCTCCTCGAGGTTGGCCGGTTTCCGGCTGGTGATGACCACCCCTCTTGCCCCACTGGCTAGCAATTCTTCAACCACCGCCAAGCCGATCCCGCGGCTGGCACCCGTTACCAGAGCCACCTTGTCATCTACTCGAAACTCCATGCCCTCTCCTCGTACGCGGCGCGACGGCATGGTAGGTTCGTCGAACGTTGGACGCGGGACGCAGTATTAGTGGCCGCCCCGCTTCACTCCACCGTATTTCATTCTGGTGTCGCTCATGGTCGCAACGGGCCCCTCGTAGTCGGGGTCGATGCCGGCGTCGACGATCTCGCCGACGAAAAAGGTGTGGGTCCCATAGTCGGTAGAGCTGTGCACAGTCAGTTCCATCCACGCCACGGCTTCTTCGAAGATCGGAACACCGGTCGAACCCGCACGGACCGCCCGGCCATTCATGGAGAGGCCTTCCTTGTGAGCCGGTTTCGAGAACTTGACGAAGGTCCGGGTATCGGCGGAGGACCACAGGTTGATGGAAAAGGAGCCGCCTGCCGAGATCAAGCGGTGCGTGACCGAGGAATTGTCAACACCGATGCCGACCAGCACGGGATCCATCGAAACCTGGGTGATCCAACTGGTCGTCATAGCATTCCACTCGTCGCCCGACCGCGATCCGACCAGGGCCAGAGCATTGGGGATCTTCCAGGTCACCTGGTTGATCAGCTCATCCGGTGGACGTCTATCTCCCATATCTTTCCTCGTGAGCGGACCGGACCGATCCAAGGTCCCGGCAATGTGTTTAGCCTATGACCGTGCACATCTTGATCGCCACTGCGGGCGTGCTACCGACGAGTCCCGTCGCCGACCTGATCAGGCAATTCCTCCCCGAAGGAGGGCAAGTCTCGGTCGTCACCGTTATCGAAGTCCCCCGCTCATTCCTCGACGGTCTCGAGTCCGACAGCTGGCATCCATTCAGCGAGGATACCGAACGAAGCGACCGTGCGTCGGCTCTCGTCGAACGCTACGTCGAGGAACGCGGACGCAAGCTCGCCGAGCCGGTGATGGCAGCCCTCGGTTCACGCGGAATCGAAGCCAACCCTATTTTCGTCGAGGGAACGGACCGGGCCGCAGCCATCTGTGAGACGGCCGAGCAGGTGGAGGCGGATCTCATCCTCATGGGTGCCACCCGCCGTCTTTTTGGGGAAGGTGCTTGGGAGAGCATCTCCGGCCAGGTGATGCAACGCACGCATCTGCCCCTCTTGCTGGTGTCCGGAGCGCCTCGCCCGGCGGAAGAGCGCGATAGCGAAGACCCCACGATCGGAGCACACGAGACCAGCGACGCGTAGCGACGACGGTGCCGGTCTCGTGACCAAGCCCTACGCCGGGTTCAGGGAAGGCCGACCTGGAACGGTTCACCGCAGAACCCGGCCACCGAGTCGCGGGCGACGACCGTCACCGACTTGACCCCGGCCGGGATACCGACGCCACTCTGGCTGCGGGTAAAGGGCTGCTCCTCGACGTGCGGATGGGTGAGCACCCGTTGAGCCAGGATTGCGCCGTCCGGGCCTCGCACCTCCCATAGATCGGCATACTTGTCCCAGCCGGTGTCGGGCGAGCGCACGGTCACATCGAGTCGGTACATGCCCGAACCCTCCGGGGTGATCACCACATCAACGACGTCCGCACAGCCGCTCGTAGCAGCAGAGGCCCCCTCGCCCACCGATGATGAAGTTGCCGGATCGGTCGGCGTCGACGATCCGGCACACCCGGAAACCAGGGTTGCCGCGGCCAATGCTAGAAACACCGCCCGGCCCGATCGACGTCCCGGCACAGGACGATCACTCCCAACGCTCGTCGACATGGAACCCACGCCTGCGGACCTCCTCCATGAACCTCGCAGCCGGGACGGCTTGTTCCATCCGGTGGACACCCGGGCCGACCGACCCGGCCCCGATGAAGCCGGCCATGATCGAGGCGTGCCACCCGGTCAACCGCTCCATCGCCGCGAAGCCGGTGGCCGGGTCATAGCGGTCGACCAGCTCAACCACGACCCGCACCTCGGCGCCGTGGAGCGCACCGGTTCCGATCGCCCGCATCAAACAGACGTCGATGACCTGGTCGGTCTCGATCTGGGGGCCGAGCAGCGCGTGAAACACCCGGCGCGGACTGACGACTGTTCCCGCTATTTCCATCGTCGCCCGCTCGAACAGACCAAGATCCTTGAACGCTTTGAACGCGGCCAGGTGACCGGGATAGCGGAGCGTCTTGTTCTCGTAGACGGCGAGTTGGCCCTCCAGTGTGTAGGGCACGGTCGACGTGCCCCCGGAGGTCACAAACGCTTCGAGTTCCCCGAACTCCCCGAAGGTGACCGTTTCGAGTTCGGTCAACGCCGGAACGGCGGTCACCTTCCCGCCTCGTAAGAACAGGGCGTCCCCGTCATACTCGTTGGTGAGGCCATCGATGTGGAACGCTGCCTGGTAACCCCACGGCTCAGGAGGATCCTGCGGCAGTCCGCCGTCGTAGAGCCGGACGGCCGATGGAGCAGCGCCGCCGGCACGCAGCAACTGCAGCACATACATGCCGAGGGTGTTGTTCAAGCCCGGCCCCATCCCGCAATCGGGAACGATGGCCACTCCTCTCTCCTTGGCCTCCTGGTCCAGCTCGAGCTGTCCGAGGACCGTGTCGGTGTGCCCGCCCAGATCGACCATGGAGGTCCCGGCTTCGATGGCGGCTCGCGTGCAGCCGGGTATGAACAAGAAGGGCACGGCGCATACGTAGACATCGAGCGGCGCAAGCGTCTCGACCAGCGCTTCGTGGTCGGAGACGTCGACGCACTGCCCGCTCGCCACCTCTCGACCGGCCAACCGGTTGATCCGGTCGGCCGAGCGCTCGGCTACCGGGTCATGCACGTCGATCATCACTACCGACGCCCCCCGCCCACGTACCGCCAGGTCGTAGCCGGCTGCGGTGCCCTGTCTGCCGGCGCCTACCACGCCGTACCGGATGCCGCCCATGCAGTCACTCCTCTCGATAGGCTCACCGATGCGCACCCTACCGGGAATTGTCGGCCCGATCCGAGGTAGATCTCACCACCCAAATGCCTGCGTCAGGCGGTCACCTCGAGGACCCCGGCCGGTAGCCGACCCAAACGGCCGTCGACGTCCCGGCCGGGACTCGGGTCGTTCTGCCCGCAGTCACATCCCCGCCAACACGTAGAAGTACGCGCCTTGTGGATCCTTCAGCAGCGCGAACCTCCCGACGTCCGGTATGTCGCTAGGGGACATCTCGACCACGCCGCCCAGTTCCAACGCCTTGGCCACTGCGTCGTCGCAGTCGTCGACCGCCAGGTAGACACCCCAGTTGGGCGGGACGGGTCCCCATTCCGGCTGAATAGCCATCATGCCGGCAACAGCCCGGTCACCTACCTTGAATGAAGTGTAGGTGATGCCCGTCGGCATCTCAGCCGACTCGGCTTCCCAACCGAGCACGGCCGCATAGAACGCGGCCGCTCGATCGGGGTCGTTGGTCTGCAGCTCGTTCCAGGTGAACGACCCGTGCTCGTTGGCGAACGCCGAGCCGAAGTGGGCGCCCGCCTGCCAAAGGGCAAAGGAGGCTCCGGTGGGGTCGATTGCCACAGCCATGCGGCCGGAGTCCATGACGTCGCGCGGCGCCTGCACGACCGTCCCGCCGGCAGAGGTGACCCGGGCAGCCGCCTCATCGACATCGTCGACCGCCATGTAGGTCACCCAGTGCGGGGGAACGCCCCGGGCGGCCATGTCCTCACCTATGCCGAATACGGCGGCGACGGGCTTGCCCTTCAGCATGAACATCGTGTAGACACCGGCCCCGGTTGGGACGTCGACCACCGTCCAGCCGAAGATTCCTGCATAGAAGGTCTTGGCGCCGTCCGGATCGGTGGTGGCCAGGTCGATCCAGGAGGGCGTGCCGGGAGCGTACGAGGTGAACTCGCTCATGGGATCCTCCTTCCTTTCACCATCAAGCTACTCGGGAGCTCGCCGGCGTTTTTGTCGCACCCGGCCGTCACACTGGAGAACATGACGATGACATCAGAGCAGTGCCTGCACCGACCGGTCAAGGTGGCCGGCATCCAGGTGGTGGCGTGCGACGCATGCGCGACCGTGGAGTGGTTGGGACCGACGCGCTCTCTGGACCCGACCGAGGGAATGGCGAAACTGTTTGGCAACTTCAGCCTGGTCGGGCGATTGCCGGCGGTTCGGGCCCCCGGGCAGGAGGTGCTCCTGTACCGGGCGCCGGGTCGGGAGGCGTGGGCCAACCTCGACGCCTTCCCACCGCATGTCTGGTTGCAGGTCGACGCCAACCTGTGGCTCTCTCACGACGGAGAGCATCTGCTGTTGGTGCCAACCACACCGCTCCTGATGGACAACCTCACCCGGGGGGCCTGAAAGAGCCACCGAGACCGGCTCAACCCAGGGCCGGTGTGCTTCTCACCCCCGTTGCCGGAGTCGAGTGGGTGAGATTCGGTGGGCACGGTTCAAGCTTCGCCACGAACTTCGGTTCGACAAATCGGCAGTTTCGGTAAGAATGACGGATTCCCTACACACGGGATCATGAAGGTCATCGATCATCTCCAGGAAGCAAAGCGGCCGCTCGTCAGTTTCGAGATCATTCCGCCGTTGCGCGGTGGCGACCTCGCCAGCCTCCTCAATCTCATCGCCACCCTGGCGAGGTACCGGCCGCCTTTCATCGATATCACCAGCCACGCCGCCGAAGTGGTCTACGACGAAACGCCGACCGGCTACCAGAAACGCATCAAACGGAAACGGCCCGGAACTCTCGGAGTCTGCGCGCTGATCCAGAGGAAGTTCGAGATCGACGCGGTACCGCACCTGCTGTGCGAGGGGTTCACCAGACAGGAGACCGAAGACTTTCTGATCGAACTCCATTACCTGGGAATCGACAACGTTCTGGCCATCCGCGGAGACGGCAACGGCTATCAAAAGCCGCTCGAGCACGGGCGTACCCGCAACGAGCACGCTACCGACCTGATCGCCCAAATTCAGGCCATGAACCGGGGCATCTACCTCGAAGACCTCCTCGATGCCTACCCGACCGACTTCTGCATCGGCGGCGCCGGCTACCCGGAGAAGCATTTCGAGGCTCCCAACCTCACCTCCGATATCGCCTGGGTCAAGCGCAAGGTCGAATCGGGAGCCGAGTACATCGTGACCCAGATGTTCTTCGACAACCGCCACTACTTCTCGTTCGTCGACGAGTGCCGCCGCCGAGGTATCGACGTCCCGATCATTCCCGGGATCAAGATCCTGACCACCCGCAAACAGCTCACCTCGCTTCCCCGCACCTTCCACTGCGAGATCCCTCCCGGTCTGGCGGAAGCCGTTGAACGAGCCGGAGAAGGCGCGGTGACCGAGGCGGGTGTCAACTGGACGCTGCAACAGATGCGCGACCTCATGGAAGCAGGCGTCCCCGCCATCCACATCTACGTGATGCAACGGTCGCAGGCGATTCAGATGCTGATGGACCGTCTCGACATCCCCGACGGCTTCTGAAGCGAGTCCAAGGACGACCCACCGAACCGACCCCCGCTCAGCGGGGAGTACCCTGATCCGGTTGGAACGGCCGGCCGTGGCCGGGCACGATCAGGATGGCCAGGTCCAGCACCCGAACCCGGCCGGCGTGGAGTGCCTCGGCATTGGTGGCCAATGGGTCCTCGGCCGGTCCCGACTCGTTCCACCACAGGTGAGTGCAGGCCAGCACCCCGGCGTCGGTCTCTATCAAAGTGGTGATGTCCTGCGGGGTGTGACCGGGTGTTTCGATCAGCCTCACATGGGGGGAAACCTGAAAACCCTCGGCGGGTCGCGAGTCCCATACGTCCCCGCGGTAGATCGCCCAGTAGTCGTGGAACCGGGCCATGGGGAACAAGGCGGCGTTGAGAGTGTGGTCTGGATGGTGGTGCGAGAACACCACGTCGGTGACGTCGGCCGGGGCCATCCCCAGGTCCTCGAGAGGGTCGAGCAAGGCGGCCGGATCGGCCACCATGCCCGGATCGATGATCACGATCTGCTCGCCGTCGACGGCCACCGAAACCGTCGATGCCACTCGTTCGCCGACGTAGCCGACAGTCAAGACGTGAAAGGACGCCGCCATCAGACTTCCACCTGTTCGGTGTGGAACTGGGTCTCGTACAGACCGGCATAGAGCCCGCCCAGCGCCAGCAACTCGGAATGGCTGCCCGACTCGACCAGCCGACCCTGGTCGAGAACCAGGATCACGTCGGCAGCCAGGATGGTGGACAACCGATGGGCGATCACCAACGAGGTACGACCCTCCATCACCCGCTCCAAAGCCTCCTGGATGAGCGCTTCGGAGTGAGAGTCGAGATGCGAGGTCGCCTCATCGAGGATGAGGATGCGAGGATCTTTCAGGATCACCCGGGCAATGGCCACCCTCTGCTTCTCTCCTCCGGAGAGCCGGTACCCCCGCTCTCCCACCATCGTTTGATAGCCGTCCGGCAGGGAGGCAATGAGATCGTGGATGTTGGCCGCACGACTGGCTGCCTCCAGCTCCGCCTGCGTAGCGTCGGGTTTGGCGTAGCGGAGGTTGGCGGCGATCGTGTCGTGGAACAGGTAAGACTCTTGGGTCACCACCCCGATACCCTCCCCGAGGGTGCCGAGCGATAGATCCTTCACATCGTGGCCGTCGATCCGGACCGCGCCTTCGCTCACGTCATAGAGCCGCGGTACCAGATAGCTGATGGTGGTCTTGCCGGCACCGCTGGGACCCACCAGCGCCGCCAGCTGACCCGGCCGGATCGTGAAGGAGGCATCTTCCAGGGCCCACTCGCGGGTCGAGACCTGCGCCACCTCGGGTCCGCCCTGGTCCACCGCCCGCCCCCAGTGCATTCGTTTCACCTCACGCAAGCCGGGCAGGGCCTCGTCGGTGACGTACTTGAATGAGACCCGGTCGAAGCTGACCTCACCGGCCATGTCGGCCAGGCGGACGGCGCCCTCCCGTTCGTCGATGTCGTGGGGCAGGTCCAGGACCTCGAACACCCGCTCGAACGACACCATCGAGGTGGCAAACTCAACCCGGGCGTTGGAGAGGGCGGTGAGCGGTGCGTACAGCTGACCCAACAGGGTGGAGAACATCACGATGGTACCGATCGTGAACGACCCATTGATCACGAGCACACCACCAACCCAGAACACGGCGGCGGTGCCAAGGGCGCTAACGACGCCCAACGCCGCAAAGAACCAGCGGCCGATCACCGCTCTCCGTACTCCGAGGTCCCGGACCAGCGCAGCTTCGTCGGTGAACCGCTCCGTTTCGTCGTCGGCCCGGTTGAACAGCTTGACCAGCAGAGCCCCGCTCACGTTGAAGGTCTCGGTGAGGATCGAAGACATGTTGGCGTTGTGCTCCATCTGCTCTTGGGAGACTCGTCGCAAGATCTTGCCGACCCGCCGGGCCGGGTAGATGAACAACGGCAGCGCGGCCACCGCCAGGAGAGTGAGGCGCCACTCGGTACGCACCATGATGATGAGAATCGCAGTGACGGTGACAATGTTGGAGGCGATGGTGATGAAGGTGCCGGTGATGGCGTTCTGGGCACCGACCACGTCGTTGTTCAGTCGTGACACCAGCTCACCGGTACGGGTCGAAGTGAAGAACCGCAAGGACATGCGCTGCAGATGCCGGTAGAGCTGCCGGCGGAGGTCGAAGATGATGCCTTCCCCGGCCCGGGCCGACATCCACCGTTGCAGCGTCCCGACCAGAGTGTTGACGATCGGAACCGCCACCATGCCGAGACCCAGGTACGTCAGGAGTCGAACGTTCTTTTCGGGGATGGCACGGTCGATGAGCTCACGTATGAGGATGGGCGGAACGAGGGTCAGGAGAGAGATGATCAGGATCGTGATCAGCACCACGATCAGGTCGCCACGGTAGGGCCGGCCGTATGCCAGAACTCTCCTCAACAGGGCGCGATCAACGTGAGGACGATCCTGCTCTTCGTCGTAGCGCAGGTAAGCAAACCAGTTACCACCGTGAAAGATTCGAGTTCCTCCCGGAGCGAAAGCTCAGCCTATCGCCGGGAGGCGACAATCTCAGGAGCCGGCGGTTTCGAGCGGCGCATCGGATTCATCCACAGCCGGCGTACCTTCGAGGCGGTCCGCCCCGACCGGCGCCGGGATCATGGCCATCTCATCACAGGAACCGGCCATGCGAGCCAGAAGGTCGGCTTGGCCGGCGTGGCGGACAAACAGGTCGTACCGGTAACCGCCCGCAGACCATACGAGCCGCCAGCCGTCGGTCACGTCCAGCGACCAGGCCGGGCACCCGTCATCGAGGATCACTCTCCTGCAATCTTCAACCGTGCTTCCTGCCAGTTCTTCACACCCAATGTCTTCGTGGAGATCCTCAGGCACACCGATCGTATCGACCACCACGGGCTCGCCAGGCGCCGCGTCGATGGCCACGATGAGGACGGCCAGCTGAGCGACGCTGCGGGCCTTGGTGTACGGCTTGGCCGACCAGAACCCGAAGGCGGCCGCAGGATCCGAGGCCAGCTTCCCGGTGGTTGGGTCGAAGACCAGCTGGCTGGTGATGAAGGCGGAACGCTCCGGGATGAGCTCGGGGAACTCGAGGCCCGGCAACGCGACGGCGATCTCCGCCCGGCTGGCCTGAACGTACCCGTCCTGCCGGTTGCTCCGGGACCACACCATGGCGACTGTGTCCTCCGGTGACGCCACCGGCGGATCTCCCAGCTCATCATTCACCCAGGTAACGATCTGTTCGCCATGGGTCGTCTGCAACCCGACCGGTGTCGGAGCGACGGGCGAAGCGGTAGTTGTCGTCGGATCGGGAGCGGCCGCGATCCAACGCTCCGTCATGTGCCCCAGGCCGGAGAGCGACGCATCATTGCAACCCGCCACAACCGCTCCGAACAGCAGCAGCCCGGTCATGGTGCCCCATCGAGCCCGGCTCAACCCGACCCCCTTGTCACAGCATCCAACCTGTCCCACCTGTGAGACGTCATGAGCCTCCGCGGAGTTCCAGGTTCTTACCCGTAGTTCGGGGCAGGGCGAGGAGTTTGGGATACTGAGCACCATGACCATTCGACTCTTGACCGAGCAGTACCCGGAGCGGCCGGGATTCGACACCGCGATTTCCCACGCACTTCTGCGTGCTGCCGCCGACGGAGAAGCCGCCCAGACCTTGCGGCTCCACCAGCCGGGTTCCATGGTCGCCTTCGGCCGGCAAGACGTGACCAGCCCCGGCTACCGACCGGCGGTCGAGGCGAGCAGAGCGGCAGGCTACGAGGCGATCGAGCGGCTGGCAGGGGGGAGAGCGGCCGTCTTCCACCCGGGGACTATTGCCTTTGCCTGGACGGTTCCCACTCCGACGCCACGCGAGACCATCAAACCACGATTCGAAGCGCTGGCATCCACCCTGCTGGCGGCGTTTCGGGCCCTCGGTGCCGATGCCCGGGTCGGTGAGGTTCCCGGCGAATACTGCCCCGGCGCCTACAGCATCAACGTGTCGGGACACCACAAGGTGATGGGAGCGGGCCAGCGCATCATCGGCCGGGCCGCCCACGTGGGTGGGGTCGTCGTCGTTGACGGCGGCGATCGGATCGCCGAGGTGCTGATTCCCGTATACGAGGCACTCGAACTGCAGTGGGACCCGACCACCTCCGGAGATTTGGCAGGCGCCGCGCCCGGAGTCACCCGCCAGGACGTGATGGCTGCCATCGTCACGGAGTTCGATCGGCGCTACGGGTTGGAAGACGGCCGGATCGACGAAGCCACGCTCGCCATGGCCGCAGAACTCGAAGCCAGCCATCTATCTCCCGGCGGGTAGATCCCATCACGGCGAGATTGGTGAGCTCTTTGTGCACTCACCGGCCGGCCGGACAACGCCATGATTCCATTCCATCGTTAGGAGGATTGGCGGTGGCTCGATAGCCTTACGCAATGCAGCCGCCCGCCCGTGTCCTGGTCGTCAACGGACCCAACCTCAATCTGCTCGGCACCCGCCGGCCCGACATCTACGGGTCGACGACCCTCGCCGACCTCGAAGCCGCCTGCCGTTCCTGGGGCACCGAGCTGGGCGTCACGGTGGACACCTTCCAATCCAACCACGAGGGAGCCATCATCGATCGCCTCCACCTGGCCCGGGAGGACGCAGACGCCATCATCATCAACCCGGGCGCCTTCACCCACTACTCGTACGCCATCTACGACGCGCTCGACGCGGTTGAGCTCCCCACGGTCGAGGTCCACATCTCCGATGTCACCCGCCGCGAGGCCTGGCGGCAACAGTCGGTCATCGGCCCGGCCTGCGTTGCCACTATCTTCGGCAGAGGTATCGACGGTTACCGCGCTGCGCTGCGCCACCTGATCTATCGGGCGGCGATGCCGCTCACCACGCTTCGCTACGGCTCCCACCCCGACCAGGTGGGAGATCTACGGGTCCCTCACGGCCCCGGTCCATATCCTGTGGTGGTCCTGATCCACGGCGGATTCTGGCGGCGGCCGTGGCGGCGTGACCTGATGGATGGCCTGGCCGTCGATCTGACCGATCGTGGTGTCGCTACCTGGAACATCGAGTACCGGCGGGGTCCCGATAGCTGGCGGGAGGCCCTCTCCGATACCGTGGCCGCCGTCGACCATCTGGCGAGCCTGGCCGGGGGTCACCAGCTCGATCTGGACCGGGTGGCGCTGGTCGGCCATTCGGCCGGTGGCCAGCTCGCTCTCTGGGCGGCCGCCCGCGCCCGGCTCGCCGCCGACTCGCCATTGACCTCGCCGATCATCACCCCCCGGTTGGCCGTAGCCTTGGCAGGAGTGGTCGACCTGGCGGAGGCAACTAGCGACCACCTCGGCGATGACGCAGTCGAGGAGTTCTTCGGGGGCCTGCCCGATGACACCGCCTCACCTCGCCATATGGTGCCGCTCGGCCTGCCACAGGTGATCGCCCACGGAACGGCCGACGATCGGGTACCGGTCGCATACAGCCGTGCCTATGTCGAAGAGGCGCGCGCCGCCGGAGATGCGATCGACTTTCTCGAGTTCGAAGCTGCCGATCACCGCGTGTTGATTGATCAGCGGTCGGAAGAGTGGGGCAAAATCGCCACGATGACGATAGAACGCCTCACCGAATCCTGATCGTGGCCTGGTGGTTCGTGGCGCTGACTGCCGCCGGCCTGGCTGCAAGCCTGATGGGCGAGCGCCGTGACCTGCCGCTGCGGTTCATTGCCAAACCCATCGCCTCGGCCGGATTCCTCGGACAAGCACTGACCCTCGGAGCGACCGACTCACGATACGGGCGGTGGATCCTGATCGCTCTCCTCTTCGGGTGGATCGGCGACGTGGCTCTGCTGGGGAGGGGCCGATCCTGGTTTCTGACCGGTCTGGTGGCCTTCCTGATAGGCCACCTCCTGTATGTGGTCGCCTTCCTGGTAGCCGGTTTGTCGGCCGGCTTCACCGTCGCGGCTGCAGGCGCAGCCACCGTGGCCGCTGGAGTGGTTTTCCGATGGCTACGCCCCCACCTTCCGCCGGAGATGATCGCCCCGGTACTTGCCTACGTGGTGATCATCTCCGCCATGGTGGCCACTGCGGTCGGGGCAACTGCGGGCGGGGCCACCCCGCTGATCGTGATCGGTGCAACGGCGTTCTACATGTCCGACCTGGCGGTCGCTCGCGACCGATTCGTCGCTCCAGGGTTTGTAAATCGGATCTGGGGATTGCCGCTCTACTACCTCGGACAGGTGCTGCTGGCCTGGTCGGTTGCCTGAGTACCGCGACCCACACGCACGATGGGCTCGTGTCGCCCCGGCATTACCAAGCATGCACCAGCGCGACACAACCCGAGGCGGGCCGACTACTTGCCGGCAGATACCCGGGTGCCCAGTTCGCGGTCGAGAAGCAGCAGCGCCGCGCCGTTGTCGCCGGCCATGGAGATCTGCTCGACCAACTCTGACATCGTTGCCTCTTCTTCAACCTGCTCGTTGATGAACCAATGCAGCAGGGGCAGGCTCGGATAGTCCTTCT
>Ga0209431_10002332_pt1 | contig 15451 bp, 19 predicted proteins | sample RifCSP13_3_FD_184021 | JGI IMG/M metagenome (GOLD analysis project Ga0209431, IMG submission 184021) | Soil microbial communities from Rifle, Colorado - Rifle CSP2_sed 13_3 (SPAdes) (version 2) | ecosystem: Environmental > Terrestrial > Deep subsurface > Rock core/Sediment | place: Rifle...
TGTTGAACGCAAAGAGGCAGGCGTTCAGGTACAGCAGGTGGCGCGGGTGTGGCACTTCAGGCAAAGTGGGCACAACTTCAAACCTGACGACAAACTCATCGGCCATTATCATGTCGGCGTTGGCTTCAAGCGACAGGCTGTCTGCCTTGTATTCGCCCCGCACGTTACTTAGGGAATGGCGCATGGCGCTGCCAAGCAGGATCGAGATCCTAGACAGGCTGTCTGTCGGTAGCGGGTCTTTGCGCTCATAATAAGCGAACCTTGTGCAGCCGGAAGCCTCGACCGCGTGAATCTTGTCTGGATTCTTTTTGTCTATCTTTACGCTCAGTTCCTCGTGCAGTTTGTCGAGGCTCTTTTCTATCGTCTCTCGCAGGTTCCTGCCGCCAAGCAATTGCATCGTACCACACCGTGGCGCTATATATTATGTTTTGAGTCAAAAGCCGCTTTTGATCGGGTCTTCGGGCTTGATTATTTCGCGCAAGAGCGTGGTCGCGTACGACCCCTTTGGCAGTTTGAAGGATACTGCCAGCGGGTTTTGTCTGTAAGAAAAGTCCATGCACCAAAGAGGCGCCTGCCTGAACCCTCCCTGGTGGCTCAGCTCCTGCATCTCCTTGATGTAAAAGTCCTTTGCGGCCGCGCCTTCTTCCTGCAGGATTGTTTTTGTAATGTTTTCAAACCTGCCCTTGCCGGGCTGGAAAGTATAGCCGGCCATCCTTATCGCAGGGACCATTTTCGCCTTTGCAGTCGGGTCGTAGTTGATTATCCTGCCAAATGTCGCCGGCCCCTCCATCTCAAAGCACAGGTCGCCGGCTGCCGGCTCGAGCAAGTCCTCTCCGTTCATGATAGCTGCGCTCAGGCACCTGTTGAAAATGTATGCCTGGTACGCCTGCACAAACAGCCTGCGGATCGTGATCGGAATTGCGCGCAAGGCCGAAACTGCGTCCTTGCCGGCGACAACCGCCGACAGCACGTGCCGCTCGATGTCCATGCCCCTTGGCAGCATCCTGAGCACCTGCTTGTAGCTCCCCGGGTCGGCGCTCTTGCTCCTTATCTCCTTGCTCATCGGAGTGTCGTATTCGGTCGTGTATGACAACAACAGCTCGACTGCGCGGCCAAAGTTGCGTCTGATTATTTCCCTGCCCACAAGGTGCGTTACCAGCCTCTCACTTCCAAACCTCTGGAGGCCGTAAAAGTTGCCTACCTTGCTTATATCGGGGAGCAAGCCGGACAGGTCCTGCGAACGCGGATCATGAATAGCTATTTCAAACCTGTTGCCTGCAAGGAATTCCTTGCCAAGCGGCCTCTTTGTGAAACCCTTTAGCGTGACGCGGGTGTGACTGCTTTTCAGCTCTGATGGCGGGTTCTTCATGACTTTATCAGCGCCGGCGTATTGCGTTGTGACTGCTTTTGCATCTTTTATCCCCATCACCCTGAGCCTGATGCGGCACTCCCGCTCAATTTCAAAGAGGGCGTGGTTTGAGTCGATGTCGTGCTTTTCAAGGACGTAGATCGGGTAGCGGTGGCGATCGTCAAAGGAAGGCGAAATACTTTCTGCAAGCGACTTCTCTACCAGCTCGGAAACCCTGAACCCTTCACTGCCCTGCTTTATGGATCCTCCGGTCCCGGCAAAGCTGGTGCAGTAGCATTCAATGCCTGCTAGCTTGTCGATCTTAGGTACAGCTAGAGTCATTTGCGAACGATTATTCCTTCTTTGGTTTCTTGGCTGTCTTATCCTCTTTCTTGGTGGCGGCTTTGCGCGGCTCTATCGTTTTAGATATCGATTTCAGCTGCTCGACATTCTCAGGGTGTTTCGTCTGCCTCCACACATCGACTGGCACTCCCCTCCTTCTCGCGATTCTAGGGTCAATACCGGCTTCCTTCAGCTCCTCAAAAGAGTATCCTCTGCCCGTTCTGACAATGTATCCGTTCCTGACCGTTGGCTTGGCCGCTTGCATGGTGCAGTATGCCGCGGGCTATAATATAAAATCATGCCGCGTGGCTCTTCCTGTAAGGCCCTCTGGTCCTCCTGCGGGCCTTTTCTTCCTGGCCTGCCCTCCTCAGAAGCGAGGATTCCTGCTCTGCGAAATTGTGCGCTGAAATGCCGTGCTCTTCAAGCTCTTTGGCCTTTGCAAATATCATCCCGCAGATGCTGCACTTATGCACGATTGACAATGCACGCCCTGGTAATTTACGCTTTCCAGCCGCGCACCGCTTTACAGTGAAAAGGTCACGAGGGTCGATGTCGCATAATAGCAGATGATGATAATGGAACATTGGCACCGGAAACTTTCATCGCTTTGCAATTAACCGGGAATGAGCTAGTATTGTTGTTGGCAGAAAAGCTCAAGGAATTGAAAGAGAGAGACTGCGTTAGACGCAGCCGAGAAAATCAGGGAACTTGGCTCGCCGGACGTGCAGGAATCGCTTGAAAAGATACGGGAAGTCGCAAAGACCAAGATCATGTACAAGGCATTCCTGTCGTACGCACAGCTAAAGGAATACCTGTCGGTGCTAATTGCAAACAACTTGCTCGAATACCTGGAAGGCGAGCAGGTCTACAAGACAACCGACAAGGGCAACCGGTTGAAGCTATACAAGCAGATCGGTGAGTACGATGCGCCGGACATGGAAAAGTGGCAAATCTACACATAAATAGTCACAACACTGGATCAGGGCTGTGTCTCCAAAGCGGCGGGTAGCAATCATCACAGCATTGTTTGCCGCAGTTGGTGTGGGGGTGAGCGTCGGCATTATCGCGGCCGGAGGCGGATTTTCTGGAGGCCGCGGGCCGGACATCTTTAACCCGCCGTCTGAGGCAGACATCTGGAAAGTGGGCAGCAACATACAGGACGGGACGGCGCTTGACTATTCGCTGACATCCAGGGCCGAGTCCAGCTCGCTTGAATCCGCGCAGGTTTCCATGGTCTTTGAGCAGACCGGCAACAACTGGGACGTGGAATTCACGGTTGTCAACGGGACGGCGCAAGCGGTACAAAACACCGTCACGATGTCCCAGGAGCTGACGAGGGAAGGGCAGCTAGCAGAGTCGTTCAGGTCATACTTTGAGCCCATACAGGTGTCGATTTTTGCAGTCCGTGACATGGAGTACGGCCAAAGCGCAAAGTACCTTGTGGTGGGCGCACCGTGGAACCAGATATTTTACCAGTCGTCAGATGTCATAGTCAGAGTAACCGGCGAGGAGACAGTGCAGACGCCGGCGGGAACGTTTGACTCCTTTGTGCTGAGCTACAGGCTTGAAGAAAATACAAGCAAGATATGGGTAGTCCGCGACATGCCGCTTCCAGTCAAGGCCGAAGTCTATGACTCGGAAGATGAGCTGCAATACCAGTACGAGCTTGTGCGGGCATCTGGAGTCTAGAGGCAGATCGGAATCGCGCCAAAATAGCATTTTTGGTGGAGCGTTATCTCCTTGACGCTCAGGTCCATGAACTCATAGGTTGCATTGTCAACGCTGGACATCACTCGGGGCCTTGGCTCGGTCGGGTATAGCACGCTGGCCTCGAACTCACCGTCAACATCGCAGCTGACCCTAGCCACAATGTTGATAATCATCAAACCGACGCAGACCACAGCCAAAGCAAGTTTGTTGGCAGCTATTGCTTTTGGTAGCGCCATCGCTGATATGACCATGTAAAAAGCATTAACGATTCAGAATCAATTTACGTGTCAAGTCTTCTTGTCTGGGAAATACACATTTTCGGCGAGCCAGTCGGCGTACGACCTGACGCCTTCGTCCATCCTGCACCAGAAATGCACAGAGCCGGGCAGGACTTCGATCCTGCCGCCGGGCATGACAACTTTGACGCCTTCCTTGCCTTCGTACATGTAGGCGTCCTGCGGCTGGGCGCCGCTGCCGACAAGCTCCGCCGCCTTTTGCTTCACCATTTCCCTCGGCACCGGGAACGTCTTTCGGAATTTGTCAATCACGATGCCGACGTTTTCAGTGCCGTACGAGCTAATGTCGGAAATCTTGCCCGGGACTGGAAAGTGCAGCTGCAGATTGACTCCGTAGCGGGAGCCGACAAAAAGCGCCAGCTCGTTTAGCTTCTGGTACGCGATGCTGGGGCTCCTCTTCAAAGCCGCGGCGAGCGCCTCGCGGTTGCTTTCGATGTTGTATCGCAAGTCGTCGATGAGGCTGGAAAATGCCGGCAACACCAATTTTTTACAGTTTGCCATTAATTAGCCTTCATTAGTTGGGTTCAAATGGTGGAAGGTGTTAGCAGAACCGCAACAAAGATTTCACCTGATGACTAGCCTAGAACACTGACCATTTAGCAATCTTTCCAGACTGACAAATAATGGTCAGCTCAACCCCCCCAACAGAGAGAAGTTCTTTGTGCATGCGCTCTACTACTATTCAATCCTACAACAGCTCGGCTCAAACCCTCTGCATAAGAAATGCTGAATTCTGGGTCAAATTGGATGCTGGTTCTTTATAAATGCCGATTGCAGAACTGCAGAACCATAATTATTATAGCGCCAAACGGGACTCTACATTGTTGAACAAATCTGAACAGCTCTTTGGCAGAGCCAGGAAGGTTTTGCCCGGCGGAGTCAATAGCCCGGTTCGTTTTTACGAACCTTATCCCTTCTTTGCTTCCTCAGCAAGGGGCAGCAAGCTCACGACCGCAGATCACAAGACGTACCTTGACTATTGCATGGGCTACGGAGCAATGGTCCTAGGCCACGGCTATTCCTCGGTAATCGAGGCAGTCAGGTCGCAGCTCGACAACGGGACGCTCTTTTGCGTGCCGACAGAGCGGGAGATAAAGCTGGCAGAAATGATATGCAAGGTGGTCCCATGCGCCGAAATGGCCCGGCTTGTCAACACTGGCTCTGAAGCCACGATGCATGCGATCAGGCTTGCACGATCATTCACAAAGAAAAAAGGCGTAATAAAATTCGGAGGCGGGTACCACGGCGCGCACGACTATGTCCTTGCAAAGGCAGGGTCGGGAGCCGCAAGCATGCCGGCGTCAGAAGGAGTGCTTGAAGAGGCGTCGTCGCGTACGGCAGTCGTGCCGTACAACGATTCTGCCGCGCTCGAGCGCGCAATCGAGAAAAACCGCGACACGGCCTGCGTCATAATGGAGCCTGTGCTTGCAAACATCGGACTTGTACTGCCTGAAAAGGGTTACCTCAACGAAGTGAGGAGGTTGACCGCGCAGAACGACGTGGTCTTGATATTTGACGAAGTGGTGACTGGCTTTCGGCTTGCGCTTGGAGGCGCGGGCGGGTTCTTTGGAGTCAAGCCGGACTTGGCAACGTTTTCAAAGGCGCTCGGCAACGGCCTGCCAATAGCTGCTATTGCAGGCAAGAAAGAGATAATGGGCAGGCTTTCACCTGCCGGCGCAGTTTATCAAGCTAGCACGTTCGCCGGCAACCCCGTGTCGGTAGCGGCCGCCATCGCGACCATTGAAACGCTGATCGAGGCCAAGAACACAGTCTATCCCAAGATTGCAAGAACGTGCGACAGCATTGTCGACGGAATAAAGGACGCGTTGTCAAGCGCGCAACTCGACTGCACGGTTAATTCGATCGGATCAATGTTCCAGCTGTTCTTTACCAGTGAAAAGGTAAAGGACGAAGCAAGCGCCAGAAAGGCGAACGTGGCAATGTTCCGCAAACTGTTCGACGAGCTGCTAAAGCGCGACATTTTCATCCCGCCTTCGCAGTTTGAGACTTGCTTTGTTTCGTACGCGCACGGCGAAGACGACGCCGACAGGACAGTCGAAGCATACGGCGAAGCATTTCGCAGGATAAAGAAATGAAGGCGATACGGGTTGGAACAAGGGGCAGCCGGCTTGCGATAGCGCAGACAGAGATAGCCCTAGCTGCATTGCGTAGGGTACACCCCGGAGTCCGCTTTGAAGTCGTCACGATAAGCACCAAGGGCGACGTGGACAAGAGGCCGCTCTTCACGATGGACGAAAAAGGGATCTTTGAAAAAGAGGTGAACGAGGCAGTCAAAAAAGGCGAGGTCGACTTTGCGGTCCACAGCCTCAAGGATATCCCCTCTGACCTGTCCGATGAACTGATAGTAGCGTGCATACCGAAGAGGGCGAGCCCGAACGACGCGCTTGTAAACGACAAGGGCCAAAAGCTGAAAGAGCTCGCGCCTGGCTCGACTGTCGGCACGAGCAGCCTCCGACGTGCCGTGCAAGTGGCAAAATCTAGGCCGGACCTCAACGTCAGGCCGATAAGGGGCAACGTCGAGACGAGGGTAAAAAAAGTGATAAGCGGCGAGTACGACGCGGTTGTCTTGGCAGAAGCCGGGCTGACAAGAATAGGAATGAAAGACGTCATAGTGGAGCGCTTTGGAATCAGGGATTTTGTGCCGGCACCGGGGCAGGGCGCGATAGCGATTGTGTGCAGGCGCGACGACAGGACCCTCCTTAGCATGCTCAGGCAGATAGAGGACCTGCGCTCGCGCGCCGAAGTGCTTGCAGAGCGGGCACTGATAAAAAAGGTCGAAGGCGGCTGCAGGTTCCCGCTCGGGGCAGTAGCGGTGACCAGCGGCGATAAGATTACGCTTTACGCAAGTGTGTTTTCAGCAGACGGTAGCATGAACATCAAAGTGAAAAAAATCGGGAACGCAAACGACCCGGAAAAGCTGGGCAGCAAGGTAGCCGACATGCTGATCAGGCAGGGCGCTATGGAGATGGCAGAGGGCTGGCGCAGGGCGGTTGAAGAGTGGAACAGGAAACTATGAAAAAGGGCAGGGTGTTTATCTGCGGAGCTGGCCCGGGCGACCCCAAGCTGATAACGCTCCGGGCACTGGAGCTCTTGAAAACATGCGACGCAGTCCTGTATGACAGGCTTGTCAGTAAGGAGATAATAGACCAGATACCGAAAGGCGCTGAAAAGGTCTATGTTGGCAGGACGGTTGGCGACCCGGCCACCCATCAGGATAGGACAAACGAGCTGATGGCAAAACATGCGAAAAAGGGCAAGAATGTATTGCGCCTAAAGGGCGGCGACCCGTTCATCTTTGGGCGCGGCGCCGAAGAAGCAGAATACCTCATCAGGCATGGAATAAAATTTGAGATAGTGCCCGGTATAACATCAGCTATAGCGTCGCCGGCTTATGCCGGCATCCCGCTGACCCACCGCAGACTTTCGTCGTCTGTCGCCATAGTCACTGGACACGAAGGCGCAGAAAAGGACGAGCTTGCGGTCAGGTGGGACAGGCTGGCAGGTGCTGTCGACACCATAGTAGTCCTGATGGGCATTGGGCAAATAGACCAGATTTCCCGCGATCTGGTAAAGGCCGGCATGAAAAAGAGCACTAGGGTGGCAATCGTCGCAAGCGGCACTACAGACAAGCAGCGAATAGTCAGGGGCACGCTTGCTACCATAGCCGGCATTGCCAAAGAGGCCCACGTCAAGCCGCCTGCAGTCATTGTGATAGGCAAAGTCGCCGGCCTTGACAGCCTGGAATGGTTCAGGTGACTGACTGCGGTGCCGGGGCTGAAAGACAAGATCATCGCAATCACCAGAAACGAGAGCGACGCAAGGGAATTTTCGCAGCTGGTAAGCAGGCAAGGGGCTAGGGCGATAGCCCTTCCGACGATAGAAATTGTGCCAAGGGATCCGGAGGCAGCAAGTGAATTTCTGGAAAAACTGCAAAAGAAAAAACACGACTATTGCGCGTTCATGAGTCCGCAGGCCGTGAAGATCCTGTTCGACCTTGTCGGCAGGGAGGCAGTTCTTGCGCTAAAGTCCACGATAGTGATTGCAGTGGGGCCAAAGACAAAGGCGAGCCTGCAGGAGCAGGGCGTGAACGTCAGGCTGGTGCCGGAAAAATTCTCTTCGGCGGGCCTAGTCGATCTGCTCTCGTCAATGGAGCCGGCGAGAAAAAAGATAATCATACCGCGCAGCGGCGCCGCAAACGAGTTTGCTGCAAAAGCCCTGACAGCCCTCGGGATGAAGGTCGACGAAATACTGCTCTACACGGTGCGCACCAGCCCCGTAACGTTTGTGTGGAGCGAGTTTTCTGATCTGCTCCTGCAGAAAAAGGTGGACGCAGTCGTTTTCACGAGCGCCTCAAGCGTTAGCTCGTTCTTTGAAATAATGGGCAAGATGACCATAGGACATTTGCAGCTTGACGGCCTTGCCAGGGTGGTCTCAATAGGTCCCTTCACCAGCAAGGAGCTGAAGAAGAGGAAAGTGAAATACTTTGAAGCGGAAGAACACACCATCAGGGGCGCGCTCGAGCTCGCAAAGAGAATCGTGTAACTCTTTTTAGTCTTTGTGCGCCATATGGGGCATTACAGAAACTACCACGCAGGGCGCCCTCCTAGAATATTGTACATTCAACATGAATAGCCAGCTTGAAAAGAAGGTGGATTTCCTGTACTCGTCGGTTTAAAAACATGTGCGCGACGCGGAAAAGGACAACAAGTCCGAGCTTGCGAAACTGTGGACGTCCATTAAAGAGGACGAGCAGGACCACCTGATAAGGCTGCGGGAAGAGCCTTTGACGGAAGCTAAAGAAAATAGGTTAAAGTAGGAAAGCACTGGCCTTTGCTGCGCGCCTAGTCTCTATTGCTAGCATGTCAGACATCCTCTCCACCGCGGAAAGGTACTCGACGCCCTTGGTGGTGGTGCGGAACTGCCTAAGCGAGCCTGACTCGACGTCCTGTTCGAGCAATCCGTTTCCCATCAGCGCCTGCGTGTACTCCTTGGCCTGGCTATGGGTCAGGTACGCGTGGAACATTATCTTGGTGATGGAGGCTCCACCCTGAGCGCTGTAAAGGATGTCTCTCATGATTTCGTCCTTTTGCCTATTGCGCATCACAATCTCGTATTTATAGCAATAGCTGTCTGAATATAAGATTACCGTTGGACTCTTATAGAATATTTCTCTATTCTCAATAACCATTATTATAGAAGAGTACTCAACACGCCAAGTATGCAATACAACTCCTTCATGGAAATAGGTTCATGTCCCGTCTAGTTACTAGAACCAACAATAAGGTCCAACTTAAGGTGCATTAGAGAAGCGGGTTCGGAGGGATTCGGACCCTCGACATTTTAACCCAGAATAACTGACTGGTTAAGAGCCAGACGCTCTACCTGGCTGAGCTACGAACCCGCAGAAAATTTGCTGGAGCGAGCGATATTTAAATGAAACTAGAAAAGGGAAAGAAAATTCTTTAGGCTATTTTGGCTGTCTGCTGGCTCTGCTGGACTATCTTGACTATCGCCTCAGAGACAGAGCAGTTGAGCTTTTCCTTTTCCTTCAGGATGTGTCTGTAGGCGTCGAGCGTGATGTAAACCGGTATCGAGCCCGTGCCTTCAAGCAATGCTTTCACGCGATACAGGCCGTTTTCCATTCCGCGCTCTGCAATCTTTTTCAGCTTGACCTTATCCATAAAGCTGCCAAGCGGACCCATCGGCATCTCGTACTCGACTGTCATGCCGGTCCTGCTCTTTTTTTCGCCCAGCTCTTCAAAGTCGACTGTTATCTGCCAACTCTTGAACGGTCCTTCAATCATTTTAGCAACAATCTTGCGCATTGGAATATAATCAATAGTTTCGCAGTCCCACTCGAGCTTTTTGCCGTCAAAATCTCCGCTTATCCTGAAAATAGTTCCAACCCCAAAGCCGTTCTTGACTTCGACAGGGATAACGCTCAGCCCCATGTTCTCCGGGAACTGGTCGGCCATGTGCTCTGGCCTTGCAAAATAAGTGAATACTTCGTTGATCGGAGCGTTAATTTCGATGCTCTTTTGGATAACGGTCATCGTGGAAGAAAGCCGGAGAACTGAATTTAAAGGTTTTGACATGAAAAAGGAGGCTGGCTACGCCAGCGGGTTGGCGTTCACTATCTCGTCAAGGCACTTGATGACGTCTTCCTTGCTGACAGGAATGGGGTTGTAGTCAAGGTGGCCGCGGTCCGGCATGATAACGTCTGCTGCCTGGTCGAGCGGCTGCTTTAGCTTGAGCTGCTCGAACTTTAGTTTCTGCGCAATTTCCTTGAAGCGCTTGTAATAGGGGGACTGGTTGAACTTGTGCGCAACTGTAGTGCATGACGAAAGCGCGTAGCCGTGCGGCACACCTTCATTTGAAAATACGTACGACAGTGCGTGGCCAAGCGTCGTCGACGAGTTGCCAAAGCCGATGCCTGAGAGCATTGCGCCGTACGGAAGCAGGATGTGCTTGTCGTTCATTATGGCATCATAGAGTATGTCAAATGCCTCCTTGCAGAAAAGCTGCGTGAACGGGTTGCCGAGCTTGCTGTCATAGCCTTCAGACGCTTGGGCTGCCGCGTCGCATGCAGAGTTGCGCATGATGTTGAAAGGAGTGCCGGGCAAAAAGTACGGGTCGACGATGGATGCGTCTGCAAGGAACGCTTCGTCCTGCAGGAGCTTTTTCTTGTGGTCAAAGCTGATTACCGCGTAGGTGGTCATCTCTGCGCCGGTGCCAAACGTCGTCGGGATCAGGATCTTGGGTATGCCTGTCATCTTGCCTAGATATTTGCAGACGTCCAACGAGCTTCCGCCGCCAAGACCAATGTAGCACGAAATGTTCTTACCTTCGTACTGCTTCTTTATTTCCTCGACGGTCTCAATCGCGGGGTCGGGCGTGACCTTGTCGTACAGCTCGTAGTTTTTGATCCCCATGTAGTCCAGCCACTTGTTGTAAATGTCGGGAGTGGTCGTGGTAATAACAAGAGCATTCTTTGGGTAGGGAAATTCTTTTGCAGCGTTTTCCCCGAACATGATCTTTTTCGGCATCATTACTTTCCAAGCCATATGAGTATGGGTTCGCCCTCTTGGTGTTTTATGTCTTACTGGCTCGAGACGTTATGCGTGTTCTTTCAGGTAGGCTTGCAGCTTGCGCTTCTCCAACCTCATCAGGTAGACAATGCCAATCACCGTGAACACCTCGACCGACTTGGCCAGTACGCCGGCGACATCCACGCTTTCTGGCAGGCCGGTTGGCGAAAGCGGGGGCGGAAGCGTCACAGAGTAGGCGTAGAGCCCGAGCAGGACGGCCGTCCCGACAAGGCCGAACAAGTTGACTGCCACCGTCTTGCGGTAGTGGTCCTGCGGCCTTGCCCTGCCGGCAGTCGAAGCAGTCAGCGTCAACATCGTATACAGAATGCCGTAGGTCACCTGCATGCCGCCTGCAACAATCAAGAATATGCTGTATTCAATCCGGAGTGAAGCGTGCCCTGAATATATCGCGAAATGGACAAGCCCGCCCGCAATGGCAGCAAGTGTCACGACGTATCTCATGGTGTCGCCGGGCGCGCTCGCAAACTTACCGCTCTTTTTCTTACTCCAGTACGTCAGGCCGAGCACCGCGCCAAATATCGCCAGCGGGCCAAACACCGCCCCCGCAAGGGTCGCGTTGTAGATCGTGCCAAAGCCCTGCGAAATGGCGGCGTTGAAGATAAGCCGCTCACAGTTGCATCCAGACGAGCTGCCAAGCGTGCCTCTTGGCGGGTCAATTGCGTTGATGTTGACCGGCCCGTCGGCTATGCTGAGCACTATCTGGTAGCCGCCGACCTGCGGAAAAGTGTAAAAGACTGAAAAGTCGCCCACGTCCTGCTTTGTCCACGGAAAGGCCTTGAGGCGCTCTCCTGAAGAGGCATAGACTTCAACCATCGTTTCAATGTTGTAGGTGTCCCGCCCGTCGTTGTCCTGAATGCTGAACATGATGGCAGTTGGCTCGCCCGGCGCAGCATAGTCCGGCTCCAGAGCTTCATAGACGTAATACTGCCCGACGCCGTCGCCCCTGCCGTTGTAGTGGGAAAAGTGATCAAAGTGCGCGTAGGCCGGCGCTGCAGAAATCACAAGCAGCAATGAAACTGCCAGCAGGGCCGGGAAGTTCACAGGAATAATTCTCCTTTTCCTGTATATTACTGTGCCTTGGCCAGAGTTTTTTTCCCCGCAAGCCTGTGAGCGTACAGGGCGGTGATCAGGATCATCGAGAAGAGCACGATGCCAAGCCCGAGGTGCGTGGTAACCAGAATCGCGTGCAGCCGCTCCACAATGACTATTGCGCCAAGCGTTATCTGGCCAATGACCGCGGCGCCCGCTATTATTGTGGTGATCTTCATACCCTTTGGGGCGGCCTTTGACTTTAGTGTGAATGCCATCGTCGTGATGACGAGCATGCCGGTTGCTGCTGCTACTGACCTGTGGAAGTATTCAATGATAAAGTCTTTATGCGGCAGCAGGCCCTGCGGACAGAGCGGCCATTCGGGGCAAGTGAGGCCGACGCCGGAAGCGCTGACGTACCCACCAATGGAGATCAGCGAAAAGAGGACGACAAGGGAGGAATAAGAAAGGGCCTGCAGCAACAGCATTTTACTGTACTATGAGCTTGCCCTTCATATATTCGTGCACAATGCAAAAGTAGTCGTATTCGCCGGGGTCGACCTCTGCCAGGGATATCTTCGCTGATTCCCCGCCGGTGATTATGCTGGTGTCAAACAGCTTGCCCTTCTCAGGATCGTTGTTGGCAGTTCCGGATGTCACAGTGTGCGGGATGGAGTCCTGATTAACGACGCTGACTTCGTCGCCCTTCTTTGCAGTCAATGAATCGGGATCAAAGTCAGGGTTTCCTTGCACTGAAGAGCTTTCAAGGATGTTTATCGAGGGTCCAGCTGCGGCAGCTCCGCCTGTCTGGCCGGCTTCGGCTGCAGCGATTCTAAGCTTGCTTGTCATGTATGGGTGGAGAGTGCAGAAGTAGTTGATGGTGTCGCCTTCCTTTGCATCTGCTAGCGCGATAGCCTTTGATTTTTCGCCGCCGATGATTATGCCGGTGTCAAACAGCTTGCCCTTTTCGGGGTCATTGTTATCAACGCCTGAAGTGGCGGTGTGCGGAATAGTGTCCTGGTTGTCCCATACTATCTTGTTGCCAAGCGGCACCGTTGCGTCGTCATCAGGGTCGTAGTCAGGGCTTCCCTGCGATGAAGCACCTTGCAATATTGCAATGGTAGTAGTTCCTGCCGCTGGCGGCTCTGTAGGAGGCGGCCTTTCTGTGCGTATCTGGGTCACGGGCGGCGGGTTCTTGTACATGTCGTCGAAGAATGGGACGAGGATCGCCGCTCCCACGGCAAGGGTGATGCCAATGATCGCAAGTCCCTTGGCCATGCGCCTTCCTGAAGTCAGGATTATTGGCTCTTTTTCATGTCCATGTTCGTCATGCGACATTTCCCATTTTCTCCTTTTTAGTGATGGGGCTCGCGCCTGGTGTAGTCGTAGTACTGCTCTCCGATCGCAAACGGGTCGTCCATCTTGGCAGGCTTGCCCGATACCGTGCTCTTTATCATGTTGGCAATGAATACACCCGCTCCGGACGCGGTTATGTATGCGCCGATTGTAGATATCTGGTTCATTATTATGAGCGGCTGCACCGGGACATAGTCGAATGTTCGCCGTGGCTGCCCATAGAGTCCAAGGACGTGTTGTGTCAGGAATATCACCGAAAGTCCCACGAATATGAGCCAGAATGACACCATGGCGATCCTTTCATTGTACATCCTACCCGTTATGAACGGGAACATGTAGTGCGTAAAGCCAATGAATGCCATCGTAACAAGTCCTGCAATGAACAGGTGGAAGTGGCCAACTACCCAGTAACTGTCGTGCGTGAGGAAGTCAAGCGGCATGGCGGTGTTCACAATGCCTCCGGCCCCCGCGTAGAAGAACAGCACCAGCCCTCCCACTGCAAAGCTCATAGGGGCAGCGAACTTGATCCTGCCTCCCCACATGGTCGCTATCCAGTTAAAGACGTGCAGGGCTGAAGCCGGCACTGCCGCCAGCGTCCCGACCATAAAGACGGTCTTTTCTGTAAAGCTCATGCCTGTCGAGTACATGTGGTGGGCCCACGACGCAAAGCTTACGATGGAGAGCAGCACGAACGCCGCAACCCCTGACTGGTAGCTAAAGATCGGCTTTCTCGAGAACTTGGGTATCAGCTCGTACATCATGCCCACTGCCGGTATGAGGAATATGTAGACCTCGGGATGGAACGTGAACCAGAACAGGTGCTGGTACGCTATAGGATCCCCCCCCATGGCCGGGTTGAAAAAGCCCGATACGCCAAGCCTGTCCGTGTACAGCATGATAAGCGCCGCCGCAAACGTGGGAATTGCGACGAGTATCATGATCGACGTTACAAGCGTTGACCAGACAAACAGAGACGTCTTCATCAGCGGCAGGTCTGGGTGCTTCATCCTGAGGATGGTCACTATAAAGTTGATTGCGCCTAAGACGGACGAGATGCCTGCTATCTTGAGGCCAAATATCCACATCTCGGCCGCGGGGCCGGGAGCCCTTATGATCGAATAAGGTGGATAAGCGTTCCATGTGGTGTCTGCAAAGCCAAGCCAGACAAGCGCCATCCCGACTGGAATCATCCAGAACGCGACAGCGTTCAGCTTGGGCCAGGCCATGTCTTTGTACCTGACCATGATCGGGATCAGGTAGTTGCCGATGCCTGAAGCGAATGGAAGGAGCCAGAAAAATAGCATGTTTGTGCCGTGCACCGTGAATATTCTGTTGAATGTGTTAGAATCAGCAATCAGATCTCCGGGGCCGGGCGTGAACAGCTCGGTGCGGATTCCGACAGCCAAAGCGCCGCCTATGATCAAGGCAATCAGCGACAGGTAGACATACAGCAGACCAATATCAGTATGATGGGTCGAAAAAAGGATCTCCCACATTGGACGGGGTTTTTTAACCTCTAGAACCAACTAGCATCCATCCCTCTTAATGCTCGTACATGGAATACTATATCAATAAAAGCATTTTGTTTTTAGCACTGCCAGCAAAACGGGTGATGAATGATGAGAGGTTTGTAAAAGTAGAATTTACAGAAAATTAGTTTTAGCTTGCAACCGCCAAGGCGCCCTTCGACGGTGTCAGCTCAGCTGCAGCTTTGCTGACTTCGGCTACTCCTTCGCCAGGCTCTTCGACTATCAGCTTCGCCCTCATTTGGTAGTGGGAGAACCCGCAGTATTCCCTGCACTGTATCAGGTATTCGCCCGACTGGTCAGGGACGAGCCAGACCGTGTTGATCCTGCCGGGCACCGCATCCATCATGGTCGTAAAGTCGGGAATGTTGAACGCGTGTATCACGTCGAGGGACGTTACCTCGAACCTGTACGGCTGGCCCTTGACCAGGTGGAGCTCGCTGATCTCCTTTGTCCCGTCTTCGTGCTCGAAGGTCCAGAGCCACTGCTGGCCGACTACTTTGATGACCTCGGCGTTTTCTGGAGCGTGTTCCAGTATTCTTTCAATGTTCCAGGCATCTGCGCCGACATAACAGAGAATAGCAATAACGACTCCGACATAGACCCATTCAATCGTCGCGTGGCCCATTAGTGCTGCGCACCTCCAGTTCTGGCAGGAGTAATGCCGCCCCTGTTCTTTGGATGCGACTCGCGGAAGCGCCACACGACGTAGGC
>Ga0209431_10002335_pt1 | contig 15442 bp, 13 predicted proteins | sample RifCSP13_3_FD_184021 | JGI IMG/M metagenome (GOLD analysis project Ga0209431, IMG submission 184021) | Soil microbial communities from Rifle, Colorado - Rifle CSP2_sed 13_3 (SPAdes) (version 2) | ecosystem: Environmental > Terrestrial > Deep subsurface > Rock core/Sediment | place: Rifle...
GCGACAATCCGGCCGGAGGGAGCCACGAGGGTCCCGAACGGGAACGCGGCGGCCCCTTCGCCGTCCGAGAGAGCCCATCCGCCCAGGTCGAGGAACGTCGACCCCGTGTTCGCGATTTCCACGAACTCGTCGTCGCGCGGTCCGTTCGCGTACACCTGCGTGAGGATCGCGGGACCGCCGAGCTCGGCCGCGAGAAAAAGATCGGCCGGCGATGGAGGGCGAGGGACGGTCCCCGGCGCCGGCCCCGCGGCCGCGAGGCTCCCGAGCCCGAAGAGAACGCATCCGACGAACGCCGCCAACGTCCTCGCGCCGCGCACGCGGCCGACTCGGCGTGGCGGGGCATAAGGCCCCGGCGTACACGCACGCTACCTTTGGGGATCGGGGTCAGCGGAGGCCTTTCACGAGATCCCGGAGGGCTTTCTCGGGGTCCTTCGCCTTCACGACGCCGGACGCGAGCAGGACGCCCACGGTCCCCAGGTCGATCGCCTTCCTCACGTCCTTGGAGGTCTTCACGCCGGCCCCGCACAGGACCCGGACCTTCGGGTTCGCGGACCGGATCCGTTCCACGGCCCCGGACACGACCTCGGGCTTCGCGGTCGTCACGCTCACGTCCCCGCCGATGAGCTCGGGCGGCTCGATCGCGATGAAGTCGGGCGACAGCTTCGCGAGGGTCTCCGCCTCCGCGAGGTCGTCCGCGCACGCGATCACCTCGAGGCCCAGGTCCCGGCACCGCGGGAGGACGGCCTTCATCTCCTCCCAGGCGACCTTTCGCTCACTGTGGTTGATCAGGGTGCCCGCGGCGCCCGACTCGAGGAGAGCCTCGGGGGGCGCCCACCCGGTCCGCGGTCCCGCATCGACCGCGTCGACGTGCTGGCCGAACACGGGGATGCGGACCGACTTCGCGATGTGCGCGAGATCGGACGTCGGCGGGGCGACCACGATGGACGCTCCGGTCGCCTCGGCGACCTTCGCGCAGGCGTTCGCGAGGGCCCAGCCCTTCTTCCCGAGGACCTCCGGGTACACCTTGAAGTTCACGACGATCGCGGGGAGCCGCATCCGCCTCCGGATGGCCCCGCGCTCACAAATAGGCTCCCCCGCGAGGGCGGCCCGCGCGGCCGTTGTTAACCTTGTTTGAGGTTAACACGCGCCTCGCATCGCGCCGGGCGACGCGAGGCGACGACCGCCGCCTACCGCACGCTCTCCCACTGGCCCTTGTGCTTCTCCATGAGCTCGGGCATCGTGGTATATTCCATCTCGTCCATCGGGAGCCGGTGCGGCTCGAACGGGCCGTGGCGTCGCATGTAATCCGCGAGCTCCGCGGCCTGCCTCCGCGCGGGCTCGAACGCGGGGTCGTCGAACAGGTCGACCGGGCCGACGAGGGTCGCGTTGCTCACCTGGAACCCGAGGCCGAAGCAGCGGGGCGGGCCGTCGAACCGCGACGTGCGGTTCTCCTTCATCGAGACGACCATGAGGGGCCCGTTGTGGGACCCGCGGTTCCAGCCGCTCACGAGGAAGGGCCACGCCCACGCCTCGAGGATCTCCCCCATCGCGGGCAAGCCGTTCTGCGCGCGCACGATCGCGACGGGGTCGTCCTTTCCGACGTACTTCCCCGCGATCTGGGACAGCTTGTCCGTCGATATGCAGGCGATCGGCTCGTCTTTCGGCACCTTGTCGGACCGCGCGAACACCCGCTTCACGACGAACCGGCCCTTCGACCCCAGGAACATGAGGAGGTCGTACATGTCCTCCGGGCAGCTCAGGAAGATCCGGCGGTGCTCCTCGATGTCCCACACCTCGAATCGAAAGCCGACGTGCATCGCGGGGTCGATCACGAGGCCCGCCGAACAGAACGGGTCCGCGAACATCCGGAAGATCGGGAGGTTGAACGCGCCCGGCTCCGTCTTGTCCATCATGAACAGGGCCACGGGCTCCGCGGGACGCTCCACGAACTCGATCTCAGCGCTCCCGGGCCCCATCCCGCGCACGTTCCCCGAGAACGCGTCCACGAGGAGGTCCTGCCCCGCGCCGTACAGCTTGAGCTCCTTCGCGACCTTCGTGCACTTCTCGAACGTGAGCCACGCGAGCTCGTGGATCTGCCGGTTGTCGACGCCCTTCCGGTGCGTCATGATGAGCTGGAGGTCGTCCCCCACGTGCGTGACCCAGAAGTCCTCGATGACCCCGAGGGACTTCGCTTCCTTGAGGTTCCCGCGGGCCGTCTCCTCGAGGCGGGGATGGACGACCTGGTGCCCCGCGATGCTCCCGACATCCGCCTTGATGAGGGACAGCGTGCTCTTGTCGTCCATGGCCTCTCCCGGTCCGGTATGGGAAGGAACCGCGGGGACCCTATTAAGGTTGTCCGCGGGGCCGGCTCATCCCCAGCGGCGGAAGATCGCGAACAGGGCCCGCGGGGCCGGCTCCAGGGTGCCCTGGAACACGCTGTCCTCGATCGACACGACGTGGAACAGCTCCCGGAAGTACGCGCGGAGCTCGCCCGGGGAGAGCCGGTACGGCCCGTAGTCCCCGGGCTCCTTGTCGGAGAACGTCTTCAGGTACAGGAGCCCCTCCGTCCGGAGGATCCGGTACACGGTCGACACGTATCGCGGCCGGGCCTCGGGCGGGAGGACGTGGAACGTGCCGCGGTCCACGATCGCGTCGAACGACTGATCCTCGAGGTTCGACTTCAGGATGTTGTCGACCCGGAACTCGACCTTCGCGTTCGACTTGCCGGCGGCCGCTTTGGCCCCCTTGATCGCGCTCGGGGAGATGTCGGAGCCGACGACGTCGTAGCCGAGCCGCGAGAGGCCGATCGCGTGGACCCCGGGTCCCGTGCCGAGGTCGAGGACGCGTCCCTTCGCGGGCCCGTGGGCCCGGAGGGCCGATGCGATGTCTCCATCGAGGTCCGTCGTGTACCAAGGGAGTTGAGACACCTCCGAGGACTTGTACAGCTTCTCCCACCAGTCCGTCGTGCTCGCCACGCCGACTCGAAGCCGGCCGTGAGCTATCTGTCTTTCCTCGGGTCGACGGATCAGAAGAGCCCCGTCACGGTCCCTCGTTCGTCCACGTCCATCCGGAGGGCCGCGGGTTCCGCGCCGAGGCCGGGCATCCGCATGATGTCCCCCGCGATCGCGACGAGGAAGCCGGCCCCGGCGCTCGGCCGCACGCCGCGGACCTCGAGGGTCCATCCCGTCGGCGCGCCCCGGACCGTCTCATCGTCGCTCAGGGAGAGCTGGGTCTTCGCGATGCACACGGGCAGCCGGTCGAGGCCCGCGTTCCGCATCCGCTCCAGGTCCTCGAGGGCCGCCGCGTCGTACTTGACCGACGCGGCCCCGTACACCTCCGTCGCAATCTTCGCGACCTTCTCCTCGAACGGGTCCTCGTCCTTGTAGAGGAGGCGGGCCTTCGCGCTCGATGCTTTCGTCGCGTCGAGGACGAGCCGCGCGAGTTCCTCCGCGCCTCGCCCACCGTCCGCCCACGCCGTGTGCGGGGCCGCGCGCACGCCGAGGTCCTGGCCGTGCTCGACGACCGCGTCGACCTCCCGCGGCGTGTCGTGAGCGAACCGGTTCACGGCGACGACGGGCGTGAGGCCGAGCTTCTTCAGGATCCCGACGTGGGCGTCGAGGTTCGCGAAGCCCCTTTCGAGGGCCTTCACGTCCTCCGTCCCGAGGTCCTTCTTCCGTGCGCCCCCGTGGTGCTTCAGGGATCGGACGCTCGCGACGAGCACGGCCGTGGACAGGGACAGTCCGCTCTGCCGGCACACGATGTCCACGAACTTCTCGGCACCGAGGTCCGCGCCGAAGCCGGCCTCCGTCATCACGAGGTCCGCGTGGCCGAGGGCGAGCTTGTCCGCCAGGATCGCGTTGTGCCCGTGGGCGATGTTCGCGAACGGCCCGCCGTGGACGAACGCGGGGGTGCCCTCCATCGTCTGGACCAGGTTCGGCATGAGGGCGTCCTTCAGGAGGATCGCGGCCGCGCCCTGGACGTTCAGGTCCCGTGCGCTCACGGGCTTCCCGTCCCGGTCGAACCCCACGACGATCCGCGCGAGCCGCTCCTTCACGTCGGCCACGCCCTCCGTGAGGCAGAGGATCGCCATGACCTCGGTCGCGGCCGTGATGATGAACCCGTCCTCGCGAGGGATGCCGTGCTTCGGCCCGCCGAGCCCCGTCACGATGTGCCGCAGCTGGCGGTCGTTCATGTCGAGGCACCGCGGGAACGTGACCTGGGCGGGGTCCAGGCCGATCTCGTTCCCGTGGAACAGGTGCGCGTCCAGGACGGCCGCGATCAAGTTGTTCGACGCGGTGACCGCATGGAGGTCCCCCGTGAAGTGGAGATTGATCTCTTCCATCGGGAGGACCTGGGAATGGCCGCCTCCCGTGGCTCCGCCCTTCGTCCCGAACACGGGGCCCAGGGACGGCTCGCGCAACGTGAGGACGGCCCGCGTCCCGAGGCGGTTCAGGGCCTGGCCCACCCCGACCGTGGTGAGGGTCTTCCCCTCGCCCTGCCGGGTCGGGGTCGTGCCCGTGACGAGGACGAGCCGTCCGCGCTTCGACTTCTTCGCGCGCTCGACGGCCGCCAGGCGGACCTTCGCGATGTGATCCCCGCGCAGGACGAGGTCCGCGGCGCCGAGGCCGAGGTCGCCCGCGACGTCCAGGATGGGCCGGAGGCGCGTCGCCTGGGCCAGTTCGATGTCCGTGACCATTACGGCGTGAAGGGAAAAGGAGGCTAAAAATTTGCCCTCGGTCGCTCGGCCGCCGCATGTCGATGCCAATTTCCAGGCACATGGAGGTCCCGGACGCCTCGCGGACGACCCGGCGGATGGTATTTCCGGTGAGAATCACCCCTGAGTCTGGACCCACAGGGCTATAGAGGCGCAAGTGCAGTGGGCCCCCTGTCCGACGATGAGGGCAACCCTTCGCAAGGATGAGTCCGCGGTCGCGTCGACCGTCGCGACGGTCTTCGTGTTCCTCGTCGTCCTCCTGTTCCTCGCGGCCGCGATGGTCGCCGTGATCCCGCAGAAGCAGTACGAGGCGGAGTTCGCGACGGCCCAGGAGGCCCTCGAGGCGTTCGAGCGGCTCCGCGCGTTCTCCGCGGGCCCCGGGGTGGCCGGCGGCCGGTTCTCCGTCGTCCTGCCCCTGGGGACCCACGCGGTCTCCCCGTTCGGGGCGGACAGCCCGGGCGTCCTGCGGTTCGAGGAGTCCGTCGCGACGGGCGTGAACGTGTCCATGCGGTTCGTCCCGCACTTCAACCAGGGCCGCGTCACGCGGGTCGTGCAGGACGTGATCCTGCTCATGGACAGCTCCGGCTCGATGGGCGTGAACGACCCGGGCCGCCTGCGGATCTCGGGCGCGAAGGAGTACGTCGGGCGGCTCGCGTATCCGGACCGGGTCGCGATCGTGGACTTCGACGGGGACGCCGTGTTCACGCGCGTGAACGTGGGCGGCTTCCCGCATCTCCTCGGCCAGGGAGGCCACGACGGGATCCCGGACTACGCGGACCCGCAGGCCGACCTGGACACGATCGACCAATCGGGCAGCACGAACTTCGGGGACGCGATCCGGATCGCGAACGACGAGTTCGTCGCCCGCGGGAACCCGGCCCACGCGTACGTGATGATCCTCCTGACGGACGGCCAGAACAACTTCGCCTGGCAGGACACCCTCGCCCTCACGGAGGCGAGCCGCGCGAGGGCGAACGGGATCGCGATCTACACGATCGGCCTCGGGCGGGATCCGGACGCGGCCCTCCTCCGGGCCATCGCGACGACGACGGGCGGGACGTACTACGCCGCTCCGAACGCCGCGTCGATACGCTGGATCTACTTCGAGATCAGCCGCCGATACCAGGGCTCCTTCGTGTGCGGGCAGCTCGACGCGCAGGATGCGGCGTTCGGATCCCTCTCCCTGTCGCTGGGCGCGCGCGAATACCCGGAGCAGTCGCTCCTCCTCGAGGGGAGCTCGATCGTCCTCGGGCAGACGAGCGGCGCCGCGATCCGGCAGGGCCTGCCGCTCGAATACGCACCCTCCGGGCCCGGCACGGGCGTCCTCTCCCTCACCACGGTCACGTTCCTCGGGAGCTCCCACATCGCGACGGGTGTCGAACCCGTCTTCGTCGAGGCGAAGATCCTGACGCGCGACTCCCAGCGGCAGGCCCTCGTCCGCCCGCATCTCGACGACGAGGCGAGCGGGATCTCGAACATCTCCGCGGAGGTCCAGTCGTGGACGGACCAGGGGGCCGCGACCCAGGCCGCCGCGGACGCCGTGATCGCGGAGCTCGACGCCGCGGAGGGCTCCGTGCTCGCGGGGTTCGCGAACGAGTCCGCGGGCCTCCACGCGGATGCGAAGTTCGACCTGGACCGGGCCCAGGCCCGGCTGTCCGCCGCGATCGCGGCCGCTGACGACCAGGCGGACCGCGGCGCGATGCAGCGCTGGCTCGCGGTCGCCATCACGGACGAGGTCCTCGTGGCGGCGTGCCGGCTCGACCAGTGGCGGAACTGGTACGAGGGCGTCACGCTCGACCTGCGGTCGAGCGTGCCGGGCGCGTGGGCGATCTGGTTTAACGACGTGCTCACGCGCGTCGGGGCCGACTTCTCGATGGGCCAGTCCGGGGACCGCGTCATCGTGTCGGTCCATGCAGTGAGCAGTTTCGTCCTGGACCGTCGGGTCGTCGAGCTCTCGTTCGGCTGAGGCGCACGGCCTCAGGCCGCCGTCGCGGGAGCCCGCTTACTTCATGAGGAGGGTCGCCCGCACCTTCCGGAGATCCCGGACCCGGCCGAAATCCAGGAGACCCTCCGTCTCGTCGACCCCGATCACGCGCGCGTCCTCGATCGGCGTGCGGTTCAGGATCGGGGACAGGTACGGGACCGAGGCCACGTCGACCCCGAGGGCCAGCGGGCTCAGTGCGGGGAGGACGATGAGTCCGTCCGCGACGAGGAACGCGGGCACGCTCACGACGGCGCCCAGCTCGTCGCGGAGCTTCACGGCGGGGTGCTCATGCCCCATCACGATCGGGTGAAGGGTCGAGACGTCCTCGTGCCCGTGGACGATCGTCATCCCGCCTAGGTCCACCCGGTCGTGCAGGGGGAGCCGGAGGTCCCCGAGGATCGTCGCCAGGTAGTTGTCGTGGTTCCCCCGGACGAGGATCGGCTCGGCCCGCTCCCGGACGAACCGGAGGACCTGCTTCACCTCGACCCACTCGTCCACGAGGTTCCGGGAGAACTCGTGCTTGAAGTCCCCCGCGACGACGAGCTTCTCCGCCTTCGTGCGGTCCAGGAGGGCCCCGAGACGGTCCAGGAGGACCCGGCGCTGGAACCTCGGGATCGACACGCCCTGTTCGGCGAGGGCGCCCTCGAACCCCAGGTGGAGATCCGACACGATGACGGCCCGCTCGTCCCGAAGGAGGAGGGCCAGGTCCCGGGTGAGCTCCACGCCCTTCGCGACCTCGAGGCGGTCCATCCCCGTTCGGATAGGGTCCGCCCGACATAAGGTTCACGCCGCGAGGCGGGCCCGAGGCCTCCTCAGGCGACCGACCCGCGGATCCGATGGACGATCCGCTCCCCGAGGGCGTCCAGCGCGTGCTCGACGGCCCGGCGGTCCTCCCGGGACGCGCGGAACCACGCCTCGACGGACTCGCCGGCCTGGCGAGGGACCGTCGTCTTCGCGGAGGTCGCCTCCTCATCGGATGGGACCGCGTTCTCCAGGACGACCGCGGGGACATCGCCCGCGACCCGGCGCACCGCGTGGATCCATCGGTCCAACGCCTCCACGGTCTCCGGCCGCGCGGCGTCGCACACGGCGAGGATGCCCTTCGTCCCGTGCAGGAACCGGTCGCACAGGCGTTCCCGGAGGGACTCGACCCCCAGGACGTCGTACACGAGCACGTCGACCTCGACGGTCTCCCCGTTCGACAGCTCGAGGACCTTCTTGAGCACGTTCACGCCGATCGAACGCACGTACCGCTCGGAGAACGGGTCGAGCGCGCTCTCGTGGAGGAGATTCCGCTTCCCCGCGGACTCGTCCCCGACGAGCGCGACCTTCACCTTGATCCGCGCGTGCCCGAAGCCGCGCCGGGTCCGTCGCGCTCGACCCGAGGCGGCTGCCGGCGTGATCAAGTTCCTCCCTGCGCGGCCGAATGCGCCTCGGCCACAAAGGGCTTCCCCGCTGAGTCTGCGTCCTGATTCTCAGGGTCGTGAGGACGGTCGGGCCGCGGCCCGCGCCCGCGGATCCCGCGCGGGGCTCCCGCTCGGAGGAGGGAAAAATCGAGCTCCGCCGGCCGCATGACCGGGGAGCTTCCGAAGAGGGTTCACCGCTTGCGCGGTCGCTCGAGCTACGCTCAGAACCTGCGCGGCCGGCGTTTCGCGAAACAATCGCGGCAATAGACGGGCCTCGCGGGGTCCGGCTTGAACGGAACCTGCGTGGCTTTCCCGCATTCGCTGCACGTCGCGTCGTACATCTGCCGCGGGCCGCGGTCGAATCCGCCCCGTCTGCCGCCTCTGTCTCCTTCCATACGTTCGTCTCTCTCTATCCGGCTCCTTGGGGACCCGGATACGGAGGCACAGGACCGCCGCCACATAAAGGTGCGCATACCGATTTCTTGGTTTGCCATCCAGCCCGGACCGGACGGACCGACGACCCCCCCGGGCCGGACGGGCCGCGGATCGCGTTGTTAACCTTGTTCAAGGTTAACAAGCCCGCGCGGGAGGCCCAAACGGTCGTGTGAAATACGCCCTCGCCGATGGTCCGAGGGACGATGCGGATCGCGGTCCTCTCGGACGTCCACTCCAACCTGCCCGCCCTCCGGGCCGTCCTCGCGGACGTCGACGAGGCCCGGCTGACCGAGATCTGGTGCGCGGGGGACCTCGTCGGGTACAACCCGTGGCCGAACGAGGTCCTCGAGGTCCTCCGCGGACGGCGGGTCCGCGCGATCCGCGGGAACCACGACCGCGCGGTCCTGTCCGGGGATGCCTCGTGGTTCAACGCCCTCGCCGCGGAGGCCGTCCGCTGGACGAGGATCCACATGGCCCCCGCCGGCGTGGGCTACCTGAAGGGACTCGAGGACCGCACGCGGTCGTCCGTCGCGGACGGCACGGTCGCGATGTACCACGGGAGCCCGCGGAACGACGACGAGTACGTTCTCCCGTGGAACGCCTCCGAGGAGGTCGTCCTCCGGGCCGGCGCGAACATCGTGATCCTGGGCCACACGCACCTCCCGATGGCCCTCCGGTTCCCGTCCGGGCTCCTCGTGAACCCGGGGAGCGTCGGGCAGCCGCGGGACGGCGACCCGAGGGCCGCGTGGGGCCTCCTCGACACGGCCGCGCGGTCCTTCGAGGTGCGCCGCGTCCCGTACGACGTGGACGCGGTCGCGAACGAGATCCGCCGCGTGGGCCTGCCGGGCGAGCTCGCGGACCGGCTCCACGCGGGCGCGTGACGCGGAAAACGGGATATCGGGCCTCCCGTTCCGGGCCCCATGGCGGTCCCCGTCTGGCTCGCCCTCGCGTCGTTCGACATGACCGCGTGGGGGCTCGGCCAGGTCGTCGTGAAGCGGGCCACGGACCGGCTCGGCGCGGTCACGATGGTCCTCCTCGCGAGCCTCCTGGACGGGGCCGGGTACGTCGTCTTGTTCCTCCTGTTCGGCGGCCCGTTCGCGGCGTCCCTCGCGACGTACGCGTTCGCGGCCCTCTCCGGGATCACGGGGATGGCCGGCTACATCCTGTACTACGAAGCCCTCCTCCGAGGGAACGTGTCCGTCGTCGCGACGATCACGGCCGGCTCCCCCGTCATCACGATCCTCGGGGCCATCGCGTTCTTCGGCGAGGTCCCGAGCCTCGCGCAGGGGATCGGGATGGCCCTCCTCGTCTCCGCGGTCCTGATCCTGAGCTACGAGCCGATCGGGGACGACTGGAAGGTGCCCGTCGCGGTCGTCCTGTCCGTGGCGATCCTCGTCCTCTGGGGCGTGTGGGGTCTGTTCACGAAGGCGGCCGTGGAGGATCCCGGCCTGGGTCCGTGGAACATCCTCCTCTTCTACGCGGCCGCGAACGCGTCGATGGGCTTCCCGTACTATATCTGGCGCCGGAAACGGGATCGGGCCTCGGCCCCGTCCCGGGGCGCCTACGGCCTCGGGGTCCTGGGCCTTGGGACCCTGTTCTGCGGAATCGTCGCGCTCACGTTCGCGCTGTCCGTGGGCCCCGCGTCTCTCGCGACCGCGGTCTCCGGGTCCGCGCCCGTCGTGACGGCCCTCGTCGCGTTCGCCTTCCTCCGCGAGCGGCCCACCCCGTGGCGGATCGGGGCCCTCGCCCTGTTCGTCCCGGGGATCGTCCTCGTCGCGTTCTGAGCCCGCCGGGTCGCGCCCCTGGACGTTCGCGCCCCCGTACCGTGCGGGTCCATTCATTCGTCCAAATTCCATGCGTCCACTCATCGGAACGTACTTATACGGTCGCTCAGTTCATCAAGATGGAGAACTCGATGGGGCCTCGTGCACGTTCCGCCCGGATCCGGGAGCGGGTCCGGCGAATCGCGGAGGCGTACGGCGGCTGGGTCCCCACGTGCCCGCCGTGCGGGGAGTTCGTCGAGGACTGCTCGTGCGTGTGCGCGTTCTGCGGGGAGCGGGACGGCTGCCGGTGCGCGATCGGATACGGCGTCGCGACGGGCGGCTGACGGCCCGGACGCCGACATGAGTCCGCCGAACGGATCGAGGAGCCGAGCCGCCGAGACCGGGAGCCGCGCGGTCGGAGGGCGGTCTGCATCGCGAACGCCGCGGGCCGACGGTGGATGGCCGCGCGCGCGGCAAAAATGAGATAAGCCCCGCCCAGCTTCGCCGGCCCGTGGCCGCTCGCCCCCCGAGGAGCCGCCTGCGTCGCGCGGGCGCGTCCCCGTTCGGGATCGGCCACACGAAGCCGCATCACTTCCTCGAGATCGTCCGGACCGCGTGGCGGAACAAGCACGCGCCCCTCTACACGTGGCGCGTCCTGCGCGACGGCGTGTGCGACGGCTGCGCCCTCGGCACGACGGGGCTGCGGGACTTCACGATGGACGGGGTGCACCTGTGCACGGTCCGGCTCAACCTCCTCCCGCTCAACACGATGGGACCCCTCGACCCGGACCTCCTGCGCGACGTGTCCGGCCTCGAGGACTGCTCCTCGAAGGACCTCCGGGAGCTCGGCCGCCTCCCGGTCCCCATGGTCCGTCGGCGCGGGGACCGCGGCTTCCGGAGCGCCACGTGGGAGGAGGCCCTCGGCCTCGAGGCCGCGCGGATCCGCGCGACGACCCCGGACCGCATCGCCTTCTTCGTCACGTCGCGGGGGATGGTGAACGAGAACTACTATGTCGCCGCGAAGGCCGCTCGGTTCCTCGGGACGAACCACGTGGACAACTCGAGCCGGCCGTGCCATTCGCCGAGCACGTACGGCCTGAGGGACACCCTCGGGGTCGCCGCGTCCACGTGCTCGTACTCGGACTGGATCGGGTCCGACCTGATCGTGTTCCTCGGGAGCGACGTGCCGAACAACCAGCCCGTCACGACGAAGTACCTGTACTACGCGAAGGAGAAGGGCACCCGGATCGCGGTCGTAAACCCGATGCGGGAGCCCGGACTCGAGCGATACTGGATCCCCTCCGTCGCGGGGAGCGCCCTGTTCGGGACGCGGCTCGCGGACGACTTCTTCGAGGTCCACACGGGCGGGGACATCGCCTTCCTGAACGGCGTGCTCAAGCACCTGATCGAGCGCGGCTGGATCGACGAGGCGTTCGTGGCGCGGGCCACGACGGGCTTCGACGCCCTTCGGACGGCCCTCGCGGACCAGCCGTGGGACCTCCTGGAGGCCCAGAGCGGCGCGACGCGCGCGCGGATGCTCGACTTCGCCCGCCTGTACTCGGAGGCCCGGAGCGCGATCCTCGTGTGGTCCATGGGGATCACCCAGCACCGGTTCGGCGTGGACAACGTGAAGGCGATCGTGAACCTGGCCCTGGCCCGCGGGAACGTGGGCCGGGAGAAAGCCGGCCTCATGCCGATCCGCGGGCACAGCGGGGTGCAGGGCGGATCCGAGATGGGCGCGCAGCCCGCCGCGTACGGCCTCGGCTTCCCCGCGAACGAGGCGAGCGCGGACCGGTTCGAGGCGATCTGGGGGTTCCGGCCGCCCACGACGCACGGCCTCACGTCCGTCGGTATGATCGACGCGGCTCACGCGGGCGCCCTGGACGTGCTCCACATGGCGGGCGGGAACTTCCTCGAGACGCTGCCCGAGCCCGCGTACGTGGAGGAGGCCCTGGGGCGCGTGCCCCTCCGCGTGCACCAGGACCTCGTCGTGACGACCTCCATGCTCGTCGACCCGGCGGACGCGGTCGTCCTGCTCCCCGCCCAGACCCGGTACGAGCAGCGGGGGGGCGGCACGGAGACGTCCACGGAGCGCCGGGTGTACTTCTCCCCGGAGATCCCCGGCCACGCGATCGGCGAGGCGCGGCCCGAGTGGGAGATCTTCATGGACCTCGCGGAGCGCGTGCGACCCGAGGCGAGGGACCTGATCCACTTCGATGACGCGTCCGAGATCCGGGCCGAGATCGCCCGTGCGGTCCCCGCGTACGACGGGATCCAGCACCTCCGCGCGAAGGGCGATGCGTTCCAGTACGGGGGTCCGCGGCTGTGCGAGGGCGCCGTGTTCCCGACGCCGGACGGGCGGGCCCGCTTCACGCCCCTCCGACCCCCGGACCTCGCGATCCCGGCCGGGATGTTCCTCCTGAGCACGCGTCGGGGGAAGCAGTTCAACTCGATGGTCCAGGCGGAGAGAGACCCGTTCTTCGGGGCGCGTCGCCACGACGTCCTGATGAGCGCCCAGGACGCCGCGTCCCTCGGACTGCGGGAGGGCGCGCCGGTCGTCGTGTCGAACGACCTCGGGACCTTCCATGGCGCGTGCCGCTTCGTGCCGATCCGGCCGCAGAACGTCCAGCTGTACTGGCCGGAATCGAACAGCCTCATCCGACGCGGCGTCGTGGACCCCGTCTGCGAGATGCCCGACTACAACGCCCTCGTCCGGATCGCGCCGGACGAGGAGGCGCCCCGATGAGCCGCGCGGCGGGCCGGACGACGTCCGCCTGGGTGCGCCGCGTGCGGGCGGACCGGGTGGACGAGGCGGCCGACGTCCTCGCGACGGAGGAGCCCATGGAGATCCGGGTCGTCGCGGTCGAGGGCAGCGAGGAGCTCGAGCGGAGCCTCAGCGTCACGATGCGCACGCCCGGGAACGACTTCGAGCTCGCGGTGGGCTTCCTGTACGGCGAGGGGATCCTCCGCGGGAAGTCGGACCTCGACCGGGTCGCGTACTGCACGAGCCCCGACGTGGCCCAGGAGTACAACATCGTGAGCGTGGTCCTGCGCGAGGGCGTCTGCCTGGACGCCGCGAAGCTCGAGCGGCACTTCTACACGACGTCCTCGTGCGGGGTGTGCGGGAAGACGTCCCTCGACGCGGTGAGGAGCCTCGCCCCGGCCCCGATCCCGCCCGACGGCCTGACGGTCCGGCGGTCCGTGATCCCGTCCCTTCCCGACCGGCTCCGGGAGCGGCAGGAGGTGTTCTCGGCGACGGGCGGCCTCCATGCCGCGGGCCTGTTCGACGCGGACGGCCGGCTCGACGCCGTGCGGGAGGACGTGGGCCGGCACAACGCGGTGGACAAGGTGGTGGGCGCGATGGTCCTCGCAGGCCACGTCCCGCTCCATGACCGGCTCCTCGCGGTGAGCGGCCGCGCGAGCTTCGAGATCGTCCAGAAGGCCGCGGTCGCGGGGCTCCCCATCGTCGTGGCCGTCGGAGCGCCCTCGAGCCTCGCGGTCGACCTCGCGAAGGCGTTCGGCATGACGCTCGTCGGCTTCGCCCGCGGGACCGGGTTCAACGTGTACGCGGGCTCGCACCGGATCGTCGACGCGTGACGGTCACGGGCCGGGCCAGGCGCTCGCCCGCGCGAGGTCCTCGGGTCCGTTCACGTCCAGGAACGAACGCAGGTCCGGGTCCACGAGCCGGAGCGCGGGCTCATCGAGCACGACGGTCCGGAGGCGGTCCACGAGGGCCGACGGCGACGGGACCGCGGCCTCGCGGAGGACCCGCACCGCGGCCTCGCGGCGGTACACCGCGCGCACGGGGTCGAACACCTCGATTCGCGGCACGGCGGCCTCGTGGTCCCCGAGGGCCGTGACGAGCGCATCGTGCAGGGCGGGCCGAAGGAGGGGCGCGTCGCACGGCGCGACGAGGACGAGCTCTCCGGCGGCGGCCTCGAACCCGCGCGCGAGCCCCTCGATGGGTCCCCGCCCCTTGGCCTCATCCTGGACGACGAGGGCTCGTGGCACCGCCGCGCGGACGAGGTCTGCCTGCCCGGCGTCGGCCACGGACACGAGGAGCTCGTCCGCGTGACGGCTCACGACGTCCGTGATCCATGCGATCATGGGTCGGCCCCGGAACTCGATGAGGGCCTTGGGCCGCCCGAAGCGGCTCGAGGCGCCGCCCGCGAGCACGAGGGCCGAGCGCACGGGGCGCCATCGCGGGCCCCGTACATGAAGGACCCGTGGGTGGGCGGAGAGGGAACGGACGAGGGCGACGGCCCCTACTCGAGCTCCAGGAGGACCTCGTCGATGTCCTGCCCGCGGGCGTTCGCGAACCCGCGGCCGCGGCTCGCGATCCGGAAGCCGCACTTCTCGAGGACCCGGAGGGACGCGACATTGTCCCCCGCGGCGGCGGCGTACAGGGGCCGGCGAGTCTCGACCGTCGCGAGGAACGCGGCGAGGGCGCGCGTCGCGATCCCGCGCCCCCAGCGTTCCCGCCCGATCCAGTACGTGACCTCCCGGCGTCCCCCGTGGACGAAGCTCGCCACGTGGCCGACCGGGAGGCCGCCCACGAGGACCGTCCTCGCGGTGACGTCCGGGTCGCCGAGAATCCGGGCCCAGTGCGCGAGGAACGCGGGGCGGTCCGCCGGGTCCTTCGCGGTGAACGCGGTCGTGCGGACCGCGACCGGGTCGAGCTGGTGCTCGAAGAACACGGCCAAGTCGGCCTCGCGGACGTCCCGCAGCGCCACGTCGTCCGTCGGGGGTCGCGCCTCGCCGACCTCTTTCCGCAGGCGGATCTCTCGCGTCCCGGGCCCGATCGCGCGGGTCCACGCGTTCTCCTCCTCGCCCGTCACCCGGTAGCCCAGGTGCTGCCACCACGGGAGGGACTTCCACGCGACGCCCTCCGCGTTCCGGCTCGTGCCGAGGGTCACGGCCCGCTTCGCCTCGCGGCGGGCCCGCTCCTCGACGAAGCGCACGATCGCGGTGCCGATCCCGCGCCCCTGGAGGTCGCCCCGCACGTCGATGTTCACGAGTTCGAGGGCCTCGCCGCGGTCCTCGAGGGTCGCGTATCCGACCGCGGTCCCGTCGAGATCCGCGACGACGACCTCCTGTCCTCCCACTACGTTGGGCTCCTCCCAGGCCCTCGCGAGTGCCA
>Ga0209431_10002338_pt1 | contig 15434 bp, 12 predicted proteins | sample RifCSP13_3_FD_184021 | JGI IMG/M metagenome (GOLD analysis project Ga0209431, IMG submission 184021) | Soil microbial communities from Rifle, Colorado - Rifle CSP2_sed 13_3 (SPAdes) (version 2) | ecosystem: Environmental > Terrestrial > Deep subsurface > Rock core/Sediment | place: Rifle...
TATCCGTAATCAGGGTAGTGGCATTTTTTGTATTTCTTTCCCGAACCGCAGGGGCAGGGATCATTGCGGCCTAATTTTTTCTTTTTTCCCTCCGAATTATCAGCTTCCAGTTGGCGTGCCCTGGAATCTTTTGCCGATAAATCGGAATGTGATTGCAATGAGGCAACTGTACTGGTATCTGCTGAAGATCCTGCCCGTGAACCTGTTTGACCCGCCTGTCTCTCCATACCGGCCCGCCGGCTGATAGCGGTTTCCTGCCGGGCTTTTAATTCCTGGATTTGATCGGGAGATAATTGGACTTGCACCCTGAAAATCCGGTGGGTGATTTCATAGTCAATGGAACTGACTAACCTCTCAAACATGGAAAAAGCTTCATTTTTGTATTCAACAAGAGGATCCAGCTGTCCGTAACCGCGAAGCCCGATTCCCTCCCGAAGATCATCCAGAGCATCCAAATGATTCATCCAAAAATTATCAACGACTGAAAGACAAACCCAGCGTTCCACCTGGCGCATGATGGCTTCCGACAACTGTTCTTCCCTTTTTTTATATGTATCGGTAACAATTTTTAACAGATATTCATTTATAGTCCCGGCTGTTTTGCCGCTTTCCAAATGTTTTTGAATCTCTTTTTGTGAATTGTTTTCGAAAGGAATGATAGAGACAAATTCCTGAATGATTTTTTCCAATTCTTCACCGGTTATTCCTTCCGCCGAATACATCAAGACGGTATTTTCAACCTGGAGTTTTATTTTTTCCAGGATCATATCCTTGAGATTTTCTCCGGCGACAATTTTACACCTCAGAGAATAAATTATTTCCCTCTGCTTATTTAATACATCATCATATTCAACCAGATGCTTTCTTGAATCAAAGTGAAAGCCTTCAACTTTAACCTGCGCCTGCTGAATGGCTTTGGTAACCATATTATGTTCAAGGGGAACATCTTCAGGAAGTTTGAATATCGTCATTAATTTGGCAACCTGATCACCGCCAAAGAGACGCATGATGTCATCATCAAGAGCGATGAAAAACCGCGAAATTCCCGGATCTCCCTGCCGTCCGCTTCTTCCCCTTAACTGGTTATCAATTCTTCTCGATTCATGTCTTTCCGTACCAAGAACAGATAGACCTCCGAGACTGACAACCTCATCATGATTTTTCTGCCATTCTTTTTTTAATTGTTCATATTCTTTTTTACTGTCATATTCTCCTTCCTGATACTTATCGGGAGGCGTCCCTCCCAAAATAATGTCAACACCCCGGCCGGCCATATTGGTGGCGACCGTGACAGCACCCTTTTTGCCGGCGTTTTGGATAATGGCGGCTTCACTGACATGGTTTTTGGCATTTAACAGCTCATGAGTTATTCCCCGCCTGGTTAAAAGTTCCGAGAGAAGTTCATTTTTTTCAATTGAAGTGGTACCGACCAGAACCGGTTGGCCTTTTTCATTCAATTCTTTAATCGCTTCGGCAACGGCATTAAATTTCGCCCTGACGGTTTTATAGACAAGATCCGGCAAATCCTGCCTAATCATGGTTTTGTTCGTCGGAATAACAACAACATCAAGACTGTATATTTTATGAAACTCTTCCGCTTCAGTGGCTGCAGTACCCGTCATTCCCGCCAACTTCTGATACATCCGGAAATAATTCTGCAAAGAAACAGTGGCCAGTGTTTTAGATTCCTGCTGGATAGGTACTCCTTCTTTAGCTTCAATTGCCTGATGAATTCCTTCAGAAAACCGCCGGCCGGGCAAAAGTCTTCCGGTAAATTCATCAACAATGACAACGGTATCGTCTTTAACAACATACTCCTTATCACGGCGAAAAAGAGTCCTGGCTTTTAAGCCGGCTTCCAAATGATGGACAACGGCGAAGTCTTTTTCATATAAATTGTCAACTCCCATAATTTTTTCAATTTTACCGATGCCTTCTTCGGTAAGATGGGCTGTATGAAGTTTTTCATCAACAACATAATCTTTTTCGGAAATTAATTTATCAACCATCCTGGCGTAATCATAGTATTTCTTGGTCGGTTCCGTATCCGGAGCGGAAATTATATGCGGAGTCCTGGCTTCATCAATTAAAACTGAATCAACCTCATCAACGATAGCGTAATGGAAACCCCGCTGGACCATCTGGGAAGCTTCGGAAACCATGTTATCGCGAAGATAATCAAATCCGAATTCGGAATTAATTCCATAGGTAACATCGGCCATATAAGCTTCCTTTCTGGTTACAGGCCGCAGGTTTCTCAACCGCCAATCGGAAGCGCTCTTATCATGGTATTGCGGATCATAAATAAAAGACTGGTCGTGAATAATGGAAGCTGTTTTCAATCCGAGCATATGAAAAATCGGACCCATCCAGCCCGAGTCGCGACGGGCTAAATAATCATTGACGGTAACCAGATGGGCGCCTTTTCCTGTCAAAGCATTCAGATATAAAGCGGGAATGGCTGATAATGTTTTACCTTCCCCTGTTTTCTGTTCGGCAACCGCTCCGCGGTGAAGAGTAACGGCCGCCATTAACTGGACATCATAATGTCTTTCTTCTATCGATCTGACAGCGGCTTGTCTGACCAGGGCAAAGGCGTATGGAAGCAGGTCATCAACTGTTTCTCCTTCCGTCAGCCGGTGTTTTAAAAGGGCAGTCTCTTCGGGGAACTGACTGTCTTTTAATTTCTTTACTTTAACCTCTAAGGAATTAATATTTTCCACTGATGATTTTAAACGCTTCAATTCCTTTTCGTTTGGATCAAAAAATTTACTGATGATATTTAACATATTCAAATCCTTCAACAGGACTCAGGATAATGCATATTTTATCATGAAATGAGGCAAAATTTCAGGGGTAAAGAAGGAGAATCCGGCTGTAGCGGTATTTGACAATTATTTCGACTTTTTTAAAAACAGCCAGGCAATTCAGGTGGAATTTTTGAAAATCGGCCGGTTTTTGCTGATCGTAATGACTGTTATAAACAGCCATGCCGTTTTTTTTGAGATGTAAACTAAGCAGGTTCAAAAACTCCTGCCGGCGGAATTTTTCGGGATTATATTTGCCGATAAACAGGTCAATAACGATCAGATCAAATTTTTCCGGAATTTTACCAATCCATTGATACGCATCCTGCCTGATGATTTTAAGATCGTATGAGTTTGTTAAACCGAAATGGATACCGGCGATTTTTATCATCACAGGATCAATTTCGACCGCGGTGATTATTATACCGGTGTATATTTTCCTGATTATCCTGATAACATCTCCCCCGCCAAGGCCCAACAAAAGGCACTTTTTTGGCGTAGCCTCTTGAAACGCCTTTTGAGCGAATACTTTTTGCCACATTCCGGTTATTGTGCCTCCGGTCTGCTCGATTTTATCAACGTAAATTATTTTTCCGCTTGTTCTTTTCACGACCCGGATTTCCTTATTAATTTTTGATTTGAAAATATTTAAAATATTGGCAGAAAAAAATGCAAAAATATTCATTTTTCAGAAAATATAATTTTTAATATATCCTGTTGTAACAATCCGTATTGAAAAAAAACTTGACAAGGATTTCAAACATACTATCATAAAAACAATATATAGTATTTATTATGACATAAGATGAAATTTTCTGTTTTTTCGGACATAACATGAAACAAACTGCCCGAATACCTGCCTACCAGCTAATAACCAATTTTCCACAACTTGAAAAAATTGCTGAGCCTGAGAAGAGACTGCCTAAAATTAAGGTTAACGGTGTGGTTAAAGTGTCGGGACAGGATAAGGATTTCGGCATCCAGGTTATTTTAAATAATAAATTCTTCAGATTGCGTTATCCCCCTTCAATCTGGAACCGGTTTCCCAAAACTCACCGGAAAATCCTGACCCAAAATATTGCTTACGGTATGACGTTTCATCTTCCTTACCTATACCGGTCTTTAAAAAAAATGCTTTATAACCTGCCCGTGCCCTTATCGGAAGCATTCTTTTTTAAAGCTTTTTCTTTGGCACTGCCATCAACGGCAATGATGCAGGAAGATGATGATAACAGAATGACTTCAAATTTATTGAGAAGACTTTATGATGTTGATTATGTTTATTCCAGTAAAAAAACCGACATACCTCCCTATAACCGGATAAGTTATTCGGATTGCGCCGTTATGCCGTTTACTTTCGGCAAGGATTCGCTCCTGACGTTTGCCTTAGCCCGGGACCTGGACCTGACAATCCATCCGGTATTTATTGCCGAACCATATTCCCCCTATGAGGAAGCAACGAAAAAATTGCTGTCCGAGTCGTTTAAAAAAGAATTCCGAACTCAAATACTTTTCCTGAGAAATTCATTGGGAGTATTAAGAGAGCCTGATGACGGCTGGTTCGGCTGGGAACTGCAGTTGACCCAGTATTCCTTAATGCTTTTACCATATGTCTATGCCAAAAAGGCCGGATATATCCTTTTTTCCAATGAACAAAGCTGTGATGATACGATTGTTGACGAAGACGGTTTCCGTTATAACCCGGTATTTGAACAGTCTCATTCCTGGCTTTTGCAGAATAGTCTGATGACTTCAATAATCGGAGGAAATTCCCTGTCAATAGGATCACTGCTTGAGCCCATTCATGAAATTGCCATTGAAAGAATCCTGCATAACAGATATCCCTCAATTGCCAAATATCAGAGTTCCTGCGATTTATCCCATAAGCCTTCAAGCGGTGGCAGATGGTGCGAGAATTGCTCAAAATGCGCCAGAATGTATATTTTCATGCTGGCAAATGACATCTCACCCAAAACCGTCGGATTTAAAAGAAATTTGCTCAGGGACAAATATCACAACCTTTATACTATATTTACGGGAAACAGGTTGAAAGATTTCGGTTACGACCAAAGCCAGGCGGGTAAAGACGAGCAGATCCTGGCTTTTCTTATGGCATACAGGAAAAATCATAAGGGGCCGGTCATGACAAGTTTTGCCAGAAAATACTTAAAATATGCCAGGAAAAACGAGAAAAGGTTGAGGCAAATATATTTCGGCATTCATTCAACCAAGACAATTCCCACTGAAATAAAATCACGCGTCTTAAACATCTTCAGACATGAACTCAAAAGTCTGCAATAAGATCTCAACAAAAACACAATTAAATTCAGATGCCGCTTAAAATAGGACTTACGTACGATTTGGAATCGGATTATCCGCTTAATCCGGCAAGTGCGCCAGACGCAAATTCCGAATTTGATTCTTCAAGAACTATCAGATCAGTAAAGGAAGGCATTTACGAAAACGGTTATGAATTGGTTGATATCGGTAATTTTGAAAATTTATTAAATATCAGAAAAACTCTCCGTTCAAAAGCGGACCTTGTTTTCAATATTGCCGAGGGTATAAAAGGCAGAAACCGCGAAGCTCAAGTTCCCCAACTGTTGGAATATTTAAATATTCCGTATGTAGGTTCAGACGCATTAACTATGTCACTGACTTTAGATAAAATCATAACGAAACAAATATTAATATCATATAAAATACCTACGCCCAATTATTTTTCATATCAAGAAAGCGGGTTTAAAAATATTAATTTAAAATTTCCCCTTATTGTTAAGCCGCGCTGGGAAGGATCATCGATGGCTATAACTTCCGAATCTGTTGTTAAAACAAAACAAAATTTAATCGGAAGGGTAAATTATATTAAGGAAAAATACCGGCAACCTGCCCTGGTAGAAGAATTTATAAACGGTTCCGAATTTACGGTGTCCGTGATCGGCAATTCACCCCCGCAAGCATTAATTCCGATGAAAGTGATATTAAACGGAAATGAAATGAGAGATAAAATTTTTGATAATTCTTATATCAGAACGGAAAATATCGCTTATATTCCAATAGCAGGTAACAATATTTTAGAAGCTAAACTTCGCGATTTGGCTATAAAAACTTATGATGCCGTCGGCTGTCTAGATTTTGCCCGGGTCGATTTCAGGGTAAATAAACATGGAGGTATATTCGTCCTGGAAATTAATCCGTTACCTGCTCTTAATAAAAAGGACGCATTAGCTGTTTCAGCTAAATATACGGGCTGGAGTTTTAGCTTACTATTGGAAAAGATAATTAAAGCAGCTTTAAACCGCTACAGAAACAATTAAGGCCAGCCTACGAAGATTTACCGTAAAACCTGACAAGGCTTATAGAGATTATCATTTTAATCAAATCCCTAAAGGTTAATCCTGTTGCCATTGCGCTTTTATGAATCTGGGAATGTCTGCCTATACTGGGATTGAGATTTACTTCCAGGATGTGGGGAGTATTGTGCTTATCCATTCTTATATCAATTCTGGCATAATCCCGGCAGCCGCATAACTTATAAGCTTTTAAACTGATTTTTTTTATGGTACTTGCAATATTTTTATCCAATAAAGCAGGACATTTATAGGGAGATTGAATATAATAAGGTGAATTTTGATACCATTTTGATTCATAATCAAATATTTTCCACCTGCCGTTTTTTTCAAACAGAGGGCCAAATGATATTTCAACTATGGGTAAAACCACTGCTTTATTTCCATTTCCGATGACAGTTACGGCAAATTCCCTGCCGTCCAGAAATTCTTCAACAAGGACTTTTTTTTTATATTTATGGATTAATTTTGATGCTTTTTTCTCCAATTCCTGTTTATTTAAAATAACGGAATTTTGATCAATTCCTATACTGCAACCCAGATCCAGGGTTTTGATAAATAATGGATAATTAAGATTGATAATCGAAAGATCTTCCGCCGAAGAAATTACAGCAAAAGACGGTGTCGGTATATTATTTTCCGACAATATTTTTTTTGTGGACGCTTTATCATTAGTAAGAACAACCGAAGCAGCGGGTCCTCCGGTATAAGGAATATTTAACGAATCAAAAATTGTGTACACTTCTTCTTCCGAATCAGGCCGGTTACCTATTCCGTAACATAAATTAAAGAGCAAATCAGTCTTTATATTTTTAAGTTTATTGATATTGGTTTCATCTAAACCAAAAACAGATATGGCAACACCGGAGGATAAAAGCGTATTTCTAACCTGCTTAACATCTTCAAGAGTATCATCATCAGTTAATGCCAACTCACCATTTTCAGAGCCGGAGGTACGGTTATAAATAATGGTTATTTTTTTCAGCTTATTGAAAGGCTCAAATATTGGGTAACCGAACCGGGAGAGAAGGTTTTTCATTTAGGATTTTTTCGAAATCAAAGCCCGAGATCTTTGGAAATAAACTGCATTGATTTAAGAGCAACACCGATAAAATCTTCCAGTTTGATGCCAAGTTTTTCCTGACAAAGCTCTATTTGGCTTCTGTCAACCCCTGCCGCAAAAGAGGTTGTTTTCCATTTTCTCATGACTGATTCAGCCGTAACCGAGGACAGCTTTTTATCCGGTCTGACCAACGCGACCGCAACGATCAATCCGGTTAATTCATCACAACAATACAATGACCATTCCATTGTGGATTGCGGTTGTGGACATCCATCCACAAATTTCCAACCGTGGGCAAAAACCGCGTGGATGATTTTTTCATCGACACCTTTTTCCCGAAGCCAGGAAACGACAGTCACCACATGATTGGAAGGATCATCTTTTGTCAACTCATAATCGGCATCATGGACAAGTCCGGCAATACCCCAGGAATCCTCATCTTCGCCGAAAAGTTTGGCCAACCCCCTCATAACAGCTTCAACAGCCAAACAATGGCGCAACAGATTCTGATTTTTCATATGGGAATTTAACAGCAGCCAGGCTTGGTGACGATCCATTTATTAAAAATTTTTTAAGAATTACTTTTTCCTTTTATTTTCTTTTTCTGATAAAGGGAATTCCGGTTTTAAAGTCGGGAATAAAATCACATCCTTAATATTATGTTTGTCAGTTAATACGGATATAAGGCGATCAATACCCATACCCCAGCCGGCTGTCGGAGGCATGCCGTATTCCAGTGCCCTGATATAATCTTCGTCATATGCTTCATGGACTAGTTGACCTTTTCCGGCCAGTTTTTCCGATTCGGTAAAGCGCATTGCCTGATCAACAGGATCATTCAATTCATTGTAGGCATTAATTAATTCCTTACCGGCTACGATTAATTGGAAAGAGGCAGTTTTGCGCGGATCATCAGGAAGACGTTTAGCCAGCGTGACGAAAGCGGTCGGGCGGTCAACCAAAAATAATGGACCGGATAAATTATGTCTGACAAATTTTTTATAAAGCTCATCCAAAATTGCTCCAAATCCGATTAATCCGGACAAATTAAAATTTAATTTTTTCCTATTTATTTCTTTTATCAATTTTTGATCATCATCGGCAATATCGATGTCTATTCCGGTATATTTCAAGACAATTTCCCTATAGCTGATTCTCGGCCAGGGAGGCGTAAAATCATACTGTTTGTCTTCATATGTCAATTTAAATGAATCTTTTATGTCTTTTACGAGAGATGAAAGCATTTTTTCGGAATAACTCATTAAGTTATGGTAATCTGCATAAGCCCAATAAAATTCAAGCATGGTAAATTCAGGATTATGCTGATGATCGATGCCCTCATTACGAAAATCTTTCGACAGTTCATATACTTTCTCTATTCCGCCGACTATCAGTCTTTTGAGATATAACTCATCGGAAATACGCAAATACATATCCAGATCCAAAGTGTTATGATGAGTAACAAACGGTTTGGCTGATGCTCCTCCGTAAACAGGCTGAAGCACAGGAGTTTCTACTTCCAAAAAACCATCTTTATCAAGATAATTCCTTAAAAAAGATATTACTTTACTTCTTGTTTCAAAGATTTCCCTGACTTGCGGATTAATTATAAGATCGACATACCGCTGCCTGTACCTTTCTTCAATATCCTTAAAGCCATGCCATTTATCAGGAAGAGGACGAAGGGTTTTGGTTAAAATTTTTAAATTTTGAGAAAAGACCGAAATTTCTCCGGCTGAGGTTTTTTCTACTTTTCCTAAAACCCACAAAAAATCACCGATATCCAGCAAGTCCAACAGCTTAAATTCCTTTTCCCCAATCAGATCTTTTTTAAAGACTATCTGAATTTTGCCTGTTGCGTCAAGAAGATCACAAAAAATAATTTTTCCGTGACCGCGCAGACTCATTATCCGGCCGGCAACAGCCACATTTTCCCCATCCTTTTTTCTGGCCTTACTGATTACGTCCTTTCGATCCACTTCAGCCGGATAGGGATTTATTTCCGCTTGTCTTAACTTTTTAAGCTTTTCCAGCCTAACTTTTTTTAATTCATCAATTGCAGCCATATTTCAATAACAAGATTATCCAATAATAAACTTTATATTTCAACGATTTATTGCCATTTCCATTAAAAAAACCGGCTGGTGCCGGCTTTTTTTAAATAATATTTTTTCTCTGCTTAATGTATTTGAAGAACTTTATATAATATTTTTCCGACCGGCGCATCAACTTCAACTTGTTCACCGGGTTTTTTTCCGATTAAAGCTTTACCCAAAGGTGAACTGTGAGATATCTTTTTTTGCATGGGATCGGCTTCCCATTCACCGACTATGGTAAAAATCTCCCTTTTGCCGTTGACATAAAGAGTGACTTTACACCCAACATCTACTTTCTTTTTGGAGTGGGTGGCAATTACTTTGGCTTCGGAAAGTATAATTTTCAGTTCGGTGATGCGTCCGTCAATAAAAGCCAAATCCTGTTTGGCGGCGGTATATTCACTGTTTTCGGTAAGATCGCCTTCACTTCTGGCATTACTCAAACGTTCAACAGCTTCAGGCCTCTTTTTTTCAATCAATTCCTGATATTCTTCCTTAAGATGCTTCAAACCGTCTTTTGTTAAAACTATCTTCTGATCACTGTCCATTTTTTTTATTAACCTCAAATAGTAAAAAAAATCCCCCGCAGTTGAATTATTGGGGAATTCATTTCAAGTCAAATAAATATACTCTAAACCTATTTTATTGTCAATAACCTATAGGCGGGGTATAATTAACACGATCTTTCAAATAAGCCCCTATCGTCTAGCGGCCCAGGACACCGGCTTCTCAGGCCGGGAACAGGGGTTCAAATCCCCTTAGGGGTACTGATACCTTATTTTTCCATTTCTTTTGAAGCAGATCTCATCCCCCTGTAATCTTTTTCCTGCTGTTTGTTTTCCCAGCATCGAATCCTTGGAAACTGTAATACCCGGAACAGGTTGTCCAATTTCTTTAGCTCTGGCTGCAGTATGCCTTTTGTCATATGAATATTAAATATAAATTACTTGAAGATGAATTATATATGAATATAAAAGGAGGATTCAATTAATTTTGTAAATATTCGAAATCAAAAATTCCCAGAAAGGTACCATTTTACGAAAAGCGTGGCTAAAAGAGAACCGTCCCCTTTTTATTTCCGGGTGAAAATCAGCTGGCTGTCGGTGACCTGTTTTGTGGCATAGTTCGGATCGGCGGATACCGATGCGATCAGGTTTTGGGTTTGCTGCTCCGATAACGGGAAAAAGTTATTGGCATTCTGACCCGGTCTTAAATCCACGGCGATAGTGTCCGGTTTAATCCCGGTATAATTTTTGTTTAAGAGAATTACATTACCATGGGTAAAATGTGCGGCAATGTTATTTTGGGTCATCAGTAACCCTTTATCAGGAATTTGTTGCTTAAAATCTCTCAGGAACCTGGCATTTTCGGTTTGCCGGTAAAAAACCGGGTGGGTTGCTAGCATTAGCGGACCGTGAAGATAAAACCGGTGAAGGTATAAAACCGTTAATATTGTCAGGATTGACCAGAAGGGCAATAACTTTTTTAAGTTTTGAAGTCTTTGCAGCTTCATAAGCGTTTCCAATGATGCCAGAAACATGATCGGGGAAAGAAGGGCATTATAATGAAATCCGAGGTCCCATCTGGTTGCCGCGGTGTTTAAGACAAATCTTTCCAGATAATGCCCGACAATCAAGGGGTATGATGATAATGTTCCCAAAGGCAATAATCCGAAGGTAGCAAATGTCAGGATAATAGATTTCAGCTTCATTTCCGGAGGATTGAAAAACCCGGTTATCCATTCATACCAGTTGCCGGGAAAGGACGGTTGATAAGAATATGCTCCGCCATTAAACAGGGGAATTAATAATTTCATCGTTAATAAACCGTAAATTAGACCAAGGGCTACAGTTAATATTCCCATTTTTACTTCTCTTTCTTTGCGAAGCAAAAGATAAAACCCGAGAGCAGTTACAACGGCAGCCATATTTTCCTGGAAGCCAAGTGAAATCAATAAAAAGATCCAATATAATTTCCATTTTTTTTCAAAAAATGCCCCGATCGTCAGCATGAGGGGAAAAAGGACAAAGACATTGTTATGGACATCGGTATAAAGAGCATTCTGGAGCCCGGTAAAACCCAGAAAACTGACCAATAAGGAAACGCGCATAAGTTTACTTTTTATAAATTTTAATGAAATAAAATAGGCTATCAGTGCGCTCAGACCTACTGTCAATGATTGGGCTACAAACATAATTTCCTCTTTACCGGTTAGCCAGTAGAGGGGAGATAGCAATATGACGCCGGGGTTAAAATGATCAGCCCAAACGATTTTGCCGTAAGGCGGCTGTAATTGAGGAATTACCGGAAGATCCAGCCGGGATAATTTCCAGACTGTTGTGTCAAATATGCCAAAATCGTACCAGAATGAATTGAACTGCCAATGGCGGTTAAGTGATACCAGAGAAGAAGCAATCACATAGAGAGTTACAGAAATTAATACAAAAATTATTTCCGCGGTAAGACTTTTCCGATTTATATTCATAATATTTAGGATTGTATAACAAAAAAGTTGAAGCGGGAAACGGCGGTTTAATTGACAACTTCCGATTTACTTTCTATTGTTTAATATATAGAGTTAATTTCATGGAAGAATTTCAATCAAGTGAAAATTTACTGAATCGCATTAAACAACCTTTTATTGTGGGTATTGCCGGGGACAGCGGAAGCGGCAAAACAGTTTTTTCCGGGGGCATTAAATCCATTTTGGGAAAAGATCTGGTTAAAACAATCGAAATGGACGGCTACCACAGGGAAAACAGGAAACAAAGAGAAATAAGCGGAATATTACCTCTGGATCCAACGGCAAATTATTTGGATAAGCTGAAGGATGATTTGGAGAAGGTAAAAAGAGGAGAAAAGATTGAGATGCCGGTATATAACCATAAAACCGGTAATTTTGACAGCCCGGTCAGTTTTACACCTCCTCCGATTGTAATCCTGGAAGGCCTGCATGCCCTTTATCCCGAATTTATCCAGTATCTTGATCTGTCAATATATGTAGATCCCTCCAGGGATGTAAAATGGCAGTGGAAATTTAAAAGGGACAGGGAGATCCGGGGACACAATTCATCCAGACTTCAAGAGGAAATGCTTGAAAGGGAGGCAGCTTATAAAAGATGGATTGATTTTCAGAAAATAAATGCCGATATCGTTATTAAAGTATCTTCATCGACACTGAAAAAATATGCCAGATACCAGCCGACGGTAACCTTGCCGGCTGACTGCTATAAGGTGGAACTGATGATGCGCCCGCCTGATAACCCCCTGCCCAAACTTCATACTGATTTTAATATCGGAGACGTATTCAATATCAAAAAACCTCCTTTTTTGATTGCTGCAGTTCCCAGTCTGTATTGGGGCCGGAAAATAATAAATATCCACCTCGACGGGATTTTTTCCCATGAAACTTTAAGGGCGCTTGAAAAGAATATAATGGAATACACATCGTTGCCGCTTTCTGAGGTTTTACCCGAATATGTCCTGACTAATGAAATCAGTGCCAGCCGGTTTGCTGAACTGTTGATTGCCTGGAGATTTTTATCCGAATTATCCGTAAAAGTCTTAAAAAATCGGAATACTGTCTAAGTTGAAGAGATTGCTTTAACACCGATAAAGTCGATTTTGGAGAAATCGTTTCTGACCAGATACCAGAACTTATCGGCAAGATTGGCGGAATATTTCCCATAGGAACCTTTTTCACTGTGAGAACATAATCTTCGCTCCCATTCTCTTATTATTCCGACTATTTTTTCACCTTTTCTGTTAAATTCGGACTGCCAAATTTGAGGATTTTTTTCATATTTATCATGAAGATCCATGAAATCATTAAAAAGGGCTGAGTTTTCATCAATCATTCTCCGATAATATTCTTCGTGTTTTGTCATGCAAAGCTTTCTTATTAAATTTTAGAAAATATAACTTATATTCACAAGCATTATTAATACAATTAATCTTATTTATCTCTTAAGAATAAGGAGATTAAATTTTAATTAATTTTCATAACATGCGAATCCTTTATTATTCTAAGGATAAATTATGAGAAGAGTGACACTTTTTATTATTTTAATATTGGTTGTACTGGCGGGCGGGGCAATCTGGCTTAACAGCCGTCAAAGTGGGATTGGTGGCGGTGAAATAGGAATCGGAGGCGGACCTGAAACCAATGACGGGCTGGTAGTTCCTTCACCGGAAATTAGGAAAAATGAAGTTCTGGTTAACCTGATGCCGGTCGTAGGGGCACCGGTCAGTCAAAATGCGCTGGCGCTGATTGAGGAAGAAAACGGACAATTAACGGTATCTTTAGCTGTTGAAAATTATCTCGACAATCCTCAACCGGCACATATTCATGCCGGAAGCTGTCCGGATGTGGGAGAAATTATTTATCCTTTAAACGCTGTAATCAGCGGCAATTCAGTAACTTTTGTTAACTCAACATTTGATAATTTAATTGACAGAATGCCTCTTGCCATTAATATCCATCAATCACCTACTGAACTTGATGTTTATACTGCCTGTGGAAATATTGTCCTTGAAGGAAATTCCGGAAATCCCTTCGAAACGAATCAAATTTCAAGTTAAATAACTTTCTTCAAAAATAATTCCAGCGTCTGTCTTACTTTTTTATGACGGACTAAATGACGGCTGGCTGCTTGGGTATCAGTCATGAACTGGTCAGGATTCTGCCAAATAAACTCAATTATTTCTTCATCACGGGAACGGAAACAATCTTTTGAATTTTTATAAAAGAGCACTACAATTATTCCATACCAAGGTGCATCAGGATAATTTCCACTGACTGAGGCACTTGGAAATGCATCGACTAAAATAAAATTATCATTAAAATTATCCGGTAATATACTTAATTCCTCATAAAGGCTTCTGTACATTAATTGCTCCATATTCCGATCCCTTCCGGCTATTTTTGTTTCAGTGGGGATGCTTTTTTCTCCGGGTAAGCGCTTAAATTCGCCATTTCCCGGACCATGTTTACCCAGAAGTATATCCCCTTCGCTGTTGAAGATTAGAAAACCCATCCCGTCAACCCGGTTAATATCGAATTCGCTTAAACCATTTAATCTTTCCGGCAACATAGAAGCAGTCCGGTGTAATGCGTTTTAAGGAAAATGCTTTATCTGTTAAAGAAACAGATTTTGAAGATCCCTCCGCCGGCATTATCCGGATCAGGTTCAAAGGGTATATTCTCAGGCCCGATATTACATCGAACCACCCCGTTATGTAACTATTTTATATCAGTAATTTTTATTTGCCAACCTTAAATTCAATAACATCCTTATTCCGGACCGGATAATCTTTCCCTTCCAGCCTGACTTTTCCCTTTTCCTTAGCTTTTTTCCATCCGCCCAATTCAAGAAGATCATTAACCGGTAAAACCTCCGCTTTAATAAAATTTTGGGCAAAATCGGTATGTACTTTTCCGGCGGCGGCAAGGCCTGTTTGGCCATTAGGCAGACTCCAGGCATGAACTTCTTTTCCGCCTTTGACAGTATAAAAAGTAATAAGATCCAACATGAAATAAGCTTTTTTAATTAATTTGGACAACCCTGTTTCCTTTATTTTCAATTCCGAAAGATAAGCTGATCTTTCATCAGGCGAAAAATCAATCAGCTCTTCCTCCAACTTGGCCGAAAGCATGATAATTTCAGAATTAAATTTATCTTTAACTTTTCCGGTTATCTCCTTAAAACGGTTTTCTCCTACCTGTCCCTCTGTGACATTCAAAATATAAACAGTTTTTTTGCCGGTAATACCGGCAAGTTCAAGCTCAAGATTGACTATTTCGATATCATCAATAATCTGCTCCAATGTTCCCGGTTCATGTTTTGACGAAAGATGAACTACTGAAGGATCCTGAAATGCCCTGACAACATGAGCGATCAGATCGACTTCCCTGATTTTTGCCAGAAACTGGTTACCTAAACCTTCTCCCTGATGGGCTCCCTTAATCAGCCCGGCAATATCAATGAAAATGACTGTTGCCGGAATGGTTTTTTCAGGATTTATCACCTTTGATAGCTCGGTTAAATCCCTATCGGGAACAGAAACTACTGCTTCATGTGGATCAATGGTAGTGAAAGGATGGACGGCAGTTTCCGAC
>Ga0209431_10002339_pt1 | contig 15434 bp, 9 predicted proteins | sample RifCSP13_3_FD_184021 | JGI IMG/M metagenome (GOLD analysis project Ga0209431, IMG submission 184021) | Soil microbial communities from Rifle, Colorado - Rifle CSP2_sed 13_3 (SPAdes) (version 2) | ecosystem: Environmental > Terrestrial > Deep subsurface > Rock core/Sediment | place: Rifle...
TTTCAGATTGTGTAAGGGCGAGATGAGCAAAGCCAATAGCAATACTTAACAGCGCGACCAAGAATCCAGCCCTACTACCCAGTAAAAGACCAGCGACAATCACTACCAGAGCTAAGGCTACGAAAGAACTATTCCCCTCAAACTGATTGATAAATGTTGCTCCCACGAGAGTAAGCCATAAGCCACCTGTAAGTAATATTGCTGAAGCGTGCACTTGCCCACGAAGCAGTAGCCAGCGTGTCAGGAGCACAAATCCCAATAACAATCCTGTGGTGAGCGCATCTACCATCGGATTCGGTGAGAATGGCACATTAATGAAAACCAACACAGATGTGACGGTCAACAGATTCAACAATGTGTTGAGCAGGCGAGCCTGACGTAGCGATTCGGAATCAAGCTTCGACCAGCTTGAGGGGATCTTTGGTGTGAAAATCTGGAATGCAGAACGAAACCTATTCGGTCGCATAGGCACTCCTCAGTCCTGGCAAATGGTCGCCGGTATCGCTTACCCGACCATTGCCTCCAGAATTTTTATCAGAGATCGAAGCAGGTGTGTCGAAACCGGTCGGGCTATTGTTATCATGGTTGGTTTTTTCCATAACAAGCTCGCCAACCTGGTTGAGCCGAATCTCTACCTGGGCAATACCCAGGCGCTGGCCAATTTCTTGAACCGCTGTCTTGAGCACGGTTTCCATGTCCAGTGATGCCCGAAGATTGCTTGTTACTTCCGAGATGAGCTGTTCGCGTTGCGCCTTATGCTGGCTCTCAGCCAGCAGTCGAGCATTCTCAACCGTCAAGGCAGCCTGGTTGGCAGTCGCCTTTACAATCGTGATCTCATCCTCATTCCAGATGTGATTTGAATCCTGGCTTTCTATGATAATGGTACCGATCACCTGGTCTCGAAGCTTTACCGGAACTTGAAACCAGCCACGCTGGGTAGGATTCGATATGTCTAAATCATCCACAGATTTCTGCTTGGAGCACGTAATAGCCTCACCCGGTTGCATGACCTGCCGGATCTCGAGCAGGTCATACTCATACGCCAAAGGCCCTTGGTTGGCAAACAGACGGCTCCAGTTTTCTAAGGTCTGATATTGTGCGATCTGGCTAGTCTCGGTCAGGGCAGTCTGTACCTGGCTCACCAGACGCATATTTTCGATTGCAGTTGAGAGCTGATCCGCCATGGATTGTAAGGCGGTCAGATCGTCCTGGGTGAAGGCAGCCGGTTGGATGCTTTGTACGTCCAAAGCACCGATTATATTTGACCCACGTTGTAGTGGAACGGTCAGTTCCGAGCGCGTATCTGGGAGAAGCGGCGAAGCGACATACATATTATCGCTATGAACATCACCGGATAAGCGTGGAAGCCCGAATCGGGTCACAAAACCTACCATGCCTTGTTGTCCAACGCGCAGCCGCACATCGGACTGGCGTAAATTGGATCCCATCTCGCCACTGGCGACACTAAGCTTGGCATATTCGCCAAGCTCATCTACGAGAAAAATACAAACATTGTAGTAACCAAAGCGTTCATTGATCAAATCCACAACTGCTTGTAATAAGCTGTCTAAATCTTGTGCTAAGCTGATTTCTCTGGCGATTGCGACGGTGGTCTGCAATTGTAAAGAACGGTATTTTAATTGGTGGGTTTGCTCAGCGAGGTGATGTTCAAGCTGGTCGATCGTTTGTTTAATTTGTTTTGCCATGCTGCCTAAGGCGCCGGCCAGCCAGCCGATTTCGTCATGATATTGATTTTGCACCTCGGTGAGCGTAGTTAAGGGTAATAAGTACTCCCCCGTTTCCAGCTCTTCGGCAGAAATCGCCAGCTTCCGTATTGGCCGGACCAACCAATTGGCGCCAAGCCAGGCAAGTACCATGGTGATCAAAGCGACTAAAATACCAATCGGTAGAATTTTCCTAAAAATGCCGATCTGGGTAGTATGTTCCAGCTCTTGCTGCAACGCGTTGGCTTCTTGTAAAACAATTTCTACTGGCACAACACTGGCAAGGAACCAACCAGGATCGGTGGAGCCTCCGGATGGTGCATTAGATCCATCGTTGGCCGTGGTGGCCGGCGAATATGCAATGTAAAATTCTTTATCACCCAGGTGTACCGAATCAAAACCGGTTTCGCCGTGTTGCAAATTTCCCAGTATGCGCTCCAGTTCATTAGAGTTTTGGCTCGTGATCTCACCTTGTGTATCTTTTTCAAGCAAATTGGGAAGTGGATTCGCCGGATCGGGAGCCCGACCGAACAGGTCTTTATATCCTTGTTCGGGTAGAATGATTACGTTGCCCTGCTTGTCGAATAAAAAAGAATAACCATTCTTAAGAAATCGGGCATTTTCAATGTTCGACTGTAGCTCGTCTAAGGTAATATCCAAACCAATCACACCGATCAACCGGCCCTGCCGGTCATAAACCGGCTCAGCAATACTAGTTACGAGATCCGAGCCTCTGGCGGCAAATTTTACTGGTAACCAGACCGGACGCTGCCTGGATCGAGGAATATTGCTTTCGAGGCTGGCGAGATACCATGGTTCTTGGGTCACCTGAAAGTCAGCCGAAACCTCTTCCCCCAAGTGAATGTCAGGGTAATGTCGAAGAATATCATTGGATGTGCCGAGATAAATTGCTGAAGCGTTGGGATTGTTTTCCATTACAGCTTTTAGCGTCAGATCTAAATAGGCGGATAACCCGATATCCCGTTGTACAGCCTGTGCTAGCACCGGATCTGACTGAGTCTTTGCCATGATGGTGTTTGGAACGAATATACTCGTTATGTCATCATCACCGTTCAATGCCTGACCACCTGGACCGATGGTTAGATCAGCCGAAATCGGTGTTAATTGTATTTCACCATTATAGATTGCAGCTGTGGTATCGGCGACGGTCTGTATATCACGAACTGCCCGATCGAGGATCAGCGCACTTTCTTTTGCCATGCGTTGGTTGTCATTTACCAGGTGGGCTTTGATTTGATTACGCATACTAAGTGCGTAGGTTTCCGCCGCCTGTTGAGTTACCCTGTTTGCCGAATTTATCGCTGCTGCCAAGGAGATCAGGATGGCAATCAGTGTCAATCCCATGACCAGCGCAAACAATCGAAAGCGTATGTTTGAGGTAGCTACTCGAAATGTTTTAAAGGAACTCATGGGTGAAGATCTCAACTCTGGTTGTTGACGTTCACCTTTAGCCGTTGTAAGGTTCAAATTACGATCCATCTGCAGAAACTCCAGAGATACGGCTGTCGGAGGCGGTCTCACCAGGAATATCACCGTGTTCAAGATCCAATAAGATTGTGTCGGTGATGGCTTTCTTTGTGAAATCCCCAAGTTGGATGTAAGCGCGCTTCGTTCCAAGCGCTTTACCCAACTCTTTCACAGTGTTTTTCAGGATGGCGTCCAGGTTACTCGCACTACGCATTTGGTTGGCAATATAGTTTATTTGTTGCTCGCGTGATGCCATATTTTGGGCTTGCTGCAATAGTCGGGCACCTTCAAACACCTGACTCAGACGACTGCTGATGGTTGTCAATAAATTAACCTCGGATTCGTTCCATTCTCCAGGTTGTGGCCATACCTCTAATGAACCGACCGTTTCGTTCCGCACTCTGAGAGGTATCCTCACAGGCTTGACATCATCTTGATTACCTTGCGTATCGATCGGGTCACCATTTGCGTCGATTGGTACGATCTCAAACCCGTTGTATTCGAAACCGATGACCGGACCTGTCTGGGCGAGGCGGGTCCATTCTTTACGCTCGACACGTCCATAGGCTGCTTGTAACTCATACAGGTTATCACGAACTTCTTGTAGCAGACGTGCATTCTGAATGGCAATCGCTAACTGGTCTGCCATCACCTGTAATATGGCGATGCTTTCCTGGTCAAAGGCATCCGGTATCTGACTTTGCACATCTAGCACGCCGATTACTTGGTCTGCAGCAATTAACGGTAATGCTAGCTCAGAACGAGTATCTGGCAAAAATGAATTGATGTAGTGGAATGGATCCAGAGCAACATCCCGCGCTAGTTGGGCTTCTCGAGTTTCGACGGCATGCCCGACGAGACCAGTTGTCTGGAAGGTCCCGCCAATTGAGAGTTTGTGCTCACGTTTAAGCATTTCTTTCCCGGCTTCACCGGTTGCAGCGCGCAGCACCGTGTACTCGCCTCGCGCATCGCTTAGAAAAATACCTGCATGGTAGAAACCAAACCGTTCGCGGATCAACTCTACAGCAGAAACGAGCAATGTATCCAGGTTTGATGTCGCTGCGACATCACGAGCAATTTGAGCGGCGACTTGTATCTGGACTGTTCGGCGTTGTAGGTCATTCGTACGCTCATTCACACGCGCTTCCAACGCCTCGTAAGAATCATTTAGCCAGGCGGTCATTAAAGCCACTGAGCGTGAGAGATCCCCGATCTCATCATGTCTCGACATCGGCGTCACAAGATGGAGATCACCGGCGGTAATGCGATTTACGTCCTTTATTAACATCCGAAGAGGTTTAACAATAGTTCGGCGACCCAACCAGGCAACGCCCAAGGCAATCAAAAAAGCAATGCTCACAGCCATCAATGAAAGAAAACGTGCGACTTCTTGCCGGTTTTGGATTTGAGCGTCGCGGGAAATCAATTCATTTTGTAAATTGCTATCCAGGCGATCCAGTCCAGCGTCCAGCCGAGCTTGTAATTCTGCTAATTTGACTTGCCGGCGTTGTAAAGCTGTACCCCATCGCCCCTGTTCTGATAAGGCATATATTTCGTTTGCCAGATCGGTAACTTCAACGCCCACGCCCCGCAGCTCCATCGCAATAGCCTGGTTTTCGGCGATTTTGGCCGAAGAAAATCCAAGTTGTGTTACCGCCAGCGCTTCCAGCTTTTGGTTAAGCTCAGCCAGGGATGCATCGAGCTTATCTTTGGATCCTTCTGCTGGACGGGTAAGTGAAATTGTGTCCAATGTGCCTACAACTGATAGCCAGCTTGACTGCATATCACTAATCTGCACTGCCTGATCTGCAGCCTGGCGAATGATTTGCATGTCTAATGCAACACTCCTGGCGAACCAATAACTTATCGAGCCTGCTGCTGCCACCAACATCGCCATGATCATGCTCAGCAACGTGATGCGTTGAAGCAAGGATTCCTTCGTACGCGACCCGGATTTTTCCAGGTGATTTTCATCCGGGCGCGTCATGAATTGTCTCCATTTCCATTCGTTTCACCGCCCAGATGGATACGGGCACGACTGACGTTAAAAACTTGAATAACCTGTTCGACAGCGGTTCGCATTGCTCCCTCAAGACTGAGCGAGTTTTGCGTGTTGGAGACGATTTGATTGATCAATTCTTCTTGACGCGCTTGGTCGCGAATTTCATTCAGTAGACGGGCGTTTTCCAAGGCCAGAGCCATTTGTGCCACTACTTCTTGTATCAAGGCTTGGTCCTGTTCCGTCCAGGCTCCTTGCTCAACACGGCGGCGCAGTCGCAAAATGCCCAAGCTCTGCTTGCGTAACTCAATAGGCACAGTAATTTCAGGTATTGTTGACGATGGGTCTTCTGGATTTTCTAGGGTTGATTTTTCATCCCTTTTTGTTAACGGCTGTATGCCATCTGGACCGATCATATATCCAAGACGCTCATCCTGAAGGTGTTTTGCTGAGATCGTCTTTTTCCACCCATATCGAATCTGTTGGCCAAATTGATCTTCCAATTCGCGAAAAGCTTGTGTGCTTTGTGCCAGGAGATGAGCATTTTCCAGGGCTACAGCAAGCTGGTCAGCCAGGATTTGTAAAATCTCCAGGTCTTCTTGATTGAACGCATTTGCCTGCGTCGACTGTACGTCCAAAACACCAATCACCCGAGGACCGATTTTCAAAGGCAGGGCGATCTCAGAGCGAGTCATAGGCAGATCGGGGTTGTCGAAGAAAGTAGCATCCTTCTCTGTATCCAGTGCAATGCGCGACTCGCCAGTTCCCGCAACATATCCGACGATCCCTTGTTGACCTATGAGCAGGCGATGACCACGAGCAAGCATACGACGCCCGCCATCAGAAGAGGCTGCACATAATACTGCATAGGCTGCCCCTTGCTCGCAATCTGTTGGATCGGTCTGAGATGACGCGGAGGTTTGATCAATTAGGAAAATACCTGCATGGTAAAAATGGAATTTTTCTGATATCAGTCTCACAGCATCCTGGAGGAGTTTGTCGGGGTCGCGGATGGCGGCCGCTTCACTTGCTACCTGTGCGGTTACCTGGAGCTGCAAAACCCTACGCTCGAGATCACGGGTGCGCTCAAGCACCCGGTTTTCCAGACTGCCGATCAGCTCGCGTAATTGTGAAGTCATCGTGTTGAATGACGATGCCAGGAGACCTAACTCATCTTCGCCAAATACCTGGGCGCTTTGATTTAGGTCACCCGCGGTAATGGCTGTGGCTGTATCGGTCAGGCTTCTTACGGGTTGCATTACCTCACGGATCGTCAGCCAGGTTAACCCGAAAAGCAGCGTAGAGCCTACCAGAAGAACTATAAGCGATAAACGCTGGAAGGAGCGTACCGGCGAAAACAGGCTTTGTTCTGTCTGTTGTACAACTACACCCCAACCGTTGGAAAGCAGGCTCAGGCTGGCTCGCCAGTTGATGTCATTAATATCGGAGAAAGTGTAATCGCCGGTAACGCCTGACCGGAGGCCTTTTAAAGGCGGATATTGACTGATATCTTCCATCAGGATGCCGACCGATGGGCCTGATGAGGCTAGAATCCGGTTTTCGGAGTTAACAACTAGCACGGTTGCTTCATTGTTACGAACGGCTTGTCCCAGTATCCTGGAAACAAAGCGAAGATCGCTGGCAGCCATGCCCACACCCAGCATCTGGCCGTTTGGCAGGAGAATTGGCATCGAAATAACCATTGCGGGTTGGCCGGAACCCCCCACCATCGTTTGATATGTGACTGGTTGTCCGGAAATCGCCTGCTTGAACCACTTCCGATCGTGATAATTCACGGATTCATTTCCATCGCTGCGTGAAACATTCATTCCGGAATTATCGGTCGTGCTTGCCAAGTAGATATCCGGGTATGCGGCGACCAAAGCTTGCAGGGCGGGTGTCTGGCGAGTAGGATCCATAGAAAGAATATCCGGGCTTCCTACAAGGGTGCGAAGCGCCCGGGTGTTATATGATAACCAGATCTCGGCAACGTCAACAATAGAGCGATTCGTCCCATTCAAAGCCAGGGCTGCGTCGCGTGCTAGAACTGTTTGTGCTTGTTGGGTTAAGAAGATGCCCATGCCTGCAAGGAGGGGCATCGCAATGATCAACGCTATGACCGTGAGACGTACCTGCAGCCTGCCTCGTCGTAAGATTGTTGGTTCAACGATTACCCGGGAGAAAGCGGTAAATGAATAAGCTATCAGGTAGATTACGCTGGTGACAAGATGAACCGTCAACTCGATCTCAGACCGGAATGTTCCAAAGGCGAGAAGCAGAGTGAGCAGGCTCGCCAATAATAGCCAAATGGCGATGAAACGTGCCAGTCGTGAGGTTTGACGATCAAATAAAATTGTGTAAACCAAGGACACCAACAATGTAATGCCCAAAAGACCGTATGTCAGCAGGTAAATCGTTGAATGGATCCAGCTTTTGGCAAACCAGTCTAAAATAAAAGAAACCCCTGCGAAAGTATCGGGCTTAATCCCGGTGGGCCACACTCCGGTGCCTATGAAAACATCGACTAGGGTTAGAAGGAGCGGAATCAGGCCAAGGAGGATGATAACCCAGACCACCGGGAAACGAGAACGACGGCGAATGACCGCTGGTTGAAACAATGCCAGGGAGGTTAGCAGGGTCGCTGCCAAAATCATTGCTGAGGTAGCTGCTATTATTTGGTAGGGAAGGCGCGCTAGCAGCGTGTTTTGCGCATTAGCTGACACCCCGACGGAAAATGTGTCGATCGAAATAAGTACTAATGAAAGGCCAACGCAGCGATGAGCAAAGCCGCGTGGCTCAAGGCAGAGCACATACAGGCCGAGGATGAACTGTACCAGTGCGATAAGCCAGGCGAGGTATTGAAAGGCCTGGTTAATTGCTGCCATGAGTCTCCTGAGTTAGCTTGGTTAGCTTTTTCATTTGATTATGTGCAATTGATCGGTCAACAACCACATCGCCAGCCGGTTGACTTCCATTTTCACCAGGCCAAAGCTCAATACGACCATCGCAAGCTCCTAGGGTCTGGGATAATTCCTGGAGCGCAGTTTGCAGGATTTTTTCGATGTCGGCTGAAGCCCACATCTTGCTGGTAATATTGGTAGCCGTCCTTTCGAGGTCTGCCTTTCGCCGGGTCTCCTCCAGCAGACGGGCATTTTCCAAAGCTAGAGCTGCCTGATTCGTAACAGCTTCTATGAACGCGAGCTCTTCTGAGGACCACGTCCGTTGGTTCTTGTCCGCTGGATCAGCTGGTTCGCCCGATTCGATACTCAGAATACCAATTACTTGATCGCGCAGACGGATGGGTATTTCAAGAGGATTGTCAGCCGGCAATTGAGAAGTGTTACCGCTTTGAAAAGAGTATGCGATCTCTCCCCTCAATTCAGTCTCCTGACGCCAGGCTTGCGCCAGATATTGGCTATGGAGTGTGCGAATTTCTTTGAGGCTGGATTCGGTGGCGGCGAACAGGCGGGTGTTTTCTATTGCTGAAGCCAGGCTGTCAGCAATGCCCTGAAGAATCAAGATATCATCCTGATCGAAGGCTTCTTCCTCGCTTGATTGAATAGTCATTGCACCCAAAATTCTCTCCCCCTGTTTTTCATGGCCGGGCGTATCCTGGTTGGCTATTCCTTCTTGAATGAGAATAGGCAGTGCCAGCTCCGACCGTGTTAAGGGTAGATGAGGGTTATTAAAACGCACTTCCTCATGGCCAACGTTCTGAGCTATGCGTGGTTTTAAGTTGGCGGTAGCCCATCCAATCATTGAATCCCCGCCAACCTCTAGCTTGTGACCTTCGAGCAGCATCTGGCGACCGGCTTCTCCACTTCCTGCTTTCAATACAGCATAAGCAGGATATTTCGACTGGTCATTCGTTGCCCTGCTAAAAAAATCGTATGGTGAAGAAGCAGGATATTCTGAGGCAGGATTGTCTGTATCGTACTGAGGCCGAGTTTCTGATGCCTCGCCGGTCAGCCCTTCTATGAGGAATATGCCGACGTAGTACAAGCCAAAGCGCTGGCTCACCATCTTGCACACATCAGGGAACAGCTGATCAATATCCAGGCTTCGGCTAATTGCACGGTTGATTTCGGCCGCTGTTCGGATTTGCACCAAGCGCCTTTGTAATTCATCCGTCCGTTGGCGGACATCACCTTCCAGAAGCGCTCGTGTGTTTGCCATTTCATGGGTCTGGAAGTATTGACGTTCGAAGCTCTCCTGTAATCCGTCCGATATGCTCCCAGCGGAAACCGAGCCTCCAATCGCGATAATACTATAGATGAAAATCCAGACGAATAGTGGGAACAAGTATTGATTGCCGGATTCGAATCGATAATCAGGTTGTGGCATAAGCCCTATGGTGACCAATGCGACGATGAGGCAAACCACTCCAAGACTGATTACCAGGCTGGTTATTCGGCCACGCTTTCCGACTAAGAGCGCAGCAAAGAATGGGATTGCAAGCAGGAAAACCTGTCCGATGCTATAAAACTGGTTTACTAATATCGTTGAGAGCCCTAGAACAATCATGCTTGAAAATAAGACAATAACACTCAAAGAAAAGGCCTTGCGATGGAGGAAGGCAGTACCGATTAAACCTAGAAGCGTCAGACCAACTATGCCGACCGCATACCATAATGAGTTTTGAATCAAAGGGTGTAATTCTGAAGCGAAAACAATCATTCCTGATAAACCGGTGACCAGATAGAGCCGGTTTAGGATCTGATTCTGAATTATTCCACAGGTATTTCCGAAAGGTGTCGGGTCTCCATGCGCGAGGTCGTAAAAAGGGATATTGTGGTTGTCTTTCGGCTTTTCCCCAATGTCTTTAGTCGCATGCTTTTTTCCCAATAGGTGATCTGTTGTACCCATGCTGCGTATTGTCAGATCCCTGGATGGATTTGGTTGATTGGGGTTATTGAAAAGTGATAGCTTCATTCGACGACCTCCCGATCCGGTAAGTCATGTAGCGCAATATCTGGTTTTGCTTCCGAAATATCCTTGCCCACCACCCGAGTATCGATCCGCATTGTAGCTCGGCGTACTCCTAGTGCGCGACTAATTTCATCTGTGGTGGTCTTCAATATCGATTGCACATCCACCTGGCGGCGGATGCGGTCGCTTATCTCGTTTGTAAGTCGTTCTTGTCGTGCTTGTCGGCGTGTGGCGTCGAGCAGACGTGCGTTTCGTACGACCACTGCTACCTGGGTTGCCAGCATGCTCAACAAACGTTCATCTTGAATTGTGAACCGATACTCTTCTTTTACATCTTGCACAATGATCAATCCAATCACCTGACCTCCAAAGAGCATCGGAACACCAAGCCAGGATTTTGGTGGATCACCAACTTGCATCGCGTCGAGTTTCTGTGTTTTGGCATCAATTTCACTCTGTGTGAACATCAGCAATGGCTGGTGAGTCCGGATGATCTCCGATGAAAAACCCTTTCCGAGTGGAAACGGTGGAATTTGAAGCCACTCCCCCTCTTCAATCATATAAGGGATGCTTATCTGATTGGCAGTAGAATCATATAGAACGATGCCAAAAGAGCTTATTCGCCCCATTGCTTGTTCAACCTGTCGATGGATCAACGAATAGAGGGCGCTTAAATCTGTTTCGACTGAAATGGCTTTGCTGACCTGCCAGAAAGTCTCCAATTCGACGAATTGACGTTCGGTTTTTTGTTGAGACCAGACACGTTCCAGTCTAGTGGCCGCCAAACCTTTCACCCCAGATCTACATAAAAAGCTCGCCAGACCCAGAGCCAGGATTTCAACAATGAATTTAATTTCTTCCATCACCTGACCCGAGAATGGGCTGAGCCTTTTATCGTTATTGGTTACGAATATGTCCAGCACACCGAGAACCTGATCATCTTCTCCTTCGACGCTTTGGAGGATCGGGAAAGCCGCTTCATATAGGCCGGTGTCCCCCTTGGTTGTTCCAACTTGTGGATTCTGTGATGCAATTGCCTGGCCAACCAGCCAATCCAAAGTGGGGGTGGTGTCAAGGTTTATCCGATCTGCTTTCAATCTTTGGCTGAGTTCGTGGTCTTCAGGTAAATTCAATGAGCCAGCGATGCAGGCTGAATAGGCGAATGTGGCACTGGCTACTTCTTTGCGTTCGAGTAAATAAATCGTGGCGTAGCTGCAGGAAAATTGCTCGACGAATAAATCCAAAAAGTCACTCAATAAATCTTCAAGGTTACGACTGGTAGCAATGATATGGGCTAGATGGATTGACTCTTGCAAGCTGATATCGTCTTCTTTCCTCTCCTGGATCATCAACTGTCGCTGCGTTATGCACATTTCGTCAGCTATTTGGTTGAAATAGCGAGCCAACAACCCGATTTCATCCTTTCCAGGAATGTTTGCTCGCTGGTCCCAACCGCCTCTTGTAAATAAGTCAACGGTTTGAACCAGATGGATTATCGGGTGCGTCAAGCTCCGAGCTGCCAAGGCGACGAGGCCGGCGACGATTAGTAGCGTACCGATTACAAGGACAACCGCGCGTTGCTGGTCCAGCATGGACATCTGTCGAAGCAGCCAATTGGCATTTCTGTATACGACAGCAAGGTTTATCCCGATAGGGATTATTGAGATGGTAATAAAAATCAGGAATATTTTTCGGGCGAGCTTTCCGGTCGCATGCTCGGTTGGATTTCGAGAGACTTGCGGCATATACGCTTCCCCTGTTTAAGAACCAATACCCGGTAAATATCTATGTGATAATCCATCCCCTTTAGTATTGTGGGAGGCGTATCTTGATGATTGACGGTTGATTACTCTTTGTTCAACATAGTTCCCATACCGGATCTCCGGTGAGAATTCGCTGGATCTGATCCGGAAACCGATCTGGATCGATCGGTTTTCCAATAAAACCATCAAATCTTGATTCGCGAGATTTCCGCAACTGCTCCGGGCTGGCTTCGGCCGTAATGGCTACAACTCGCGTGGTTTTTAACTTTGTCGAGGCACGAATTTTTCGTAATGCCATGTAACCATCTTCATATGGCAGGCGAATATCCATCAAGATAAGATCTAGACGCGGCAGTGTGTCTGCATATTCAACCACTTCATAACCGGAGGTTTTCCATTCACAATGAATACCTAAATAACCCAACAACCGAGCGATCAAAACGAAGTTTGATACATTATCCTCGACGACCAAAACAGTCGTTCCCTTCAAGTCCAGGTTTGATATTTCTGCAATACCTTTTGTAAGCTGACTCATACTCATTTGAGAGTCTTTCATGTTTATTAATGCACCTTGCCTTGTAAGAAATGACCAATCTGATCGGTCAAAGTATCCACATTGACCGGCTTTTCAATGTAACCATCACATCCGGCGGCCAGACTGCGTTCGCGATCGCCTTTGAGTGCGTTGGCAGTCATTGCGATAATCGGGATTTGTTTAAGGTTGGACTGGGCTTTCAAGTGTGCAGTAAGCTCATAGCCATCAATGTCAGGCATATTGATATCCATCAGTATCAAATCTGGCATCTGTTCATTCACTACCCTTATCGCCTGGATGGCACTTTCTGCTTCACTAACCGAGTAGCCTTCGGCGTTCAAAACCCGCCTGATAAGCAAGCGATTCTCAGGGTTATCTTCAACGTACAAGATCTTAGCTCGATGGTTATCTGTTGGTGGCGCGACCATAATGCAATTATTTTAACATAATTCACTAAACCCGCAAAATGTAAATGCTTGCAATATGGTAAGTTATCGGCCATCATTCTTGTAAGCCAATCGTGCACATGCTGGACCACTAAAATCCGATTGGCAAAAAAATACTCCCTGGACCGTCCAGGGAGTTGAGTTCAGAGCGGGTGACGGGATTCGAACCCGTGAATGGTAGCTTGGGAAGCTACTGCCTTACCACTTGGCGACACCCGCAGCGACTGGATTTATATCGCATGTTAGTTGAGTTGTCAAGCTGGCAACGATCCGATCCCTTATTAAGATATTTACCCGTGAATGAAACTAATCATCGAGCCAAAAGCAAAGTCAACAAGGAAATTAATAATAATATGAGGGCTGTGTATCCTGCCAGCCTTCGAATCACCTCGCCTTCCTTGCCTGTCATGCCGGCTGTGCTGGCGCCGACCACAACTTTTGCCGGCGCTATAACGGATGCCAAAGCAGCACCGGCCGTTTGGGCAGCCAGGATGATCGGTAGGCTGTATCCGAGCAGCTCGGCGGTTTGCATTTGTAATCTTGTGAAGATTACATTCGAGTTGGTATTACTCCCGGTCATGAAGGCGCCTAACGCTCCAATCCATGGGGAGACGAGAGGAAAGAGGGCGCCGGTGGCATGCGCCAGACCTCCCGCGAGCGTTTGCGTCATCCCAGTATGCTCCATGATCAGAGCCATGCTGATCATGGACAATATGCTCACGCTTGACGGCATCACCCGTCGCAATGTACCGTCCAGGATGTTTTTTAATGCACCAGGTCGGTACAAGCCAGAGGCGTGGTAGAAAAGAAATGCCAGGACTGCACTGTATATCAAGAGCGAACCGGTGTGGCCAAACAGATTGATCCCACGACCTGCACCTGCAGGAGTAAAAAACCCGGAGGCTGAAATAATCTCGGGAAAATACACCTGGATTGTCACCTGCCCGAAGAATCTTTTCAAGGCGGGGATTAGCTGTACCAACAGCGTGATTGTGATCAGGATCAAGTATCCGGAAAGAGCGATGATCAATTGATTGGCATTGGGTCCGGGATCGGAGCTCCCGTCTTTGATCGTTATTGGTTGGCAGTTTAATTTCCGGATGAAACGGTATGTCAAGACGGGTGTAATTAGCAATCCAGCCATTCCACCGATAAATGACCCCAGGTACCACAAGCCTGAGACAACGACGATATATTGCACGCTCGCCATGATGACTCCCCAGGTCAGGATGGGGTACTTCAATCGTCGCACTTCTGCCGATCCTCCGATTGAGTGGGCGATCGCAAAGCCAATTACCGGGCATGAAAGACCCAGAAAGAGTGCAGCAGGTGGGGCAAGCACCGTAGCAGGAAGACCGCTGGTGGTAAGCAAGGCTTGAAAAGACGAACCCATCGACCCGAAAGTTACCGCCCATCCGTGGCCCAGCGAGGGGATTACAACGGCAGCCAGGGGTGAAAAACCCAGGCTGATCAACAATGGGGAAGTTACTGCGACCGGGACGCCAAAGCCGCCGACGCCTTGTAGAAAGGACGCAAACACCCAACCGATGATCAACGCTTGAAGACTGCGATCGGTGGTGAGGCGTGGTAAGGCCAGGCCGATGGTGCGAATTGCACCTGCTTCGTCGACGACGCGATAAAGGAAAAAGGCAGACCAGATGATCAACAGGACATCGAGGCTATAGAATAAAGCCTTGAGTTGCGCATAGCCAATAAGAGTTGGGGTTGCTCCGAAGAATAAAGAAGCGATCCCGATGGCGGATAAATAACCCGCAGCGCCAGCGCGTGTGGCGCTCCATCGGTATCCAACCATTAATATTAATATGAGCACGATGGGCGCCGAGGAAAGCAATACCGGGATCATTGACACGCTCGATGGTCTAGGGCGCCTTTGATCTGGCTAGTTTAATGAGATCAAACGTGTTTCGAGACGAGGATTGTTCGTCAAATACAACACTAAGTGCATGGGAATGGGCAAGATATTGAAATAGACAGGCCGGAATCAGGATTCAAACGGTCGCTTGAGCGCCATGCGGTAGTGCTCGTAATCGACTTCGGGCGGTAGTCCATCGTGGTCGAAAGTAGTGAAATACTGCCATGAAACCATTTCCCAACCCTGCTGGCCCAATTCATTTACATAATCATAGATCGATGGCCCGTCTTGCCAATCTTCTACGGTATCGCCATTAACCATTTCGACTTTCCAGCCTTCGTTCCAGGTGGCGGTAAGAAAAATATATTCCCACTTTTGCATCGGATCGTTCCTTCTTGCCTGAATCGCAACTGTAGTACCTGTATTTAGGTCGATTTCGAACCGGTGTAATAATACACCAAGATGGTCCCAAGCGCCAGCGCGGGAAGTAAAACCAGACCGGCCTCAGGACCAAAAGCACCCCCGGTGAATAGAACCGGGCCTTTGGCGGAGTGTTCGATGATACCGAAAAAACCTAACCCGCTAACCGGAAAGCCGAATACGGTGCCTTCAAAAAAATTCCAACCAATATGAAGTCCAATCGGGAGCCAAAGCAGCCGAGTGCGCATGTATGCGAA
>Ga0209431_10002341_pt1 | contig 15426 bp, 17 predicted proteins | sample RifCSP13_3_FD_184021 | JGI IMG/M metagenome (GOLD analysis project Ga0209431, IMG submission 184021) | Soil microbial communities from Rifle, Colorado - Rifle CSP2_sed 13_3 (SPAdes) (version 2) | ecosystem: Environmental > Terrestrial > Deep subsurface > Rock core/Sediment | place: Rifle...
ACTAATCCTTCAAGCTGTCTTGGAGTTACTGTTATCATTCCTTCTGATTCAACATTCCTCATTTTCATATAATATTCAAGTATCTTATCTTCAGCCTCTTGGGTTAGAACCGGTTCTATTCTTTTGGCATATGAGAGGTATTTTGTAAGAATATCTACATCGATAAGTGATTTTGTATCTACACTAGAACTTCGATGAAGGCTGAGTATATGTTTGGCTATCCTACTATCTTTTTCTTTTGATGGAACATCCCTTACTACAAAAATCAGATCAAATCTTGTAAGAAGCGGAATTGGAAGGTTTACGTTTTCTGTTATATTTTTGAATGGATCGTATTTTCCATACATTGGGTTTGCAGCAGCTAAAATCGAAGTTCTAGCATTTAGAGTAGCAACGATTCCACCCTTTGCAATGCTGGCAGATTGTTGTTCCATTACCTCATGTAATGCACTCCTATCCTCTGGTCTCATTTTGTCAAATTCATCAATGCAAACTAGACCTTGATCACCAAGAACAACAGCACCGGCCTCTAACATCATTATGCCAAGCTTATCCCTCACAACTGCTGCAGTAAGTCCAGCAGCCGTAGAACCCCTACCAGAAGTATACAATCCTCTAGGCGCAATTCTTGCACAAAATTTTAACATTTCACTTTTAGCAGTACCAGGATCTCCAACAAGGAAGATGTTAATGTCACCACGAATCTTGGCACCATCTGCAAGGACTCTTTGTTTTGAACCAACAATCAAAAGCAAGATTGCTTCTTTTATCAAATCGTGCCCGTGAATATGCGGTGCAAATGATGTCACTAGTCTATCATAAATATCTGGATTTGTTGCAAGTGATTTGATTATCTTTTCTTCGTCTGGTGAAATTTCTTCTCTTTCTGTACTTCGAGAAGTTTTGGTTCCTCTTCCTCCAAGAAACTCAATATTGTTTCCTTGTATTCGTAATCTGTAGATACCACTTTTACCACGCAGAGATGGTATGTGTTCTTGTTCAATTCTTACCATTCCTGTAAGTATCACACGGTCTCCAGGTCTTGCATTATCAACTAAATCTTGTAATACTGTAACGTCTACATAATGTGGAAGCTGACCTGGTGGCAAGTCTTCTGGTAATTCCTGTAGCCTTACCATCTGAAAGTCAATAAATCGACTCTTTTCAGGACTAAGTTCTAGATCCTTATGTGTGCACTTACCATCGCTACATTTCAATGGTTCACTTAATTCAAGTCCTTTTTCGTGAATTACCTTAGTTGGATGACCTTCTGGACAAAGATAAACGAGTTCCTTTGCAAGTGGTTTAATCTCAGACGATCTGACAACCATTCCTGAGACACTTGTCATCTTTCCAATTATTTCGGCATTTATTTCACGTAAGCTACGTTGCAGCGGATAATTTGATATTCTTACTCTAACATCATGCTGTATTTTTTCAGCATACTGGGGGAATCTTTCTTTTAGAATATCTTTTATTGCTTTAGCAAAAGCATTCAGTATGTCATCTGGCTCATTATTAAAAACTGATTCTATCTGTGGATTCAATACTAGATCATTATAATCAACTACAAGATACTGGATTTTCTTTGCCAACATCTGATCTATTTCTTCTACATATTTGTACGCACCAGCCTTGTCTTTGAATTGGGTTAGAAATTCTTTTACTTGATCTACACGCCTTTCTTTTGTTGGTATAGATTCAGAAAGTGCTGTCATTTCTTGTCACCCAAAAATTGTTTTTTAAAACTAGTACTCTGTGAATGTATTGAATCAAAAAGAGCGCGCTCTTCTATTGATAATTTTTTTGCAAGATCTAAAGTCATTTTTGAAGAGTCTGCCAGTCTAATTATTTTTCCTTGTCTTTTTCGTATAATAGTGTTCAACATGCTTTCTACTTTATCGTTATCTTGTTGCGGTAGTTTTTGCATATATGATCGTATTTTTATATAAAAATCAGAGTCAAGTGTAGAAAGATCAAAATCGCCTTGTACATTTTCCTTTACAAGAGCTTGCTTGAGCGCCACAACCATGTCAGTATCCTGAATATCCACCAATTTTTCTGATTCTAATACATTAGCTACCCAACGGGGGATGGTAAGAATTTCACCATGCTTTGCATCTATAGATACCCCCGATGCGCTAACTTTGATATCGTGGTTAAAGGTAACTTTAACGTCCTGTAGACTATATCCAAGAGTGTGAACTTGCGTTAGATCGGAAATTTCCAATGTGCATGAAACTCCATTCAAGGATTTAATGGGATCGATCGATCAATTCCGTTAACAATTAGCTTTGATCATTTGATCCTAGAGGTAATTTATTAGGTGAGAGAGAGGCTATCAGCTTATGACCGAGTCTACTATGTGGGTGGAAAAGTACCGCCCCATGAAGCTTTCTTCCATAGTAAACCAGAAGGAGATCATAGGCAGTTTAAAGTCACTTTTAAAGAATGTGTCAGAGATGCCACATCTAATGTTTTCAGGATCTGCTGGAGTTGGAAAGACTACTGCGGCTCTATGTTTGGGAAGGGAGATTCTTGGGGAATATTGGAAAGACCATACACTTGAGCTTAATGCATCTGATGAACGTGGTATAAACATGGTAAGAGATAGGGTAAAAAAATTTGCGCGCTTTTCAGGACTCGATACAAAAATTCCATTCAAGCTCATAATATTGGATGAGGCCGACGAGATGACTTCTGATGCACAGACGGCTTTGCGTAGAATTATAGAAGATACTGCCAAATATTGCAGATTTATATTGATTGCAAATAATATATCTAAAATCATAGAACCGCTTCAAAGTAGATGTGCTGTATTCAAGTTTACAAGAATTTCTGAGAAGGAAGTTGTATCATATCTAGAGGAAATTTGTAAAAAAGAAAAAATAAAATTTGATGAAAAAGGGCTCAAGACAATCTATAGTTATTCAGAAGGAGATATGCGTCATTCCATCAACATATTACAAGCAACAGCAAGTCTTGGAATTGTAAACGAATCAAATGTAAAGATATCAGCCGGGCTTACAAAGACAAGTGATGTAGGTGAAATTCTAAAACTTGCAATGATAGGCAAATTGTCTGATGCTAGAAATAAGATGATAGAGCTGATTAAAGTCTACGGTATGTCTGAATCAGATTTTTTAAAATACTTAAATGAAGAGTCATACAAAATCAAAACTAACAGGCTTTCTGATATTTTGGAAACGATCGCAAAATATGATTATAGACTAATAATTGGAGCAAATCCAGAAATTCAGCTTTCTGCTCTTTTGGCAGAACTTGGTAATATAGGAAAATAATAGCGCAGAGAGAGGGATTTGAACCCCCGCGTGCTTGCGCACATAGGCTCTCAAGGCCCACGCCATGCCGGGCTAGGCGACCTCTGCGGATTTCGTTCATAAAAACTAGTTAAAATTTGTTTAAGATTTTCTGATAGTATGCTCTCAGTGAATCAAATCAATGTATGTGATTTCAGTCAGATCTGAATTATGCCTAGTTTAACTAGATATTGAATTCCAGCTGCAAAGTCCTTGTCACCTATAGAGCCTTCTGACCACCACTTGGCCGTATTTTTGACCCATAATGGTATTTGTACATCTGTTTTTTCAGATGACTTTTCTTCTATAGGTATTTGTATTATTCTTTCTTTAATCATAAATTCAATTCCAGATGCAAAATCTTTGTCTGTGATTTGATCAGATGACCACCACGCTGCACTATCTTTAATCCAACTTGGGATATTGATTTTATCCATACTTGCTACTGAATGTTCACCTATGTGAATTTCTTTAGTAAATGTTATTTGCGGTTCAATGAATGTTCTTGGGTTATCTATTGACACTACAGTAGCTTCTAATCTATAAAGTCCATCTTCAGAAAATATGTTTTGAAGTACTTTGATATGGCTTCCATATTCTCCCATAAAACCTCCAAGATAAGCTTCTTGCGGAGCTTGAACTATTACTCTTGGTTTATCAAAAGATTGGTGTTTAAAATCAATTATAATTTCACCATTTTTATCATAAAATAATATATTCATGGGGGCTTTTTCATTTCCCTCTTTGAATATAGCGAGTTGTGTAGATAGATGCACAAATTTCGTGTTGGTTGCTTGATCATAGAGAATCATTGATAATGTAAAATCTTGTTTAGCGTCTATTTTTTCTGGGAATATAAAATCCATAATAGCTATTCTGTTGCCAAGTTTTGCTGCAGGCGCCGGATCGTGATGCTGCGCAAAAGATGGATTCACAGAACCTAAAATTATAAGAATACTTAGTAAAAAAGCAAATTTTCTCATGCAAGAAATTGGCATATTTACCATCTATTTATTGTTTTTCAGCTAACCAATGTTTATATTTCAAAATGTAAGTTTGTATTATGTTGTCTGAAAAAAAGCTAAAATCAATTTCTGTCTTTGTGCCAGAAGAAATCGTATTAAGTAGTTTGGAAAAAAGTGGTTTTGTATTGCAGGAAACTGCAACGGTATCAAGTGATGGCAAATTCTGGAAAAAGACACTTTACATAAAAGGTGATGAATTGATTTCTGTATCTGAAGAGCTTGGGGATTATTGGCCAAAGGATCCAATAGTATCAATCTACGGTCTGCCAAACACTATTCAAAAAATTCTAGGAGACCTCGATGCCTTCCTTTGAATGTAATGAGACACAGTTTATAGAAAATATCGGTCGTCTTATAGAGTCAGAAAATAGATTTGTTGTTAATAGAAGAATACAGCTTTATGATGACAGAAGATATGGTCCTGCCAGTTTACCTGATGATCTATTTACTCAGTTTTCCTCTATTCTTACCAGAAAAGGACTAAGATCATATGTATATGCAAAGACACACTTTCTTGACGATTACCACCAAAAAGTGTATTTTTTACAAGATCTTCTTCACTCTTCGTCCAAAATGAAATATCCGCTTTTACACATACCTTACTATAAGATTGAATATTCTTTTAGAATCTGGGGAAACTCATACCACTTTAGCTTTGATGTTCTGTTCAAGCCCAAAATTTCTATAGAACAAAAAAAGATAGTGAAGAAAATGAACCCAAAAATTGAAGAGAGTTCCACTATGTTAATTCATGTTCTGCAATTTGAACCTCCCCCTGAGAGGATGTTGGCAATAAATCTACCAAAGAAAGTACTTGTATTGGATTTCAAAAAAACAAATAATCCATTAGAGAATTAATGAAAAATAAAGAAAAAGAGAAATAGTTTAGTGGTGTGCGTGTGGATTTGCAGAACCGACGTCCATCTTTGTGTAGGTTCCGGCGGCCTTTTCGTGAGCTTCCAGATTTGACTGGTCAACTTTGACTGCTAGTGGCGGGCATACAGAAACACATGCCATGCACCAAATGCAATCGTGTTCTCTTATCGGATCAGCCTTGTCTGTGTAATCCTTACGTTCTTCTTTTACGTAACTCCCAGTTCCAGCGAATGTTTCCTTTATTGCTTTTTTTGCTGGAATGTCTTTTTCTGTTCTGTACCATTGAAAAACTTGCACGGGACAAGCTTCAATGCATGCACCATCTGCTACACAAGAATCCCAATCTACAGCGACCATTGTGCCACTCACACCCAACGGTTCTATTTTTTCACCATGGGCCTTATAGTCGGCTTTGACTTTTTCATCTGCAGCTGCTTCTGCTACTTTACCGGGACCCCATACGAAGTGAAAATGTTCACCGTCTGTGTGCGATATTTTTCCAATTGGTTTTAGTCCTTTTGGAAAATCTTCTGCTATTGGCATGAAAATTTGTTGCAGGGTATGATATTTAAACCTAGACAAAATTAGTTTAAACTAACTTTGCGAGCTCTCTTTTATGAACTTCTTCGTTGGCTTGGTCAACTTTGATAGCCTTTGTTGGACAGACCTCAACACATGCCATGCACCATATGCAGTCTGCCTCTTTTACAGGGTTTGCCTTATCTGTATAGTCAAGCTTATCCCTTCTTAGTATTTTCCCTGGGTTTTTATACCACTCAAAAACCTTTACTGGACAGCTCATAAGACATGCACCATCAGCAATGCATGAATCCCAATCTACAGCTACAAATGTGCCATGGATTCCCAATGGTTTGATCTCTTCTCCTTTTGCAGCGTAATCTGCTTTGACTTTTTCGTTAGAAGCAGCCTCAGCTAGCTTTCCAGGTTCCCATACAAGATGATAGTTATTACTCAGTGGATCTTTGAATTTCCCAGCCACGGTGTGATTTTTTGGAAAGTTTTCATCTATTGGCATTTTAAATTCAAGTCTTAAGTGGTTAATTAAAAGGCTGTTCAAGATAAATTCATATCTTTACTGTCTTTGTGTTGACTCATTGGGAATTTTCAAGTATGATGTTTATAGGAGTCCTAATGTAGGCATATACACAAAGGTTAATGACAAATTTGTCTTTGTACCAAATGGATTTGCAGTAACAAAGGCAAGAAATCTTGCAGAATTTCTAAAAACTGATTATCTTTTCACTTCAGTAGCAAACACTAGGCTTCTAGGACCGCTTATGGTAGTCAACAACAATGGCATAATACTTCCTCGTAACTCTTTGGAAGAAGAGCTTACCCATTTAAAAAAGTCTACAGGCCTTAATGTTGCCATACTGGATACAAAGTATACGGCGGTTGGAAACTTGATTTGTGCAAACGACAGGGGGTGCATAATGTCACCAATGATTCCAAATGAATATGTAAAAAAGGTTCAGGATGTTTTGGGAATAGAGGTCTTACAGAAGAGGATAGCTCGATATCATCAAGCTGGTGCAATGGCGGTAGCTACTTTAAATGGTGGCATCATTCATCCAGATACAGAAGAAGACGACATCAGATTGATATCTGAGGTCTTAGGTGTAAAACTTGAAGCTGCCACTATTAATGGTGGCATACCTTTCGTTGCGTCAGGTATTCTTGCAAACAACAAATCCCTTGTGGTCGGTACCCTTACGAATGGACCAGAGCTTGTAATGCTAACAAGGGCTTTTAGAGTTGAAGACTAGATTTTGGATCAGATAATATAGATTCAAGAATAACTTGTTTTTCTGTTCCATCCTTCATATTTCGTACTACAACAGTTTTTGAAGAATATTCTTTTGGTGCCACAATAATTGTAAGTTTTGAGTTTGAGGCCAGTTCCATTTGTTTTTTCAGGGGCTTTCCTGTCAAATCTGCTTCCGCCCGTATTCCTTTTTGTCTAAGTTTAGAAACTATGTTTAGCGCTACTTTCTGCATTTCATCATTAACAAATGCTACCCAAATTTGCGGCGTTTTTGTGTCATCAGTAACTCCCTGACTTTCTAAAGAGAATATTATACGTTCCACACCTCCAGCAACTCCAGTTGCACCAAGATCGTCACGCCCAAATGCTTTTGTTAGAGTGTCATATCTTCCACCCCCTACAAGAGCTCCAAGATCAGAGTTGCTGTCAAAAGCCTCGAATACTATACCCGAATAGTAATCAAGACCTCTTACAACACCAAAGTTTATTCTAATATTATCAACCTGTCTATTTTTTAAGGAGGTGAAGAGCTCACACAATTTATCCCAGTTTTTAAGTTCTTTAACATTAAATTTTCTTTCAATTTCCTCAGGGGTGCCTTTTATTTGGGAAAACTCTAGTATTTTTTCAAGATTTGAAGAAGCATAACCCTTTTCTACATATTCTTTTATGATTTCTTGTTTTCTCTTTTTTTGAACCTTATCAACGGCCCTAAGTATATCAGCTATCAAATCCTGAGAGTCTGATTTGAAGATTTGACGCACATATGATTCTATGAGTTCGCGATCACAGATGTCTATGATTATATTTTTTAGTTTTAGATTGCAAAGAAATTTTGATGTAAACTCTATTACCTCAGCGTCGGATTCCAGAGTGGGTTGACCATAAATTTCAACATCCCACTGATGAAAAAATCTGTATCGTCCTTTCTGGGGTTCGTCGTATCGCCATACACCACCAAACGCTGAAAGCTTTGCAGGAAGTTTAATTGATTTTTGTGATACTGCATACCTAGTAAGCCCAATAGTAAAGTCAAATCTTAAAGCAACCTCACGATCTCCTTTATCTTTAAAATAGTAGACTTCGTTTTTGATTGATGGACCACTTTTTGCTTCAATTACTGAAAGAAGCTCTATTGGAGAGGGCTCCATAAACTTGAATCCAAAAAGATTTGAAGTTTCGATGAATTTCTGTCTGACATATTCGATTTCTGAAACTTCGCCAGGCTCTAAATCTCTCATTCCACGTGGTAGATCCAAATTCAAAAATCATTCTTTCTCTAATGCATTTAGACCTTACTGATCACTGCAATTAACTATTACAAGAAAATGTGTTTAATGTTACAATAGATTAATAGTAGAAATACTCAACAACACCCCTATGGGATATCGCTATCTAGAACACATGACAGATGTCTTTATCGAAGTCACCGGCAGTACACTTGAGGAGGCTTTTGCAAATGCTGGTGTTTCCGTTGTTGATACAATGGTAGATGTTAACTTAGTTGATGAAAAGACACAGAAAAAAATTCAGATTAATGTAAAAGATCTAAATCATTTGCTTTATAATTGGCTTGAAGAGATAATCATACTTACTATAACGGAAGGTTTTGTACCAAAAAGATTTTCGGTGAAGATTACAAAAAAAGATGGCTACGATCTTGTAGCAACATTATATGGCGAAGAACTTGATTTTAAGAAGCACCATTTCAAGATGGAAATAAAGTCACCAACCTTTCATCTTATGGAAATAAAACAAGAAAAAGAAGTCGTGATGCGTTTTCTTCTTGATTTATAAACTAAATTATTAAATAGTTATTATTTCTATTTTTATTTCTAAATGGTGGATAGGGAGGTTGATGAAATAATGAAAAAGAAGTTAGCTGAGATAGCAGGTCAGAAAGAACAAGAAATACTTGAGTTAACAGATACGAACTTTGATGACGCAATTACCAGTAACACACCAGTTTTGGTAGATTTTTGGGCAACATGGTGTGGTCCATGTCAATTCATGCTTCCAATATTTACTAGGCTGTCAAAGAAATACAAGACAATTAAGTTTGCTCGTGTAAATGTTGATGATGCGCAAAGTGTTGCAGCACGATGTGGAGTGTATGCAATTCCAACCTTTATCGTTTTCAAAAATGGTCAAGTTGTTGACAAGGCTATTGGTGCAGTTGGAGAACCTGGTCTTCATATGCTTGCACAGAAATATTCCTAATAGCCATACATTGGGTTTTGTTTTCGTTGGATTTCTACAATTTCCTGTAATACTTGAAATTCCTCTGGGTTTAGCTTATGTGAGAAACTTTTAAGCAGCAGCTTTGCTTCTGGCGCAGGCGGAAAAGAATACAATACTTCTTCTTCAGATATTTGTCTGCCTACAGTTATGTTTTGAATTGAAACTGCAATCTCTTGATCTTTTTTTGCAATCTCAATGTTCTTTCCACTGTCCTGAAGTTGATGTATTATTCCAATTTTTTTGGCAGATGCGTTCATTATTGAAACTTTTTGTCTGAGTCTGCCAACATTAATGTGAACACCAAAAACGGCAGGGTTACTCTTTCTAAACACATATCCCTTTAGGAAAGTAAATTTACATATGGGTGTGAGCTCTTCAAAAATTGCGTTTTCTTCGTTTGCTGTATCTTCTTCAACCCAATGTGTATAATTATCAATTAAGCTATAGATTACTTGATCTTGGAAGATTCTGATATGATTTGTATCAGCTTCTTCCTGAGCATCCTGAAGTACTTTGACGTTAAATGCAAGTACAACACCGAGATGCCTATCCTTTTCTTTTATTGCAACTGCTTCTACTACATCATGATGTGTAACAGATCCAATATCAGCCATGGTTATAGGCACATTTTGGCGTTTTAGCATGTCAATTAGTGCTTCAAGAGAACCTATTGTATCACATTTTAGAATAACTCCCTTTGTGTCCGTCTTTACAAATACTGACTTCATCTCAGATTCGATTAACTTTTTGAACTCTTCAATCTGAGAGTCATTAGCAGTAGCATATACTGGACTGCCTGGCAGAACTCCTTCAAGGTCAGGAGATGCAATCTTTATGCCTGCTGCGGCTTTTACCTCCTTGACAGGCTTGAATTTGTCACGCGGATCTCGCATCTCATCAAGCGGTTTTGGTAAAAGAATTGCTTTTGCCTTGGTTGTAATCACTGAATCTCGTTTTGCTACAACTATTGTATCTCCTTTTTTTAGTGAACCATCAATCAGAATAATGTTTGCAGTTACTCCTAACCCAATTTCGTCTTTTACCTCAAGCACTATTCCTCTTGTAGTTTTTTCCTGCTGTTCTAGTTTTTTTTGCATATATTGCTGAGTAAGACCCACTAGTACTGCAAGTAGTTCTGGTATTCCCTCTCCTGTTCGGGCACTTACTGGCACTATCGATACTTCTTTTGCAAAGTCCTTTATCCTGTAAAATGCTTCTGAGTTGTAACCAAGAATAGAAAGTGTTCCAACCACATTGTAAAGTAATTCATCAAGTGTGGTTTGGACAAATGGATCCTGCTCTTTTATTGATGTAGAGATAAATGTAGTGCTAGGTTTTTTCCATCCAGAGATCATGTCTATTTTGTTTAGTGCTATGACAAAGGGAACTTTTCTGCTTTGTAATATTTTGAGGCTTTCATTTGTTTGCGGTTGAAATCCTCTGTTTACATCAACAACCAAAATTGCAATATCTGCAGCAGAACCACCACGTGCCCTCAGGTTTGTAAATACCTCATGACCTGGCGTATCAATTACCAAAAGCCCCGGGATCTCATCTTTTCCACCACTTAATTTTGTAAAAAGTTGACCACAAACACTTTTGATTGTATCAGATGGAAGAAAACTTGCTCCTATATGTTGTGTAATTCCGCCAGCTTCTCTAGCTTGAACGCCAGTTCCACGAATTTTGTCAAGTAATGAGGTCTTTCCAGAATCTACATGACCTAGAACTACTACAATTGGTTGTCGTATTTGCAACCCTTTTCACTTGAATACTACTACTACTTCCTTTTCAAAACTTTCCTTGGAGTCTGAGGCATGAATTATGTTATCTGTTATACCAAGACCAAAGTCGCCTCGTATTGAGCCTGGAGATGCCTCAAAGGATTTTGTAGAACCAACCATGAGTCTTGATGTAGCTATAGCATTATTACCTTCAATTACAACAGCCACCACTCTACCTGAGGTGATAAAAGACACAAGCTCGCCAAAAAATGGCTTAGATTTATGTGCGGAGTAAAATTCTTCTGCCATTTCTCTTGTGAATGTAAACATCTTCATCTTTACTATCTTGAAACCCTTGTTTTCAAATCGTGTAAGAATCTGACCGACTATTTTTCTCTCTACACCATCTGGCTTTACTATAAAAAGCGATTGCTCTGTCATTTACTTTTTGACCTTTATTCCGCCCTTTACGTATTTATTCGTCCACTTGAGCCTTCTTGGGTCACGTTTTAAGACAAGCATATTTTTTTTGCACTTTGATGAACAGAACCAGAAAACAGTTCCGTCATTTTTGACAAGCATGGTTCCAGAACCTTTGGCTACTGGGCGGTTACAAAAACTACATGGCTTTACTAGTACACTCACAGCATGCTCACTTTATCTTTCTTGCTTCACGTTCTGTTTCACGTAGCATCAAAATGTCAGACATCCTCACAGAGCCTTTGACATTTCTTGTTAAGATTCTTCCCTTATCTTTTCCTTCCATTATTTTTACTCTAACTTGTATAACTTCGCCTGCAATGCCAGTTCTACCAACAATCTGGATTACTTCCGCCGGAGTTACTGTTTCGCTACTCATTTGCTAGCTTGTCCACCTTTAATCTGTGAAAGTGATGCTACAATCTGATCAACAATGTGTTGTGCATCGCCTGCATCCAAGATTGCAGCCGCTGCAGAAGTCACATCTATTCCAAGTGCTTTGCCTAGTTCTTGTTTGCTGGGAACAAATGCATATGCTGCACCGCGTTCCTCACAAAGTATTGGAAGGTGTGCCACTACTTCTGGAGGTTCTACGTCCTCAGCTATTACTACAAGTTTACTTATTCCACGTTCAATTGCTTTTGTGACCTCGTTGGTACCTTTCTTTACCTTTCCACTCTGATGAGCTACTCTTAGTGCCTCATAGATTGGACTGACCAAATCCGCTGGTACCTGAAATTTGACATAATAGGCCTTAGCCAGATGTATCACCCAAAGGGATCATTTCCATCCCTAGAGTGCTTCCAATTGGTTTTAAAAGTGTTATCTGCCAAGTATTGATTTTATTTTTTCCATGTATTTCGTAAATAGTTCGTCAAGGTTTTCTTGTGAATTTGATTCGGCATAAATTCTAATGATTGGTTCAGTTCCACTTGGTCGTACCATTACCCAACTTGATTTATCAAAGATGATTTTAATCCCATCAGTTGTATCCTTTTTTTGTTCTTCATTATTTAGAGTTCGAATAATTTTTGTTACTTCATCTTTTGAACATTCTATTTTGCTTTTTGTTGTAAATGATGGTGGCAAAAGTTTTATTTCCTCCGACATACTTTTTTTAGAATTTGCAAGTAAATTCAATGCAATAGCCATTGCCATGGCACCATCTCTTACGGGGTCATGTTTCCCATACATGAACCCTCCATTTTCTTCAAATCCAATTATTGCTTTTCTAGATACCATTTCACGAGAAATTTCAACGCTTCCTACTTTAGTTCTAATCACTTTTGAGTTTGTTCTGTTTGCCATTTCTTCAATCCTAGATGTAGAGTTTACTGAGGTTACTATTGTGGATCTTGGGTTTTTTTCTAAAATGAATTTAGAAAGAAGAAGGGCGGATCTGTCGCCAGTTACAATTTTTCCTTCATTATCACAAAAAATGCTTCTGTCTCCATCACCATCAAAAGCAACACCAAAATCCGCTTTGGATGCGATTACTTGCTTTGAAAGATCATGTAGATTTTCTAGGGTTGGCTCTGAACCTCTTCCTGGAAAAGATCCATCAATTTTTTCATTAATTTTTATTACATCACACCCAAGCTCTTTGCATAACCTAGGAGCGGTCACTGCTTGGGCACCGTTACCTAAATCGAGTACTATTTTGAATTTTCTAGGCTTGATTTTTTGTATGTCAATTTGTGACTGGATGCCGTCTAGGTAGGTTCCAATTGTTCTTTCTTCCTTTAATGTCATGCCTAGTTTATGTGGAGTTATTTTCCAATTTTTTTTAAAAAAAAATTCTTCTACCTTTAGTTCATCTTTCCTAGAAATTTCTACCCCATCTTGTGCTGTAGGTTTTATACCGTTATACTCTGGCGGATTGTGGGAAGCAGTTATCATTATTCCTCCCTGATAATCCAGATTTTTTGTAGCAAATTGTAAACAGGGGGTTGGAACTAATCCTGCAATTCCGCAATCAATTCCAACAGCATTCAAAGAAGAGCATACTATTTTTGAAATTATCGCGCTTGAATCCCTTCCATCATATCCCACAAGAATTGGTCCTTTTTTAAAAAAAGCAGCAAGAGAAAGTGTAATTTCGGATACAAAATCTAGAGTAAAGGTATCTCCAAACACTCCTCTAATTCCGTTAGTTCCAAATAGCTTTGCCATTTTGCTAGCCTATCAACAATAGATAAATTTGTCTTAAAAGGCATGGTGCGTGCGGGAGTTGCCAAGCCTGGTCAAAGGCGCAGGGCTTAGGACCCTGTCTTTTAGGAGTTCGTGGGTTCAAATCCCACCTCCCGCACTTATTTTACTAAACAGAGCTGGAGCTCTTTGTGGTTTGCAAAGTGAACACTGCAAAAATCTTTTGAACATTCATAGCAGTGCCAATCTCCAATTGTAGAACAAACAGAACAAATCTTTACTGGATTGTTGTGATCATAGCTTTTACCTCTGGTACGATTTTTGTTCGAGTTTTTGGATCTATCCATCATCTTTCCTCAGTTGTGTGTAAAATTAAAAAACTCAAGAAACTCTCCATTCACTCACGCGTTATAGGATCTGTGTTTTATGGCATCCACGCATTATATCACTACGAGATATCTCTAATGGATATTTAAGCATTAATAAAGTGCGTTCTACACAAAATCCAGAATGAGCAAAACAACTGTTGAGATTGTTGTAGTTGGGAAGGACCATGAAGGGGTAGTAGCCAGCTTTACCAACTTTATATTTCAAAAAGGTGGAAACATTGAAAAAATAAATCAAAATGTTATCAAGGGCTTATTTGGGATGTATCTTGAAGCTTCGTTTACTCAAAAAATTAACATGAAAAAATTTGATCACGAGATTCAGGTTTTAGCAAAAAGCCTAAAGATGGAGGCGAACACACATCATGAAGCTACGTTAAGAAAAAGAGTCGCAGTATTAGTTACGAAAGAATCTCATTGCCTTGAAGTTCTTTTGGAAGCAAGGAAAAAAAATCAGTTGAGGGGTGAGATCAGCGTTATAATAGGCACAGAAAACACTCTTTCTCCACTTGCAAAAAAATCAAAAATTTCTTTTGTGCTTGTAAATGATGCAGATCAGTCAAAAGCAGAGGAAAAGATACTTTCCATTATGAAACGATATAATGTTGACTTGATAGTCTTAGCAAGATACATGCGAATTTTGTCACCAAATTTTGTTTGGAGATATCCAAACAGAATAATCAATATCCATCCATCGCTTTTGCCTGCTTTTCCAGGTGCCTTTGCCTATGTACAAGCATATGAACGAGGTGCAAAGATAGTTGGCTGTACTGCACATTACGTAACAGAGGATCTAGACCAAGGACCGATAATCTTTCAGGATGCATTTGCAATAGATTCAAACGAAACTATAGAATCATTAAAAAAGAAAGGTCAGCAACTTGAGGCAAAGGTTTTGCTTGAAGCAGTTAAGATGCACCTTGAAAGGAGACTCGAAGTTTATTGGGGAAAAGTCCACGTCAAGCCTAAGAGAACTAGATGACTGAAGCAAAAAACCTCTCAGATCCTTACCTAAGAAGATTAGTCAAGGCTAAAAAACAAACCGCTCTCATTCCAGTTGGTGCTATTGAACAACATGGACCACACCTGCCTATCTCAACAGATTCTGATATAGTATCAGAGATTGCTAGAAGAGTTTCAGAAAAGGCGGGTTTTTTGCTTTTACCTACGATTCACTATGGAATCTCGTTTGAACATCATCCTCTCTTTAACCTAAGCATCACAAAATCAACATTACAAAAGATTCTGATCGAGTTGTGCATCTCTTTATGGAAAAATAAAATTAATACTGTAATAATTCTCAACGGACATCATGGAAATCAATCAGTGTTAAAACATATTCCTAAAAAAGTATGGAACCTATCAAGAGGGGAAGTAAAAGTTTTTATGTTTTCTTACTGGCATTTTATGAAAAGGGAGTTTGACCATGCTGGATTTGTT
>Ga0209431_10002345_pt1 | contig 15400 bp, 15 predicted proteins | sample RifCSP13_3_FD_184021 | JGI IMG/M metagenome (GOLD analysis project Ga0209431, IMG submission 184021) | Soil microbial communities from Rifle, Colorado - Rifle CSP2_sed 13_3 (SPAdes) (version 2) | ecosystem: Environmental > Terrestrial > Deep subsurface > Rock core/Sediment | place: Rifle...
AACCCATCTGACTTAAGGAAAAAAATCTTCCACACCACCGAAAAAATAGGCATACCCACCACCAAGGACCAGAGACAAAGAATACTAGAAAACGTCGCTTCCGAAATGGCGCTAACCTCAGAAACCGTTGAGAAGTACATGTATGCTGACCTAGACGCAGAATTAATTCTTGAAAAACTCGCCCCCCTCTCAGCGTCCGAACTGCTTGAAGAATACAATCTCAGCCTCACCCAAACGCTTCTCTTCGACTCCACCGAGCTAAGCTTCACAACCTCGGGCAACTGGCAAAGAATCTTCTTCTCCATCAAAAGACTAGGCCTCATCTACGAGGTTTACCAAGATAACGGCATATGCGTGAGAATAAATGGCCCGGCAAGCCTCTTCAAACTAACCAAAAGATACGGCATCCAAACAGCCAAGCTTCTACCCATAATCCTTGCCAACCCAAAATGGACCATAAGCGCAAAAATACTATGGAAATACACGAACGAAATATGCAATTTCAAAATTGAAAGCCAAAAACACAGCTCACTCCTCAAGAAGCCCAACACACCAACTCTAAAGTACGACAGCACAGCAGAAGAGAAATTCGCCTCTCAGTTTCAGGCCCTAAACTCCGGCTGGATCTTGAAAAGAGAACCAGAACCCATCCTCGCCGGTAAACAAGTAATAATTCCCGATTTTTCTCTCGAAAAAAGCGGAATCAAAGTATACCTTGAAATCATGGGATTTTGGACAGAAACATATTTGACGCGGAAAATAGAAAAACTCAAACAAATAGACGAGAAAATGCTTCTCATCGTCAACGAGGCACTGGCATGTGAAAAACTCGCCGCACTAAAGAACAAAACTCAACTAAACCTAATCTTTTACCATAACAACATCCCGTTGGCTTCCATTCTGCACTACTTACAGGCAGCTTTTAACGATCTCAAGACCAAAGAAATCGAGTTGCTGAAAGATCTTCAAATCAAATTTACTGAACCAATAATAGCGTACGACGAATTCGCAGCCAGAATAGGCATCTCCACAGAAGCTGTCAAAGCGGTGCTAGCAACTAATCCTCCATCAGGCTACGTTGCGATGAATAACAACTTGGTAAGTACAGAAAAACTCATGCAAATAAACGAAAAAATTGAGGAACGCATGCAAAAAAGAGGAAAATTGCTACTTCCAGAAGCCACAAAAATTGTTGAGGCAGAGGGAGCAAACGACACATCAAACATACTATCTGCCCTCAAGTACAAAATCACTTGGCGCGGAATAAACAGCGAACAAGCAGAAATCTCCAAAACTGGAAAATAGAATTTGTCTGACAGATAACGAAGGGCTGATTTAATTATTGAAATAGCTTGCTAAAAAGGAACCAACAATTACAAGAAACTGGATTACCAAAGGAAGAATTATCTTGCTGATGGCGAAAGAATGACCTGACGTTTCTCTTAGTAACCAAGCAATAGTTTCGACGGCTGATTTATGATTCATTGTTTTCATTTTTGACGGATGTGTTTGAGAAAATGTGGAGACTGGATTGCCCAATCCACGCATCGGGGTTTTTATACTTCACCATAGGCGTCGCGAGTTTGCCTCTGTTTATCGCTTTTGCTTCAAAGTAATATACGATTTCAATTAGGATTTCTCTGTGTTTTTGTTTCTCATCGATCATATTTTCAAATACCTTCTTGAAATTGTTCAAGTCTGTTGGGACCAACTTTGATAATTCGTCGGCGATAATTTTTGGAGCCAAAGATTTCAGGAAATGAACATAATCTTCGATTAGAAGGTCCTCTAGGTTGACAAGTTCCTTTAGTATCTCACAGAAACTCTCATTGTCTATGTTGTTTATTTTGGACAGGCTTTTTGAGAACTCGGATATTTCTGTCCATAGTGCTGACAGGTTCTTTTCACAGTTCTTGATTTCTATGTCCGGCTGGTCAAAGGCGCGAAGTAATCCCTGAATGATTTTTGAACATTTCAAGCTATCATATGCGATTCCCAAAACAAAGCTGCTTTCTGGATTGTTCATCTTTTGAGAGAGCCGATAAACAACATAGACCGCCTCCGTTTCAATGTTGCTGCAGCATCGCAGATACTTGGCGCATTCTTCTATTTTGTCGTTATCCATAGTTCAATACACTCCTCACGAAACAAAGATGGAAATGTGGGTTCCAGTATGGATTATGAGTAGTGAATCTTAATAAACATTATTGGCTTGTCCTTCTCCTTAACCATCCGCACAACACATACACACCCCCAAGAAAAGCAAGATCTCAACGAACTCCCAAAGAAAAAATCCGAAATTGTAGCGTAAAGACAAACGCAAACGCACGCGGGAGAACTACTGGAGGCGGATCGGAGGATAGAATTCTCAAAGGACACAGAGTGTACGAGACTTGCCAAAGTGTTTGAGTTAAATAAACTAAACATTAAACTCCTAAGAATACTCGATTGAGATTCGCCAGAAAAATTTCGCGAAAAAACCTTTCAAGCAATAGGAAAATGGCGCTTTAAGAACTTCCAAAGACATAACTAGATTGTTAACCCCAAATGAAGACTCCGCATTAGCTTTTCTCTATGAGAACAGCAATTTAGGCTCTGGATAAGAGGTTTAATATGCAACACATATATTCAGTTAACACTCAAGAGAAGCCGCTATCCTGTAAAATTAACTTGGTGAAGAAACTGAGGAGCCAAAATAGAAAAGAACCCTCGCTGGCGTTCGGTGGACAAGCTCTCATAGAGGGCGTGATGATGCGCTCCCGAAAACACATGGTCCTGTGCGTAAGGAAGCCAAACCAGGACATCATAACACAAGTCGAAAAACTAAATCCGCTATCAGACAAGTACAAGGTTCTAAGTTTGCCTTTCCTCAGAGGCATAGCTGGCTTATTTGAATCCTCTTACTTGGGAATTAAGGGTCTTCTTTCCTCCGCAAACCTCGCATTCGAAGACGAAAAAGCAGAAGGCGAAAGCATAAAACTCGGCTACACGGAGTTAGCCATAATAGCATTAGGAACTCTGGGAATGGTTGCTTTCTTCTTTCTCACACCATTCCTCCTCGCAACATGGCTAAACTTAACTGGCATAGTCTTCAACGTTTTCGAAGCAGCAATACGCCTAACCATGTTCATCCTCTACCTGACATTAATCGCCACATGGGGGCAATTCCACCGCGTGCTGCAGTATCATGGCGCAGAACACAAAGCCATCAACGCTCAAGAAGCCGGCGCTCCCCTAGATGTAGCAAACGTGAAAAAGTTTTCGAGGCTGCATCCACGTTGCGGAACCAGCTTCCTCTTCATCATACTTATCGTAAGCATAATCCTGTTCTCAATCTTGCCAAACCTAGGATTCGCTGAAAAAATAGCCTACAGGATCCTTCTAATCCCCGTCATTGCAGGCGTATCGTATGAACTTTTAAGGCTCAGCGGCAAATATCGCAACTCCCCCATCTTTAAAATTCTCATTGCACCGGGATTGGGCTTTCAGCTTCTAACAACTAAAGAACCAAGCGACGATATGCTTGAGGTTTCGATAAAAGCGGTTCAGGAAGTAACAAAACTAACAAACACCTGATAGAAAAATGGCGAGGATGACCCGCTATGGAGAATCATTTGTGCTCTTTCTTCAGTGCTTTTTCTCTGATTCTACAGCCAAACTTTCCCTACTGCTAAGTTAAACTCTGCCTTCAAGTATTCTAATTATTTCACCGAATGTGCAATGAGATGAGTTACTTTGTCGATGCATTTTGGCTCAAGAAGCTATATTCTTAAACCTCTGCCCTTTCCAAGAACGGTTTTTTGGCTTAAGAGTCGTTTTCAATGGAAAAGCTCCAAAGGAGAATTGTGATATATAGTTGTGAGTTTTTAGCAAGTCAACAGAAATAAATCCATGTGCACCATAGAAAAGACAAGCTATGTTAAGATGCAAGGCTTTTTCACTTATTCGGTAGGTCGCTATGTTAACTTTGGAAGAAAAGCTGATAAGGTTTTTTGAAATCGCCGAGAAACTTAAGAGTACCAAAAGGTCTGGCTGGATTTCTCACCTGAACCTTAAGAATTCCGAGTCCGTGGCTGATCATAGTTTTGCATGCTGCCTAATAGCCATGGTCCTTGCGGGCGAAGAGAAAATTAACGAAGGCAAAATGGTGCAGATGCTTCTCTTACACGATCTCCAAGAAGCGGTTACGGGCGACTTTGACGCCTATGCGAAACAGAAAATAGGCATACAAAAAGTAAAAAGCCAACAAACAAACGCAATGCAAATCATAACCTCACTATTACCCGAAGGGAAAAAAAAACAGTATCTTGCACTTTGGGATGAATTCGAAAACAAAACTACTCAGGAAGCCATATTGGCAAACGACATCGACAAACTGGAAATGCTAATTCAAGCTATAGAATATGAAAAACAAGGATACAGCGCTTCCAAACTAGATACGTTTTGGAACAGCGCCCAAAATCAAATTCAAACACCGACAGGACAAAAATGGTTTAACCTTCTCAAACAAAAAAGAACAAAAACTTAACGGTTCGAAGTGCCAGCAGGTTATTTCAGGCTGACAGATATTTGGCTCTGCCTCTTTATCTAACCGCGATTCAAGAACTCACAACAGTTACCGCAAGCTCGCCAATAATTAGATTTGGTCATTAAAAATCCCTTTTTCTGTAGTAGGCACCTGAGTAAACGCAACAGCAAACGTCCTTCGCTAGCCGCAGACACGCTCATCTAACCGCATCGCACTTATGAACGCGACTAACACGCAGAAGGTGGCTATACCAAAAATTATTTGGTACGAGAAAAGCACGTTGTTAAACTGACGCGTAGAGTCCAACATGAAACCCACAAAGTATTGGAAAAAGCCACCACCGACAAAGTTGAATATGTTCAGACCCCCAATAGCTAAACCGCTAATTTCTATCGGACACAAATTAACAGGAATGGTCAAGAAAATGTTAGCAATGCCAAATGAAAAACCCATAAAGAAAAACAAAGCCACAATTTGGTAATCTACAAGTGAACCGCCGAAAAACGTCATAACTAACCAAAAGACAAAACTGAGCAAAACACCGACCACAACAACAGGCTTTCGCCGCCTAATTCTATCAGAAACTACGCCGGCTATCGGGAAAGCTACAACGAACCCCACTCCAATGAACAGGAAAAAGAAACTGGCAAGTGATTTGCTCATGCCATAAACATCCATTAGAAAGGGACCCACCCACAAACCTTGGAAACTCACAAAAAAACCATAAACAAAAAAAGGAACAGGCACCAACTTTAAAAGTTCTCTGTTATTGAACACGGTTTTGAGGTCGGCAAATACACTTCTCTTTCTTGCGACGAACTTTTCCTGTTTGTCCTCCATGAGAAACCAGGCAACGCCAACAAAACTCATCATGAAAAATAGAACGACCAGAAATGCTTCGCGCCATCCCAAAGCCAAACTGAGAAGAGCAAGGGGCGAAGACGCGACAATAGCAGCTACGTTCCCCAAAGAAGTCAAAACACCCGTCAACGTTGCGTATCTCTTACGTGCATAATTCATAGCCAACGTTTTAAGAGCACAAACGAAAAAACCACCCACGCCAAAACCGATTAGAGCCCTGCCCAACGAGAGAACCTCAATCGTCGGACTAATCGAAAACAAAAGATTCCCCAAAACTGCTACCAAACCAAAAACAGTAAGAGTTTTTCGTACACCAAATTTGTCAGCCATTAATCCGGCAGGTATTTGAGCGATAGCATACGCGTAAAAGTACATTCCAGACATTAACCCCAAAATCGAAGCATTAGTACCAAAGTCACTTTGTAAGTCAGAAGCTATCGCTGCAATTCCCACTCTGTGAAAAATCGAGAAAAAATAGAGCCCCGTTAAACAGACAAAAACGATGAGTCCACGATTAACCCTGCTATCGAACCCCATCTTAAACCTACTCCACAACGATACTGTTGTTATTTGTGATGATTAAGTGTCCTAAATAATTCTTGCCTGGAACCTCTTACCTCAATACATAAACTATCTTGATGAGGTGATAGCATTGGAAAAACTTTCCCAGGCGCGCAAGACGTTTTTAACCTCTGATGGTGACTCCAAAAATCGCTGATTCTTTACCCCCTAAAAAAGCGGGTTTGTTTAGGTTGTGTGTGGGTACTAGTGAATGTTATTTAAGATGGGCAAGTAGCGGGCACTGGATTAAATTTTAGTGCATACACACAAAACTTAACTAACCCAAGAAAAAGCTTACTTTTAAGAAATAAGCCTAAAAGCAATTAATGACTAATTATGCGCGCTCTAATTCCAGTCGCACTTGTTTTTATAGTAGCAGGTATCATTATGATTGTGGTGAGAACATGGTAAGTGTTTTACAGGCAGTCCTAATGCATGCAAAGAAACACGTCAAATATCCAGCAACTAAAAAAGACTTAGTGGAAGCATGCAACAACTTTTCAGACGTTCCCAGTGCCGAAAAAGAATGGTTTGAAAATAACCTTCCCGCAAAAACATACAAATCCGCAAATGAAGTTATGGAAGCCTTACTAAACAAAGCATAAGCAACTACAGTTAAACAAAATACATGCAACATATTTTTTTTCTAAATTATGATATAACATTAGCGCGCAAAATTATGGGTAAAGGCAGTTCAGTTAAATACAGCTGTGCAAATAGAGATTCAGAGGCGATTTGTTTGGTAGTATTTGTTTGGGATAAGCCTGTCGTGACTCTTTACCGGGACAGAAGACAGCAACCAGAAAGAGAACCATTTGCCGTTGTCAAAGCAAGAAAACTCACAATCACCCAGTCCGAAAGCAATGCTATAGAAGGTAACTTGCAAGATTTTTTTGCGTTAATGGGTAACCTTGATTACATCTCTTCAAAAGAAGGAGAATGCGACCGATACATTGCATGTTGGTTTGATGACAAAGACGACGACTTTGACCGAGCAGGCAGACGTTTAATAGGTGTTACCTTTTCACCGGGTATAAGGTACGTTGTCGACGAAAGAGGTAAAAGAACATACAACGCCAATTTTAAGGCTGAATACGGAAAACTGGAATAGTTAACTACAAAGTCAATTCGAATTTCGAATTCTGCCCTTTTCTTGCCACCGAATCCACAAATTGATCATCCAAAACAACAAGATAATAGAACGTGAAAACTTCTGACAGTTGCAGAACAAAATAACCTGAACCATCTGGAAGCGAATTACAAGTCATCATGAGCTACGATCGGAAAATCCAAAATGGAAAAATTCCCGTCAGAATATTAAACGCGCCCAGCATGTGCTCATAAAATCACTTGTCTTTCTTAATCTCTTGTTTATGCTCCTGAGCGCAATTCTTGCAACAGAAAGAATACTCTTTCCCATCGATCTTCGTACTGTAAGATGCTAGCTTGCACGGTTCTGATGTGATATCTGCTTCGCAGAACTCACACTTAACGGGCTTGGACTTCACTTTTTCACCTCTTGCCCTGACTCATTTTTCTTGTTGAAGTCCTTTATGGCTTCGTGCAACGCATCTGCAGCTAAGTTTGAACAGTGCATTTTAACCGGAGGAAGACCACCAAGAGAACTTGCCACATCGGTCCTAGTGATTTTCATTGCCTCTTCCAGCGTTTTTCCCTTGGCCAAATCAGTGGTCATGCTGCTAGTAGCTATCGCGGCGCCACAACCAAAAGTCTTGAACTTTACATCCTCCAAACGATTGTTTTTAACCTTGATGTAAATTGTCATAAGGTCACCGCAGACAGGATTTCCTACAGTGCCGACACCATCAGCATCCTGAATTTCGCCCATATTATGGGGATTCTTAAAATGTTCCATGACTTTTTCTGTGTACATTATTTTCTCAACTCTTTTGGGGTCAAGGGAGATATTGCCCTCAACCTATCGACCACTATAGGCATCAAGCCTATCACATATTCTATGTCTTCTTGAACGTTTTGCTTTCCTAGGGTAAACATTAGAGATCCATGAGCCTCTTCATGTTTCAAACCCATTGCCAACAACACATGAGAAGGCTCCAAAGTCTTTGCGGTGCAAGCAGACCCCGAAGATGCAGATACACCCATCATATCCAGACTCAATAACATTGACTCCCCTTCTATGAAGCTGTACCTGACTGAAACATTATCTGGCAATCGCGTTGTCGGGTGCCCATTTAAGAACGCACACGGTATTGGTTTAATTAAGCCCTCAATAAGATTGTCTCTTAGCGTAATCAACCGCTTGCTATTTGTTTGCATTTCCTGTTTTGCTATTTCCGCAGCCTTCCCAAATCCCACTATACCCGGGATATTTTCTGTTCCTGATCTCAAACCTTTTTCCTGTCCTCCTCCCTGAACTAAAGGTTCAATGCGTATCCCTTCTTTCACGTAAAGTGCCCCCACGCCTTTTGGACCATACATATCGTTAGAAGAAAGTGTTAGCAAATCTATACCTTCGCTCCTAACGTCTATGGGCACTTGACCACCAGCAGCAGTAGCATCAACATGCAAGTAAGCGTTCTTCTCATGAACTATTTTGCTGATTTCCCGTATTGGCTCGATTGTTCCTATTTCTCCGTTCGCATATACTATTGAGACAAGAAGAGTCTTGTCGTCTAGCTCCTTCTCCAGATCTTCAAGACTCAGAAAACCGAATTTGTCAACCGGTAGAAAAACAGCTTCGAAACCCTTCGTTGACAAGAATTTAACGGAATTGACCACCGACATGTGCTCTATGCCGGATGTTATAATACGCGTGCCTTGATCTTTGTTGCGGTTTGCAAAGCCTTTAATTGCTAAATTGTTGCTTTCAGTGGCTCCTGAAGTAAAGATTATTGACTCGGGTTTTTCTGCATTTACTAATTCTGCAATTCCATTTCTTGCTTCTTCCAAGGCTTGCTTTGCTTCTTGACCAAACGAGTTCAACGTTGAAGGATTTCCATACGAAGACTTCATGAATGGTATCATTACTTCAATTGCCCGAGGATCTACTGGTTTTCCTGCGGCGCAATCCAAGTTTACTCGTTTTATTGCTGACAACATATTTCACCTATGCGGGTATATCTCATCTATCCCACGAGTTTGATAACATACTTTTCCGTTTTATTAAGAGGTTGTTTTAGGGGCCATTTTGTAGTCGCTATCCAGAAATATTAGTTCGACTTCTATGCGTCCTATCACTTTACTTTCTTAATCAAGATACGAATTTTGTTACCTTCTTTCGTACTGCTAACTATCTCTTGTTCCACGTACTTCACGAGGCTTTGAATATCTGACTCAGCTGCAGGATCATCTGCTAGGACTTCCAGCGTTTCTCCAACTTTCATCTCGTCGAGCTCTAATCTCGTCCTAAATACTGGTTCGGGACAGTACAAACCTATGCAATCTAATTTTCTGTCTATTTTATCAGGCACTATGTTCCATCCAATGAAGATTTCGTTCTAGTTTTAGGAGAGAAAAGTCTCTTCTAAAACCACATAGTTGCTGCGGCGCTGAGAGCCAGATCGTTTAGAGTAGCTGCGCCCACAATCTTCACTCCGGCAATCAGATTCACTTTTTCCCAGCCAAGCATCTGTTTTGAGGCTTCACAGACGTCAATTTCTATCCCCATCTGCATGGTTTTATGAAGCATTTCTGCAACGCTCGGAAAATTTCCAAGCTTGATTTTTTCGGCGGCCCCTGGGAGCAATATTCTGAGTCCTTGACCCAAATAATAAACTTTGGGATTTAAGCCCATGGCTTTCGCTGTTTGAGCTAAAACCAAAGGTGAATATTGCCTTTCTGGGTTATCGCTTGTTTGTACGTAGAGAATGAATTTGTCGTCTTTCATTTTATTCCACCCTGATAGGCTTTTATTTCGCTTGCTCCAATATAAATATAACGGCGTTATAGTGTGTTTCTGGTTGAAGCTTAATCATCAATCAACGGCAAAAACCCCAAGAAGATCTTTCACAAGTTTCATTCCAGTACGATTAGAACAGAAACCCCACAAATAGGAACGAAAAAACCAGGCAATAAAACAGCCGTACACAACCTTTAACTGAATAAACTCTCTTTGCTTCGATCCAAAGTTACTGCAAACGCCCAAGTTTTCGTAAGCAGTCTTTGAATACCTTCGAGTTGCAAGACATTTATCCCGCAAATGGACCCCAGACTGTGATATAAAAAAGGACAAAACTATTGCTAAACGCTTTTATTCGGCAATTTTTTTTGGATAAAACTCAACATATAGAGGTATGAACATGGTAGAAATCAAAGTGAATGAAAAATGTAACGGATGCGAAACCTGCGTAAACACCTGTCCGACGTGCGTTTATGAGATGAAAGACGGCAAATCAGTACCTGTAAGAGTCGCTGACTGCATAGTCTGCCGAGCATGCGAAGCTACCTGCCCACAAGGCGCAATCCAGGTAATAGAATAAACCCAGCCGGTCTCAAAGAACCAAATCTCAATCATAACACGGTCCGTACAAACTTCCTCATCATCGTCTAGCATGCTAAGGAACACAGCTAAAAACCTTTCATTTCGAAAAATGAGCCTTTTTTGCCCTACCTTGTTTCTCTATTTTTTCTTCTCATTTCAATTCACACTACTCTATTTCTTTTAGGTTCAACTCAGACTCATCTTTCAAATCGCCGCCCCGTTTTTGGATTCTCAACCTCGTTCGAGGAATAACTTCAGAGTTATGCAGAATCAATACAAGAAGAAGCAGAATAGGAGCTTTGATTCCTAAGGGTGTCAATTTAAATAGAGATTAATACAGTGGCAACGGTGTGAGTTATAAAATGCCTGTTGGAATAGGTGACAAGTTCCAAAATGACACAAAATATTCTCGCAAAAAAATTCTTGGCGGTTATTTGGATTGGATAAACAAACCTGCGATCTATAAGAATTACCCATCGACAAAAACAATCCAACTATCTACAAAGTTTCCAGAACAAACTCTTCCATTCCTTGACGCATTAAAAAAACGCAAAAGCGTCCGCTCATTCTCAACGAAACAACTTTCAATGACTGATCTGGCATATCTTCTGTGGGCATCTACCGGCATTCAAAGAAGACAAAATGGCTACGACTTTCGTACAGCTCCTTCTGCAGGAGCATTATACCCTATCGAAACATACATTGTTGTCAACAATGTGGAAGGCTTGGAGAAATCATTGTATCACTACAACATAGAAGCACATGTGCTGGAAGAATTGAAAGTGGGAGATTTCGCGCCCGAGGTAGCTCATGCAGCCATAGACCAAGATATGTTGATTAAAGCGCCAGTTGTCGTAATCTGGACAGCTCTTTTTGAAAGGTCAAAATGGAAATATGCGCAAAGAGCCTACAGATACATTTACTTAGACGCTGGACACATAGCCCAAAACCTTGCTATGTCAGCAACTGCCGTTGGCTTAGGGTCTTGCCAAATTGGAGCTTTTTTTGATGACGAAATCAATCAGATCCTGGGAGTAGACGGAAAAACGGAAAGTACGATATACCTAAGCGTAGTTGGACATCCCTACAGGTAAAACAATCTTACCCAATAATTTCTTGGCAGATACTCTGGAATAAATGTGATTTTATTCAACTTTTTTCCTCAACATGACCCAAAATAGTTTGCACGGGAGTTCTCCTTCTTCAAATTCCTCAATGCTTAACAAATCGTAGCCTTTTGTTAGATACTTCACTTTTTCTCTGCTAAAAAAGTGAACGATGAATCCTCCAACCTCGTGCAGGTCTTCTCCCCGGTGGATCCCTCTCCCATAATGCGCGTCACCCGTGTGCCTGACCGCATAAATGTTGACTCCATTTGGTTTAAGCACGCGTCTGACTTCTTGAAAAAGAGCTTCGAGTTCGCTCGTACAGAGAGCCATGCAGTAAAGCATGTGGCAATAGAACGCGTCGAATGTTTCGTCTGGAAATGGAAGCGGACGCCTGATGTCATGGTTAACAGCATTAACCAGCTGCGATACCCCAAGTTTCTGAGCTTTCTTAATCATTACTTCAACTCCGCTAATGCTATAGTCTAAGGCGGACACGTTGAAACCATTTTGAGCAAAAAACAAGGTGTCTCTTCCTTCCCCGACGCCGAGCTCGAGAACCCGGATTTGCCTTCACCTTTGAAAGCCTCTGCAGCTTTTTTAGCTGGATAAGTGGGCTCATCACCGAAGAAATCAGGGTCTTCTGAATACATTTTGTTCCAATGCAGTTGTTGCGAATCCAGTAATCGCTTGATTTTGTCGCACTCTTTCATACTCTGCTATATCGATTGGTTTATGCGGCTTGAATAGATTCTGAGTTGAGTAACAGTGTGCATGTTCTGATAAATCTTAGTTTACCGCAGCTTTGCGTATTGTCCAAGGCGCATTCAGTTCGATGGATAATTGCCATAAGGCTTATCTGCAGCGTTCAGTGCATGGTGCGGTAATTCACGAGGTCGCTTGCTACATGGGAAATCTAATGGTTACTGTTCACGGCTCGCAAGGCTACAGCAACGGCTTAGGAAAAAAAGGTACATCCACAGACATCACTTTGTACAACCTGAAGAAAGGCGAAGACACCGTAACCATAGTAGAACCCGATCGTTACCCAGAAAGGCTTGCGCCCCTTTTCTTCGCAACTTCTGAAGCAAAGAAAGCAATCGTTGTCGTGGACGAGCTGAATGCAACGCTCGGCGAAAGCCTTGTCATGCTTCAATGCTGCGGCGTTGACAGCGGCTACTTCATCCTGCGGAACTATATTCCAAAGGAAAAAGTTGAACCGCTCATAAAAGGCACTATCCTGGAGAAGTTCGAGTTCGTGCCTGATGATCCTGTATCTCTGAGAGATAAACTCTTGAGCGAAGCAGCAAATCAGAAACCATCTGCAGCAAAGACAGGAACCGTGCCGGTAGATCATTCTTTCAATGTGAAAGGTGTAGGAACCGTCGCCCTTGGCATAGTTGTAAATGGCTCCATCCAGAAACATGCAATAATGAATGTTCTTCCCGGCGTTAAGACGGCTCAGGTGCGGTCAATTCAGAAGCACGACGACGAATTTGACAACGCCACGGAAGACGACAGGGTTGGACTTGCCTTAAAAAACGTTGAAGTTGAAGACTTGGACAGAGGGACAGTCCTGACCAACGACACCTCAATCAAAGCTACAACGTCTCTGAAAACGCGTGCTTCCTTGGTTAAATACTGGCAGACACCCATCAAAGCAGAAATGGTACTGCACCTAGGGCATTGGATGCAGTTTCTCACCTGCAAGGTCGAAGCCGTAAGCGACGAAGGCGACTGGCGCAGACCTACGTTGACGTTGACTTTGGAGAAGGCGCTTGTGCACCGTCCAGGAGAAAAGGCAGTGCTAATGTACTTGGAAGGCGGAAAACTCCGCGTGGCCGGCACCGTAGAACTGCCATAACTTATTGGGAGTCAGTTTTTTCTGGGGAACTATTCGAATAGAACAGCAGTGGTAGTCCTACCAGCGGAAGTGACAAAGCCCACAAGTCCATGGTATGCCCCAGGAACCACGCGTACCAATCGCTCCACAAGTAATCGCCTCCAAAGAAAATCCACGTTAAATAGTTCCAAAGGAAGTACAAGCCCAAGGCGAGAATGATGGCACCTACTGCGGGAAGTTTTAGTTCTTGAAGGGTTTCTGTCTTGGCAGACTTTTTCGTAAAGTATGCTGCGTATGTAGCTAAGGCAAGCAAGCCGATTGTGGTTAAGCTGAAACTAAGCAGGTTTTGTGGGTAAGAAGTTAAGTATTCGGTTCCCATCTGCCTTACTGTTGCAATCCACATGCTTGTGTTAACAAGCCAAAACACGATTATGTAAATTGTACCAGCTATCAATCCCCATCTTATTGCTCCCTTCAAGGGTTTGTTTGGGCTTAACTTATAAGCCAAAATGAACAAGGCAATTGGAATGGCCAAAGATTCCACCAAGCTAGGTAAGACCCCTATCATCAATGAATTCAAAGTCGACATTATCGTGCGACCGCCAAAACCTCTCAATAGGCCCTGGACCCCCATTACTCCTGTCGTAAGAAGCCCCAGCCAATAAATCGCCTCAAAAACCGAAATCCACCTTAAGATCTTGTACGCTGTTGGTTTCGAAAGATTCTTCTTAACAAAGTAAAAGATGATTGCCGCAAGAGCCATGATGCTGGCTGCAAATCTGAAAACAAGTCCAATGGTGCCGGAAATGTCTTCAACGAAAATAGTGAATGAAAATGACCCGGGCGTACGCTCCCATTCGCCAATCCATGAGAGGGTAAACATTGCGTGAAAAGTGAACAGGAAATAAGCGATGACAACGATAAGTAACCCGATTTTCAGCGGCGAATAGAATTTCTGTTCCATCATGATGATCTTAACACGCATCCCTTTGGAAATCAATTCTTCTTTTTGCTCATATTAAATTTGTGGTTTATCCGCGGCGTGTCTAAATTCGGAGCGGTATTCTCTTTTCTCCCATGAGCAACCTACAAAAGCGGCAAGTCTTAAATACAAATTATTCTTTATCAGTGATTCAACAACGCGAGAAGAAGGAATATTGGCTGAGATTAAGCGACAAGCAAACAGCAACATTCTTGTTCGCCGTCCAAGGCGTGGGCGCTGTCTTCGTGGGTATTTTCTTAGCAGCCTACTTGGCGGGCCTCCCTTCAACTGCAGTTCTCCATTCAGAACCCATTTTCAGGTCATTATTGTCAGTAATCGGAGTGTTACTATTAATCTTCATATTTACAGCTCTTGTTCTTTCTGTTCTGGTAAAACATGACGCTTAGAGGCATGCTCTTCACCTGGTAAACATTTTCTTCTTTAAACGCCAACTTTCTGTTTGAGATTCTAACCCAACGGTTGCAGGCAGTTTTTAGATGATTTTATATGTTGTTCTTTGCACTATTACACTCCAAATCAAATTGAGCAGGCACTAGAACTGGAGACTGAGGGAAGTTGCAGCTGAATTCGCTTCTGGCATCGTTTAAAAATGACTTGAATGACAAGTCGCGTTTAGCTTTCTTGGTTTTCGCGGTTGCTTACACTTTGTTTCTGATCTTCGGCGTTTCGGGTATGTTCAGCTTATCTAACATGTCCATCCAGTGGGATGAAGTGACACATTTAAACGGCGGAGCACTCCTCCTCCGCGGCGACTTCCAAACCTACTTCAGTTTCAATGCTTTCTACCCGCCGATGTATGACCTATTAACTACGAGTTTTTTCAGCGTCGGCGGCGTAAGCGTCTTCGCCGGCAGGTTCGTTTCAGTTGTATTCTCGGTTCTCTCGCTTTACGCGGTATTCGAATTCACGCACAGAGTTTACGGTCAAAAAACAGCGCTGCTTGCAAGCATTTTCCTCGGCATCATGCCAGGTTACGTTTGGCTCAGCCGAATGGCAATGATTGAGACGATGCTGGTTTTCTTCTTCACCGTTTCCA
>Ga0209431_10002348_pt1 | contig 15382 bp, 17 predicted proteins | sample RifCSP13_3_FD_184021 | JGI IMG/M metagenome (GOLD analysis project Ga0209431, IMG submission 184021) | Soil microbial communities from Rifle, Colorado - Rifle CSP2_sed 13_3 (SPAdes) (version 2) | ecosystem: Environmental > Terrestrial > Deep subsurface > Rock core/Sediment | place: Rifle...
CCTCTTTCCATCGCTATTTTTCATTCTTACGAGAGAAAAGGACCCCCTGACCTTCTTTCCGTGTAGGCAGAACGATATTTTTCCTTCTTTGAACTGTTGTCTAACGTGTTTTTCTGTGGTGTATTTGCCCCTATCCCAAACAATGACAGTTCCAGCGCCGTAATTTCCCTTTGGTATCACACCCTCGAAATCCATGTAGTCCAATGGGTGGTCTTCCGTAAGCACAGCCAGCCTCTTTACGCTCGGATTCAGAGAGACACCCTTTGGCACAGCCCAAGATTTCAAGACTGCGTCTTTTGTCTCGAGGCGAAAGTCATAATGCAGTCTGGAGGCATTATGTTTCTGTATTACGAATCGCAACTTTTCATTATTCTCGACGGCAGCCTTGAATTCACGAGGATTTTTCCTTGGCGTCTTCTTGGGGAGCCGCGGCGCTGGCGTCTTGACAAAGTTTCTTTTTCGCTTGTATTCCGTTAGAGGCAATCGATTTGTAGTTTCTATATCCATTCTAAGATTTAATATCAGCTAGCTCTACGAGTGTACAATGATATTGTAATGGTCTAAAGCCGCCCCCCCTCTGATTGGTAAATCCGTGATAGGGCCAGCATGCTCTCGAGCCTTTGCAATATTGCATAGCCACCCTAATGGTATTACCAGAAATTCGCTGCATTCTTGTCTTTCACATTGTCGAGAACTAGGGATTCAAAGAAAAGTTCAGAAAGTAATATCGAACAACAGCCTGAGCCCCCGATAGATAAACAGGATCCTACGGAGCCAGTCAAAGTATCCGGAGCGAAAGAATCAAAGGGCGCGAACCTTTAATCAACGCATCCCATTTTACTTTTTGTGGCAAGGAACAAAAGAAGAAAGAAGGTTAGAATCAATTCCTTATAGAATTACTTTTTCATTACGAAAAGATGAGCTATGTTTTATAATGAAGCGGTATCTAGCTCATGTGTTGTCCGAACCCACACTTGAGATACGCAACTCGAAAAACGTGAATCTGAAAGGTGGCATAGTCTTCGACGGTTTTCCGAGCGTCGGGCTAGCAAACGCCATTGCCTCCGAGTGCCTGATACGTTCGCTAAAGACTGAATTGGTTGCCATAGTAGACTCGCCTACATTCCCTCCTCTTTCGATTATCCGAGGCGCAATGCCGAACTTCCCTGCTCGAGTTTATGCAAATGAGGAGCTAAATCTCGCGATGTTTGTGTCCGAGCTGAACCTAGACCAGTCGATGTTCCGGCCGGCCGCAAAACTAATGTTAGAATGGGCTCTGAACAGCAATTGTGACCTTATAGTTAGTGCTACCGGCGTTCCTTACGAAGAGGGAGAGGCCGTCGATGCGTCAAGTCCGAATGTGTTCGCGATTGGAAGCACATCGAGTGCGCTCAAATTGGCCGCTGAAGCCGGCATCCCTCCGGCTCTTTCCGGCTCTGTCACAGGCATTCCGGCAATACTCCTGAATGAAGGGTCGTGGCGAAAATACAACGTAATCGTTCTTCTCGTAAAGGTGGTGCGGAATGCGCCGGACTTTAGGGCCGGGGCCGCGGTCGCTGAGGCTCTGGCGAAGCTCGCTCCGGGTGCAAAGTGCGACGTACCAGCCTTGCTGAAACAGGCTGAGGTCATGGAAACGACCTTGAAAAAGCTGAAAAGAGAGCAAGTCGTGCATTCCACAGAGGAGCGTATGTACGGTTAGAAGTAGTGCATGGAACTACTGACGGTCATACCACTTGCATAACATCCGCACTTGCTGGATTGCCTGCCGCCAAAGCGCGCGCCTACTTCGTATCATTAAAGCGTACATTATTCCTAGAATGGGCATATTTCGGAATACTTGGAATTAGGATAAAACTCAAGAATTCAAGTGTAAGTCGTTTACTAGTCGGCATTTATGATCCCCTTTCAGAACAATGCTCTTGAGGTAACTTCCAATACACTTAAGCCACCTGGCCGATAAACTTGTATCTAGGTGAATTTGATGACAATCCGCAGTGAATATGCATTATCATTTAGTCGCAATTTCCTCCTTTATGCTATTCTGGCAGCCTTATTATTTGATAATTTTCCTGAGCATCAGCATCTGCAAGAAATGCTTGGATATCCTCCTGACTTGCAATAGTAGTGTTGACATTTCGTTCGTAAAATTCTTGCATGCTCTTTCCAAAGGGATCTAGAAACCATTTCTTAGAATATGGTGCCATTCCATTGTCACTCTCATGGTCTAGTAATTTCAAATATCTGAAAGCTGCCCCGGCTTCATTTTGTGTGCCGAACCTATCAAATACAACTATACGTCGCAAATCTTCCTTTCCATTATTATTAAATCCTTGACTCTGGGTAGCAACGCCGGCAAAGGACGGAATAATGATAAATACGCTCGTGATAAGACCTCCTAGGACAATGATGATTGCAATTGGAAGTAACTTGGAGTACCCCGTGACCACTAGCTAGTCTTACCTTAGTGAAGCATATTTAATTTTGTCCGGGTGTCACAACAAGCGAAGTAGTGATCTCTAGCCGGGAGTAACTCGCACCCAGTCCGTGTGATTTAGCAAGCTTCTTTTATATCATAAAATAGATCGGTTGATCCTAGGTTTTTTCACGGCAGGTCTGGCTGTGCTTGACAGCTTCTTTCCGCGCTTCAGGCTTGTCGATATAAAGAACCCTGTTGCATGTGTAGCACCGAATTAACATCATGCTTGGTTGCACCGGATCTATCGAGCCACTTTTATCTGCTGTGATGTTTAAGAATAATAACAGTGAATTATTATAACGGAAAAAACTTTATTATTTACACTGTTTGTAGTTGCAGAACAAGGCTACCTTTTCAGATAACAGGATCAAAGTATTGATGGCTATTGGGCTAGCCGCATCACTAATTGTAAGCGTAGTAATCTATAATTACCATACCCAGCAGGTCGGTCTCCTAACAGCAGAAATCGCAGATAAATCAGACGCATTAGAAGCGCGGGACAAACAAATTCTAGAGTACACATCTACAGTCGCAGCGCAGAAGCAACAAATTGACGAAATGAGCAGCCAGCTTCAGTCACTAAATTCTCAGATTGGGAGCCTTGAGGAGAATATTGCTCAGAATGAATTGGAGATAGCATCAAAGACCGTAGAAGCGCAGGGCCTTGCTGCATCAGTCGATGCTCAGAAAAACGAGATCCAAATTCTAAAAGGGCAGGCTGCAAGACTTTATGAAGAAATCCAAGTCCTTGAAGACCAAGTGAATGAAAAGGAAAATGAAATAGCGCTTCTCACCGGCAAAGTCGAAGAAACACAGGCTCAACTTGAATCATCAAAGCGCATTAAGGTCAACCATTATAGTGTTGCAGTGACTCAGAATGAGGTGGGGGTAGTTTTGCCTATAGAAGTTGAAATTATCCCGGCTGGGGAAGGAATAGTGTCTATTGATGTCAAGAATGTCGAGTTTGAAACTGGCTTTCAGGATTCTGTAAGGACCGCAGTGACTGTAGCATCGGAGTATAGCGATGTATCGGTTTCTGACAAAGATATTATCATAAGAGTTGTAAATGATCTCGATGGCGGACTGATAACATTAGACGGAGGTTCTGCCGGTGCTCTTATCACCGGGATGGTTGCAGCAGGTCTGATGGACCAAGAAATTGATTCCTCAGTATTAATAACTGGAACTATCAAGAGTGATGGAACGATTGGCAATGTTGGGGGCTTGGATGAAAAGGCCGATGCCGCTGCTGATTTCGGAGCAGTGGTAATATTAGTTCCTGAAGCACAAGAATTCGATCATGATTCAATAAGTGTGATTGGAGTTTCGGATATAGAAGATGTTCTGAGATATTTAGTATCATGACGGTCAACGCCGGCACTATTTCTGGAGCTCCACTGGATCATATGCACGTAGCTGTAACTACAAGCACTGGCTTTGAGAGAGATGGCACAATGAGGTAAGAGTAGTAACCAAGACCCGACGAGGATTGGGCAATAATGAATCTACTATAAGATTTATCCCGATGAGAATATTAGCAACCTCATCATCCTTATTGCGGACATGGCAAAGACCTACCTAATTGAGTCAAAGCACACCGAGGCAGAGTGTCTTAATGCACTAGACAAAATTCTGGAACAGAATCCGCAACTGCTTGAAAAGTGTTACATGGCTTGCATGACGGGAAACCATACAGGATGGGCCACTGTGGAAGCCGAGGATGAAACAAAGGCTAGAAATATGTTGCCAACTGATCTGCGCGGAAATGCAAGAGTGACTGAAGTGAGTAAGTTTACTCCGGAGCAAATTCGATCATTTCATCAGATGAAAAAGTAGTGGCCAAATCCACTCCCATTATTTTTGAAGCGCAATTATTTTTTCACACTTGCAGATTTAACAGGCAAAGGCCCTATGCCGGGTCAATCGAGCTGGACCTAGAATTCCAAACCATCAACTATGAAGACTTGACAGCGTTTCCTGCCGGCTCTCGCCTTCGACCGACCTCGAATCCAGTTACTATTCACATGCTAAAGTGGAAAAAAGAATTACATAGTTCTTGCAAGCGCTAGATAGGTTTCGGCCATCATTTTGTGACTGACTGCAGTAATCGTGTTGCCAGACTTGATTGCCTGTTCCCACTTATCGAGCTCTTGCTGTGCCTTCTGCGTGTAGAAATCCTTGTTTCCCTGTCTGAGGGATTCAATGTTTTCGTGTACTTTCCCCATCAAGTCGTTATAGTCTTTTGATACCTTTTCGGTCAATTCCTTATCTAAGCGGGCCTTACGTTCCCGCAGTTTGGTTAGCAGGTCTTCTGACATGAGATGTATTGGGGCATCCTCGGTGTTAAGCATTGCTTTACCCATGTGTCTGCTTCGGTATCGTACATAACCCTGTCAGTGTTGGACAGGACGGAAACTGATTATGCACTGTGTAGATGCGGACGTTCAAAGAATAAACCGTTCTGCGATGGCACTCATGAAAAAATAAAATTTGACGGGAGAGAGACAGCGACACGCACGCCGTATGCCAGGCAGGCGGAGGAAATTGACGGGCCAACTCTGGTATTAAGTGATGCTGAAAACCTTTGCGCGTTTGCCCGTTTTTGCGATCCTGCAGGTAAAATTTGGAATCTTATAGGGCAAACCGACGACCCTGATGCCCGTGAACTGGTCATTCGGGAGGCTAATCATTGCCCTGCAGGCCGACTGGTAGTACACGATAAAAAGACAGGGAAGGAAATTGAACAGAAGCTTCCTTCTTCCATCGGAGTTGTTAAGATCCTGCGCTCGGCTGTAGCGGGGCATTATGGATTCGTGGCGGTATCAGAATTGAATCCCATGACGGCAAACCGTACGAGGTGCGAAACCGTGTGACGCTTTGTCGTTGCGGAGCGTCAGCCAACATGCCGTTCTGCAATGGCAGTCATGCAAGCATCAAGTTCAAAGATGGACTGTGACTGCGACTATCTCACAGGCCAGTGAAAATGGCAGAAGTCAACCTAGTTGAACATTTTGACATTGGAGCATCGCTCTGAATAATTAGACTATGCTTCACTCAGTGATCATGAGTCTGGCTTCTACAGCCTGATCCTATTCATGGCGTCCAATAGAAACGAACTTTTTCAGAACAGTTTTTTCTTTGACAACCAAGGTCTCAACAACCTTGGAACAGATGGCATTATCACATTATTCATAGGCAGAACTAAAGCCTGCTTTCTTTTCCCACGTCAAAATTCGATCTTTCCCATCCTGCCGCTTCTAAAATCATCCAGAGCCTGATCGATTTCTTCTTTCGTATTCATTACAAATGGCCCGTACCGAGCAACAGGTTCTTTCAGCGGCGCGCCTGCTATCAGTAGCACATCCAAAGCAGATGGAGCATTATCTGGCACCTTCATCGATATTTTATTGCAGTCATCCGCAAACAACACGACTTCTTCTCTCTTTGCAGGTTTTTCTTCCGCTCCGAAGAGCCCACTGCCGCCAAGTACATAGGCGAATGCATTAAAATCTTGTGCGACTGGCTGCGCGAACTTTGCGCCTGGCTGGAGTGTAAAGTGCAGGTACATTATTGGAGTCCGAGTCTCTATTACCGCGCGTTTGCCAAGTGCTTCTCCGGCAATCACCTTGACCTTCACAAGACCATCGGCACTTTCGGCAACGGGTATCTTGGCACTAGGTATGTCCTGGTAGTGAGGTTTTGCCATCTTCTCGCGCCTTGGTAGGTTCACCCACAGCTGGAAACCATGCAGTCGCCCGCCTTTGCGTACAAATTCTTTTTCTGGCATCTCAGAGTGGATAACACCAGAGCCTGCAGTCATCCATTGTACATCGCCTGGACCAAGTTTGCCAGAGTGACCCTGCGAGTCCTTGTGTTCAAACTGGCCGTCAAGCAAATATGTCACCGTCTCAAAACCGCGATGAGGATGGTCTGGCGCGCCCTTAGCATCTCCTGGAGGTAGATTCATCGGACCCATTTCATCCAGTAGCATGAATGGATCAACGTCCGAGATGAAATGTGTCGGAAACGACCTGTGCACCAGAAAGCCTTCGCCTTCCATTGTCTTGGTACTGTTTAGAACGCGCAGCACTGTGCGGGACGCATGTTTTGTAGAATCGTTATTGTTCATCAAGAAGTTTTTAGTCTTAACCATGTCTACATAGTGTCCAATAAGTTATTTAAATGTGGTAGGAATAACTTACTTAGCAAGTCTTTCATATCGCACTTGGTACGTTTGAACTTACCAGACTTTCTCTTCAGAAGTTTCTGCGGTTCCAAGCAGACAGAAGGAAAAGCTCAAGTTCAAATGGTTGGAACAAATCAAGGAGGCTGATCAATGGGAAAAGAATGGCAGATAAGATTCAACCGCCCAGTAGCTTTCTGTACTGCTTCAGCTTGGCTTGATCCTCGTCGTCCATTGATATACATGAACGTATCATATCGGCATTCATCTGGTAGAGGGCTGCAGAAATTGGATTATTCTGGCGCAATGCTGCGTCTGCCAGCCTTTCGTAATCAAACATGTTTCGTCGCATGGTATTGTTAAGTTCGAGGCGAGCTTGCTCACTTTGCTTTTCGAACATTGATGTTATCTTGTCCATCCTTTCCTTCATCCTTTTGTCCACGTTTTCTATGTCGTAGGACATTACCATCACATTCAAATCCATGGGATATTAAGTTGTTGTGTGCGTATGAGGTTGAGCATGCACCTTGAACATGCAAGTTTGGACATGCGGGAGATGAACAGTACACGAAGCGGCTTCAATAAATACTAGCAGGCTGACCAGTAATCCTGTGGGCTAAGCGTGTCTGACAGAACGTCGTTGTTCGAATTGAAGGAGAAGGCCAAGTGGTCCCGTGACCCGGAAGAAAAGAGGATTGCCATAAAGGAATTATCGACCTTCGGTCAAGCTGCGATCCCTCAGCTGGAAGAAATCCTCAACATTACTGCTTATGAGGACATCAAGACGGCCTGCGCCGAAGCAATCAAGGTAATCCTGGCAAATAGCAAAGAAGGCAGTGAAAGCAATCTTACAGCGGCAGCGGATACTGTGGGAGCAAAAAGTCAAAAAAAAGAAGAATAGGAAAAACAGGAAAGCGTGGCCAAAACCGAACCTAGGCTAGCTGACCTGCCTTCTTAATTTTTTTGCGGCTGCGCTATACTTGCAAGACAAAAGCAAATTACTGCGAAATAGACCCGCTCAAATTATCATTTAAACGGCATGCTAGCAAAGTCTTGATGTTTAGGCATATGCTGAATATGTTCTTCAACATCTGATTTCAAAAGAAACGTTGCTTTGCACGTAGTGCAAGAATAGATTCTATCCAGGCGCTCGATTGTCGGGCGCGGTGCGTCAGCCAACATACACCCTTAATTCAGTTGCATTAAAATTCTTTGGGCAAATGTTCTAGCTTATTATTAGTCGAGCCGTAGGCTGGTGGAAGCGCCATCACAACTTCGTAAAAGCATTTCCACCGAGTCCTTTTTGGCTTACTGAGTGCATTACCTTCACAGATTTACTATATACGGTTTTCTGCCAGCCCTGCAATTGTTATTATAGAAGATTCATACGTCTTTCAATCCATAACTTTCGTGGTATTCCTTCCGATGACGGTCACAGGGGGCAAGATCAAGCCCGTTAGCGTCCCGTTGAAGCACGCATCCACAAGTGAACGTTTGGGTTTGTATCAAATTGTAAAAACCAACCTTATCTATAAGATTATCGTGGGGTGCAGCGGGCGACAGATAAACTCTTGGAAACAAACACCAAGAGCGATCATGTATATACCGGAACGACGTTCTATGTCCCATGAACATAATCACTGAAGAGTATGATTCTCCAGTTGTTGCAAAAACATGCGGATGCATAACGAACAATAGAAAAGTTACCTATGGATTCTTGACCGATTCACACAGCTTGTGTCTCGACAAGAAAGACCTGATTTCTGCACAGCTTGAAGCGTGTGAGAAGCTTTCGAAATACGCTAACGACGAATATGACAAGCTCGCGGTCGACAGGGAAATACGGGAGCTAAGAATGGCATTCGACCTTATGACATGATCCATTCGGTGTTAGTTTTGTATTTCAGCAAATGAGCTGGACAGCTATGAATTTAAGAAGGGAACACGCTAAGATGACATTGTTCTCTTAGAAATTAGGCCTGAAGAAACGCACCGCCAGCCAAGGAATAAAGGAAAATGTGCAGTCTCAACAGAACGCCGAAGGCTGGTGTGGGAGCATGTCGTCTGGCCGCTGGTTCTCAACCTGAGAAGGCCGTATTTTACTCTTGAAGAATACCACATGAGGCGAGATAGCGTCTGCGACCTTTACGGAATTCCGCATTCAGGGTTGTCGGGAGGTTTCACATCGCTTGTAACCAGAGGGCTACTAATAAGGGAAAATGGATGTTATTCATTGCGGTACAGGCTCATCCCTTACATGCGAAAGAGGGTTATCCTAGAGTATGGCACAGCAGTGAAAGAAGGCTATTTCAAACGCTAGACGTTTTGATGGATGCCGTCGAAGATAAGCCATGACTAAGAGTAACATTTCACCATAAATAATTCAAATAATCAATTTACATCCGCGACCAGGTGAATGGGACAGGTACTGTTAATCGAGCCTGAAGCAAGGGAATACCCAAGGTCTTTTCAGCTGATTACTATCAAGCAGAAGGGAGCATGTTGGTTCTGCCGACAATTAGTAAGATTCGGCGAGGTTTTCGTAAGCCACGGGAACGGAAGTAATAGGTATTATCATGAAGGGTGTGCGAGAAGCGCGATGCTGCTGTACTGAGACGACCAAGCATTGCCATGAATTAAATGTGATTTCATGAAATAGTATAATGTAGTGAAATCGATCAACTATCCCATGAAGGGGTGGCACCTTGAACACCCTGAAAAAGCCATCGTACGCTTTGCCGTGGGATTGTCCGTAGACGCCTCCGGGTTTGAGAAAAGAAACTACAGGAAGTACGGAACCGTTGCCGGGTGCATCAGGCAGATAGCGTACGACATGCATCACGGCGTTCAAAAGCGTGAAATAATTGAAATCATCCGCAAGATGGGGCGGAACAAGAAGTATGCCAGCATCAGGTCTGACCCGGAAGCCATGATCAGACTTCAAGAATTGGAAGACCTGCTGTCCGGGATTTCGAAAGAGGAAGAACGCCTCGCGTGGCATCAGCATGCTTACAAAGAAAATGTCAAGAAAGCTACCTGAAGGATTAATTCTCTTTCCCATTTTTTCATTTTTCCCGTTGCAACAACATAGTAGGGAGTAGTCCCGAGGGAATTTCACCCTCTCCCGTAGTTCGGCTCGAATATTCCAACTCGATTCCAGTGATTCTTGACAACAGGACTGATCGCATTCGCCACTTCATTCAGCCATCTACCGTTCTGCATTACGTAGTCAATTTCGTTTTGCCTCGATTCCACATACGACTTTGCTATTTTATGCAAAGGAATCGTCGCATTGTAGAGCTTTGGTCTTGCGTCTTTCACCCGTACAATTTTCTTTTCTGCCAATGACTCCAGCGTCACATACACCCTTGACTGGGGGACGCCAGACATTTTGGGAATGTCTCCCGCTTTCATTTCACCCCAGAGAAACAGGGTGAAGTACGCCTTCGCCTCATATGGCGAGAAGCCCATTTTCCTCAGGACGTCAAGCACCTTCTTGCCGGCTTCCTCAACTATCGCCATTACGTCACCATCCTTGACCTTCGAAATCTTACACGCTTCTTCAGGCAGAGTGAGCTGATAGCGTGAATTGAGCTTGATGCAAGCAATTCTTTATTAATTTCGATGCTGCAGGAGTCCCGATTAGCATTGCCCGAGGCCTACGTTCTTCTGAACTGCGATACTGGCGAAGAAGGTGACGTAATCAAAGAGCTTAGGGCCATCTCAGGTGTCTCTGACGTGAAAGTTGTCTTCGGTATTTATGATATTATTGCTGCGCTGAGTGCCGATGCAGATGAAGACATTAAGAAGACTGTTTCGAAAATCAGGATGATAGGCGGTATAAGATCCAGCGTCACGATGATGGTCGTACAGGAATACTATACCCGGTAGGGCTGTCGTGGAAATGCGTGGCCCACCCTGCGAAGTGCGAGCTCGGTTACAAGTCACACATCAGCAGGAATAAGGTGGGAAAGGAGTTTGATTCTGCCCAGAGCTGATGGAAACTCTATATAGTAAGCATCAGCTCATACTGACAGTTGTAAAACCTTACGAGACAAAACCTGCAACATTAAGCACAAAACAGGGATTAGCTTGTCTTGTTGTACTATTCCTTAGTGCTGGCTCATTCCGGGCTACAAGTCCTTTTTCTCCCAGCCATACTGCCTTCTTGCAACCTCCATGCACTCATTGAAGCTTGCTTTTGTCTTGAGGAAAGAGTACTTGGCATCCTTCAAATAGTCTCGGTACTTCTTTTCGCCGAAAGTACTCGCCAAGATTAATCTGAGCTTCATGGACGCGATATTCTTCAGAAGGAGGTTGAAATTAGTCTCGATGACAAGTGAGCCTCCAAATGTTTGGACATAAGAATCGAACTTGTCATTGTCATTTAGTATGCCCTGTATAGCAAGACTCCAAAGCAAGTTCCTGATCTTACCAAGATAATCAAATTTTTCATATCCCAGAAACTGGATCTCCTTGATAATAGAATTTAGTCGATATTGGACCTTATAGATCAAGACGAGTTTTCTCGGGTCGACTTCAAGATACTTTTCCCTAAAAGTGCCTGTATACAACTTCTCACTTTCAAAAACAGCCCTCATCTGTGAAATTCTCTCGACTTCACCGTGCAATGCCAGCAGTGTCTGGGCAAGCTTTCGAAGCCTTATCGCTTTTCTCTGCAAAATGCTCATCTCTTCAAGATCTTCGTCAGTGAGATCTTCAAGTGAATTCTCTCTCCTTTCATAGTATATGCCAAGCTCGTCTTTAAATCGCTCTTCAAGATGCAGCTGGATCAGGTCATTCGCTCTCAAATTCCATGGCATCATCGGATTCTGCCGATTATTGTTGATAGTTACTCTCTTGAGAAATTCCTCTTTACTAGACTGCACGATCCTCGTCATTACCCTGATGCAGTCCAGCATTTTATCGACTTTATCACGACTTTTACGGTTTTCATCAACGAACTGCTTGATCGTCTTCACTGTCTGCACACCATTTAATAGTCGAGGGTCTGTCAAACTCACTGAACGAGGGCTCAATTCGACTCGCTGCGCCGTGAGGGTAACGCCATTGTGATAGAATGCAAAATTTTCTGTCGGTTCTTCATTTGCTAAAATGCGTTTTAGTGAATTTTTGATTTCATGCTTTGTCATTTTGCCATTGCTGACCCCACAACGGATGTTCTTTTCAAAGAATCTATCGCCTAATTCGCTATACATTCTGTATAGGGTACCAAGCGGTAAGAAGGTTACGATGAGTTCGTTACCCTGAGCCTCGACCTTCAAGGGTTTGTGTGTCTTCACAAACGAATAGGCGAGGCTTTGTTTCCCCCTGAATGCATGACCTCTGCCCTTCTTGCTCGAAACAACCTGAAAGATCATTTCTACCTGTCGCCCAAAGAAGCCATCTATGATGTATTTCTTAGACTCCAAATATTCTCTTAGCATGTCCAGTACTCTACTTTTCTCCGCCTTGACCGGATCACCGTTAAAGACCAGGTGGACCATGATCCTCTCGATGTCATCCCGGTTCATATCAATACATCTTGTCAATGTGGCTAGCAGTTCATTCTTGTTTTCTTGAAATGAGGAGTGAGCAAAAACCCTCTGTACCCCTACCAGGCACAATTTTTCCAAAGATTCCTTGAAAGACAGATGATCTTCTGAGCACTTGAATTGGAATAAGAAGAGACTTTTGGAGGCCTTGTCATAATAAAAAGAGTCTATTGCACATTCACTGCCACCGAAACACACATGGGAAGCTGCCTCTTCGACGGGAATCTTGAATCTCTTCATGAGATATAGAAGCGCAAGATAGTCCTCTTTCCGGCCCTTGTATTGATTAGATAGTGATGTATATGCCTCATTGATCTCTGCGTTTTCAATTAGGACAGTCGCGGACATTCATCTGCTATGTCTTGTGTCCGAATTGCACTTAAAATGCTGATATGATAACATTCCACGTAAGGGTCAAAAAGAGTAGTCCAATGCGACCTGCATTGTATGGAATGCTCTTTGCGGTTGCCTGATACCTTGAATGCGAGCATGAAGTGTCTAATAGCCAAAAACGAGGAAGTCGCCTCGCTCATTATACTCCACCTTATTTGTATCCCGATACTAGAAAAGCAGAAAAAGGAAGGGTCTAGCACTAAACCCCCCATTCAATCTTTTTTCTAGGCCTTTGCCGCAATGGGTATCTGGCGAACGCCGTTGATTATTCTGGAGTGGTCTGCCGCAACCTCTGTCGTTATGTATAGCAAATGGTCATCTCCGAAGGGCATGGTTATCCGCTTTATTTTTTCATATTCGGCCAAAACGTACTTACCCTTTCCTATTTTGGGCGCAAGCTTGCTCCTCTCCTTCCAGGCATTAATGCCCATCTCAAGCGACCTCTTGCTTTCTTCAGGGCTCAGAAGGTTCTTCACGCCGGCTTTGTGGTCGGAGAACTTTATGTTTCCATTCGTGTCGCAGATGGTTACCAATCGTATGTTGGGGTCAAGGTTCATGATGCTTTGGTGTATGTGCTGGTAGTCCATCGAGTGAAGGTACTTGGCGTACATAATAAGGTTGATGATGCGCGTCAACACGTATCGAAAACGGAGAGGTCACTGTCAGCCGGCCCTAAATAGTTCCGGCCAATCACACCTGGGCCAAGTGGAACCTAGCTCACGAACTTGGACATATACTGAATCTTCGTGACGTTGTTCAGGCTGACAATCTTCTAGGTAATTGTCGCTAGTATGTTTCGGCGTACACTCCTTTCAGCTCTCAAAGTACTTTGTGACATTTGTATGTAATTGATTAGACATGATCGTCGATAATTGTCTGGGGCAGTGGATCAATTTCAAGTGACTCCCGTTGCAGTCTCTACCGCTGGGCCAAAGGTAAGAAGGTTTCTATCCTCACGAAGAGAGGAGATCATTGAGAATCAGTATAATGAAATCAAGCAACTTGAGTCAAGGTATAAAAAATTATACGAGGGTTCACCAGTCATGTTCCGTACAGTAAATAAAGATGGTATAGTTCTAGATTGCAACCAAGCATATGTCAATGGTCTGGGCTATTCGAGCAAGAACGAAGTAATCGGACATTCAATATTCGAGCACACGCCCCATGATGCTATTAGCGCAAAGCGTGAATCATTTGGGGAATGGCGACGAACTGGAATCGTAAGGAACAAGGAGGTGTGGCTCAAAAGAAAGGATGGAAGCAAATTTCCAGCATTAATTAATGCTAATAACCTCCACGACGATAATGGAAACCTTATTGGCAGTAATACAGTCATCACTGACTTGACCGAAATTCATAGAGCAAGAAAGCAGTTGAAAGAGGCAAATGAAGAGATAAGGAAAGCTTATCAAATGAAGGAAGATTTCATTAGAATAGCGGCGCATGAACTCCGGACCCCCATTCAGCCAATACTGTTGTCTGCTGAGCTCGCCAGACATCATCCCGAGCACCAAGAAAAGATGTTAGATTTACTGGTTAAAGAAGCGAAAAGATTGAAAAAGATTGCAGATGATATCTTGGACGTTAGCAGGATTGAGAGCGACAATCTCCCGTACGACATGCGGGATGTTAGAATCAACGAAATAATTACGGAAGTGTCAAATCTTGCAAACCTTCAAGTCGGACATAATGACAAGAGCAGCCCTGTCATGATAGAAACTAAATTAGACAAAGATGTAGATATCCACCTTGATAGGACTCGTATAACTCAAGCATTAACAAACATTGTGAATAACTCTGTCAAGTTCACGAAGGAAGGCTGGATAATGATAGAAACATGTGTCTTGACACATAAGAAACTGTTAGAGATCAAGATAAGTGATACTGGTACGGGCATTCCCCAAGAAATGCTTCCGAAGCTATTCGGCAAATTCATAACGAATTACTCTGGTGATAGTGCAAACAAGCACGGTACAGGCTTGGGGCTGTTCATAAGCAAGTCAATAATCCAGGCTCATGGCGGAGATATTTTTGCCTATAACAATGAAGACTCGAGAGGAGCGACATTCGTATTGAGATTACCGACTAACTAGGATGCTGACTTTACTGCAGTTGCTCGCCATTTGACCTGCATGAACACGACTTGAATCGAAACAGTCAGTTGGGAAAGATGTGGTCACGCGTATTTCCAAAAGAACTTGAAATATAGTTCTGTTGCGTACCCGCGGGGTAAAGTGATTTTGGTAGGCTGTTCCATCCTGCGCGGTTATGTTGCAATTCGAGTGGTATTGCACTGTAACTTAGGTTCTATAACAATTGATATTCTAACATTATGTGCTCAAATCACACATTCTAGTCAAATTAAAATTCTAACATTAGAAAACACCTGACGACCTTTTTCTGGTGATCAAGATCTGACAAGAAACAAATTGTTCTAGTACAAGCATCTAACTGAGAATGACTCTTTATGATAAAATGGATAAACTGAGTTAGTCATCTGTATCAGATTTGTTATAAAGTTCCCTGCTCTGTATTGGCGTATGAATCACAAAACAAAGATGTTCCTGCTGGCAGCAGTTTTTGCAACTGCACTAGCAGGACTATTTACGAGCGTTCAGTTCGCACTTGCGGGCGGACAAGGTTCAAACCAGAACGAGGAAGAGTGCACAGATTCAGGTAAACCAATACCCCTAAAAGAGGCAAAGCTGAATATAGAGCATAATGCAAAGGACGAGGATACCGGATTCCAAGGCTTCCTAGATAGCGAAGGTTGGA